>JACCED010522129.1_pt1 | contig 33077 bp, 38 predicted proteins | sample 7455021 | NCBI WGS metagenome assembly JACCED01 (sample SAMN15323456, study PRJNA562643) | freshwater metagenome | isolation source: river surface water | place: USA:Blue River Watershed | collected 2017-08-19 | reverse complement strand
CTTGATCTTTTCCAAATACAAATTCTTTTTGAAAATAAATATTTTTAGAAGAAATATTATGTTTTGATAATTCTTCTTCACTTGAATCAATTATTCCAGACATTTCTATATGAGTTTTAGTATGATTATCGTTTTCCTTGTTAGAAAATGTATTCATTTAATTTTTTTTTTAATTTAATTATTTTTAATAAACTTTTTTATTAATTATATTATTTTTCATTTTTTTTATAATATATTTTTACGTTTATATATTTTAATTATTATTATAATTTTTTATTATTTTATATTTCAAGAAGAAGTATTAGTTAGATATGAATAATTAACAAGATATTCTTTTGCTAAGTTCTTAAAATCTTGGTAGATTAAAATATTTTTTAATGATTCTAAATCATACTCGTCTGTTTTATTAATATTATATTGTATCAATACGTTTAAAGCATCAATTATTTGTTTATTGATAAAATCAAAATTATGATTTCTGAACTCAATTAATATTTCATCTTCTTCTATAAACATACCAGTTATTTTACTAGATAATTTTTCACACATTTTTTTTTCATTTATCAAAAAATAATAAAGATTTATACTTAAAAAATCCTTATCAGCTGATGTTAAACTCATTTTTAAGAGATTATTGGCTAAATATATATAATTATTAGCTTTACGTAAGTTATTAATTTTATGAAAATTAATTTATTTTACTTTTGGTTTTTAAAATACTAATTTTATTTTTAAGATTTGATATTAGATTTTTCAATTTTTTTACAATTATAATTTACGTTATTTTATAAAGTCACAGTTATTCCTCTTGTTAGACCATTAGCTTTTCAGGCGAGGCAAGGTTTTAATCTTAACAAGATTTTACCTTTTTTTTTCTAGTCTTTGCTAGATGTCACATTACTATTCCATGTAGTCATATTTACTCTCAAATATAGTCACTTTCTTTCAAGTTAGTCATTGTTACAGTTATATTATTGAATATACCACTAAAAATTTTTGTATAAAATACAAAAAATAAAGAAGAATTTATCTTCTTACTCTGTTATTAGCTTGTCTGTTATTAACTCGTTCCATTGCTGAACCAAGTTGGTAAAACATAGTAAGAAAATTTCCTGTTCTTTTTTCCCAATTTCCATTATTCTTCAAAACATAATCATAAATAGGTCCATCTCCGAATTCCACAGCTGACCGTGGTGTCCAGAAAGGAATATTATTACGACTACAATATTTAAGAATTGTTCTTATACGAGCTATTTCATTATCTTCAATTATTTCTAAAATAATAAAAGCAATATCTTTAAGCCATTTTATAGGAAAAGCTAAGGTTCCTAAAACATTTGCCCAAGTAGGAACAGTTACACCATTTACTTTAATTGACTGTCTTTTAATAACATCAACAACTCTTAGTATATCTGACTCACTTGTAGCATTTATTAACTCAAACCATGCTCTAACTGATTTCATATTTCCATTATTTTCCCATTGAGTAATCAATGTGCGTACAAAATATGAAGGATCATCATGTCCATCTTGTTTCAAAAGAGGAGATTCACCATCACGCGTCATACTAGAATTTAATATCATATTCTCAATAATTTGATCTTGTGTAGGAAGAACCGACACATTAGTCAAAACCTCATTGATTTCGTTAGAATTGTTTGTTTCACTAGTTGTAGGAATAACCTGCACGTTAGTTAACATTTCGTTGGTTTCATTAGTGTTTTCAGGAATTATTATTTCTTCAGTATTTGGTATTTGGAACTGTAATTGGAAAGAGACAAATAAATGATAAACATTTACATCTCCTCCTACGGTATTGATAAATGATAAATTTTCAATAATGTTCTTTTCACAACGATATAATTCCTCATAAATTCTTAAAGCATTACTATAATTTTCAATAGTTAAAAACTTTAAAAACTTATTTGTTTTTTTAATATATAAATCTTTGTCATCATATATCTCATCAATTATATCATCATAAATTTCATTGAATTCACCATATAAACCCCAAGTAAAAACCTTTAAAATTTTGGAAAAAGAATTAACTCTTTGTTCCATTTTTTCAAAAATAAAAGAATTCATGATTCTTTGTTGTTCAGTTAAAATATTAATATTAGTTAGCATTGTTTGCATTTTCAATCACAGAAAATGGGATAGCCTACCTCTTATTATACAATTGTACTGGATAGACTAATATTAATAATGAAAAAAACAGTTGTTGACATATTTGACCTGTCAATTTTTTTTATCTTAACAAATCTTAGTATATTTATATTTAAAGATTTTATAACTTCTAAATTATAATCATTTTCTATCAGAGAATAATAAAATGTATTTTTTTTATATTATTTTTATTAGAAATTTTTAATTTTTTATAATTTAGCACACATGTACTCTAGATTAAAGAAGAAAGATCTTCAAATTCATCTTCATTTAATGAATTAAATGGAAAATAAAAAGATTCTTCAAATGATAAATTAACTGAACTAAGTTGAAGTAAATTACTTACTTCTACTGATTCAGTAATATTCTCATCACAATTTTGAGTTGGGATAAAAACATTAACATCATTTTGAATACCTAAAAGTCTTTCAAAAAAGTCAATAACTTTAGGACTATCTCGGGGAGGAATAGAAATATTAGATAAACATTCATAATCTCCCCAAGTATTATCATCCGCATCATCTTCTTCATAAGATTCAAATGAATCAGACTCACCTAAATTTTCAGACTTTTCTTCTTCTTTTTCTTCGTTCTCTTTTTCTACATCTAAACACAAACGCTTATTATGAGACTCTTCAAACTCCATTTCTGAAGCTTTTCTAGTCTTAGGTTTTTCTAATTCCTTTTCAATTGGCAAATTTGGTTCATTGTGAGAACTACTTTTCTTTGAACGAGTATTGCGTGCTGGGCTTCCAAAAACACCAGTCTTACGTACTATATTTTTAGTAGCATACATTTTGATTGTTCCAATAACAGAAACTGCTATTATTTAAATTATAAAAATTATTTATTATAGCTTGAACCTATCATTTTTTTTTATTTTATATATAAAATTTATTTTTTATAATTAGCACTAAGTGCTTAAAATATTATTTAATTAATTACTTAAAACTTCTTGATTTTTATTATTCATAATACCAATTATTTTTTGAAAATCTTTATTAATTAATTGATATAATAATCTAGGAAGAATAGTTAAGTGTCCAATTCTAAATCCTAATTCATTATTTAAATAAGCAGTATGATTAAAGTTGAATTTATCATTACTCCATAAAGGGATATTATTATCTCCACCCCATTTAATAAATTTACGGATACGTTCATTTGAATCCTTTTCATTTTTAATAATATTTATTAGTTCAAACAATTTTTCAATAGTAAAATCGTTTGTTCCAATAGTACTTAAAAACAATGTTTTATCTTCAAATTTATTATATTCATCTCTATTTCGAGCATCCTCAATAAAAATCTTAATTGAATCAATAGTATAACGATTAAGAGTAAAGATTTGTCTATTAGTAATATTCCATTTATCAATTAAAGTCATTTTAATATATTTAGGATCATTATCAATATCATCTTTTTTTAAAAGATTAGTACCGTCACGAGTAAAATTATATTCACGTGACCAATTAAGGATTTGTTCATCTAAATCAATTGACATTTTACGTAAAGTATTAATTATATATTTTTTTATTATAATATATAAGAATATTAATCTAAATCTTTTTTAATCAATTTTTTTATCGTAGTAATCATTAGAGAATTATATAATGATTTTAAAAAATAAAAAAAATATATATTTTAATATACTATTTATTTTTATTTTGTTTTTGATTTTATTTTATATAGTATATTTAACTCAAAAATCATTTATATTAAAACAAATAAATGAGCTAAGAATTTTTAATAAACATGAAAATTTTGTAAATAATCCAAATTATTGTCGTTCTGTCAATGGTAATTTTATATATATAACAAACCAAGATGATACAAGATGTTTAAAAAATCAAAACAAAATTTTTAATAAGTTTAATATATCTGGTAAAGGAAATTGTCAAAAAGATAATTCATGGGGAATATTTCATAATAATATTTGTTATACTTTTAACAATTTTTTCTCAAAATTTTATAATATTAATTATATGAATTTTATAGACACTATAAAAAATAAATCATTAGAAGAAGAAGAAGAAGAAAATAATCAAAATAGTTTATTAAATTTAATAAAAAATAAAAGAAAAAAAAGAAAAGAATGTGATAGTATAAGACTTCCAAATTCAACACCTTGTTTTGAATTATTTGAAAATTCTTCAAATGGTTGTAGTATAGATCAACTAAAAACTTTACAATCCAGTATAGATGACCCAGATGATCCTATAAATTTAGATCAACAATGTCAAGATTTTAAAAATGATATTAATTTTGGATTTTATCAACCATTATGTGGTACTACTCAAGTTAGTTATGATTGTAGAAAATATTATAAATCAAATAATAATAAAGTAATTTCAAATGATGATACACCACTATATGGTATTTATCAACCTAATTTTTATGTACCTTTAAAAGAAGATAATACTATAAATTCGACAGGATGTTTTGAAAAATCATTAGATTTTAATGATTTATGTGCATCAATTAATAATAATCAATTGTTTGGAGCATATAAAATATTAAATGGTGCAAATGGAAATTGTTATCAAGATAATGGTTTAGAAGATACTACAAAATCTAACGCTATGTGTTCACAAAATTTTTATAATGAAAGACCAGTAGTACAAGTAAATGATGGATATTTAACAAAGTGCTTACCAATTTTTAGTAATTTTACAGAAGAATGTAAAAATATAATTACTAATAATAATAATTTTGATATTGAAGCATATGATATAAATTCGTATGATTGTCCACCAAATAAAGCAAGAACAAAATGTAGATTAAAAAATAAACCATAAATCATAAAATTTAAATTATTTTTTATTTTTAGAAAATTTAAAATATTTGATTATATTTTATTAATTATAATAAAGATTTAAGTGCTTTATCAGCTTCTTTATTTTCTTCTTCAGAAATACTATCATTATAATCATTTTCTTTTTGAATTATTATATCTTTTAAATCAGATATTTTACCATAATAAGATTCAAAATTTTTTAAATCATTTAAACCTTTAGGATAATATCTTATTTCATATTCAAATTTTGGAGGCAAGTTATATTTTTTAAATTCATTTATATTAGTATTATTTTTTAAATCAATTTCAAATATTTTTATATTACCAACATAATCTTTAAAGTCATTTTTAAATAAATTTCTTAATTCTTTTTGATTTTTATCATCAATATTACCATACATAAATAAATAAGATGGTGATGTCATATTATCAAAAAATTCACTCTTATTTTTTAAATAATTATTTATAAAAAAATAAAAAATTAAAATAAATACTAATCCAAATATAATAATTAAAATATATTTATTTAATTTTTTGTTTTCTAATTTGATTTTCATTTTTTTATTATCTCTATTTATATAAAACTTTTTCTTGTTTTAATTTTAATTATAAACTTTTTATATCTTTTCATTTAGTTAAATTAAAAAAAAAATGATTTTCTTTTCTTTAAGTTAAAAAAGGTACTTAAAGAAATTAAGATAATATATTTTAGGAGTAAAAAACAAATATAAAGAAAATGGAATTTGAAGAAGATTTTGAGAAAGAATTCATGAATAATCTAAATTTCATGGATAAAAACAGAAATGAATTAAATAATGAAGATATTCAAATTTTAGATATTGTTCACAAAGTATCAAATTCAAATACAACAAATCAAAAAGAAAGAGTTATTGAACCTATACCTGAACCATCTGATTTAAGTATTTCAACACGTTCTGGTATGTGTAATATAGGAGGTATAACAAAAATAGATGAAAATGGTGAGGAAGTTGATAAAACATTAAATATTCATCTAGGAAAATTAATTTCGGGTATTTCGCAAAAAATTTTTGAAAATTTTTTTAGAAAAAACAAAAAATATCCGATTAAAGGAATATTATATGATAATTTAATGATACATTATGATGATGCATTTATTGAAAAAAATAAGATTCCTTATGTAAAATTTAATGAACAACAAATTAATCCTTATGTTAAAAGTGATTGTGAAAATTTAATTGAAGAATTAAAAAAGATTGAGGAAAATATTCTAAAGAAACAAGGTAGACAGAAGGAAAAGAAAGAGAAAGAGCATTTTTATAATTGTTGTTCTATTATTGTTAAACCCAATAAAAATATTAAATGTATTAATATTAAATTATTTAATAATGGAAAAATTACTCTTACAGGTTCTAAAGAAGAAAGTGATGGTTATAAAGCTTGTTGTGTTTTACTTGAAGAGTTAAAAAAAGAAAATGATGTTTTTATTGGTGAATCAAAAGAAAATGTTGAAAAATTAATTATTCGTGATTTTGATACAACAATGATTAATAGTAATTATTCATTAAATTTTAAATTAGATTTAGATACATTATATAATTGTTTAGAAAAAGAAAATCAAAATATTTCAAAAACTTATGATTCTGAAAAATATCGTGGTCTAAAAATTGGATTTTATTGGAATGATAAAAAAGGAAATAATCAAGATGGTATTTGTAATTGTGCTAAAAAATGTAAAGGCAAAGGTAAAGGTACACAAAATGGAGAATGTAAAAAAGTGACTATTGCAGTTTTTAAGAGTGGTTCTATTATTATTACAGGTGGTCGAAATGATGATCAAACATTTGAAGCATATGATTTTACAAATAATTTGATGAAAAAATATTATAATGAGATTATGAAAGTATCAATTGTTGATTTAGTTGAAGAAAAAAAAAGAGAAGAAATTGATTTAGATTTAGTTGAAAAAGCAATGCAAAAAGAAGTTGAGGAAATTGAAAGACAAATGAGAGAAAAAGAAGCTATAAAGAAAAGAAAAGTTTTAAAAAGTACAAATATTCTGAAATAAAAAATATTTTGAAAATTTAATTTACAAATTTACAATTTAAAATAAAAAATTATAAGAAAAAAAAATTAAATTTTAAACTCATTAAAAATTATTAAAAATTAAAAAAAATAATAAAATAAATTAATATTATTTTTATTAAAATCAATATATATTTAAAAAAATATATATTAAAAAATTTTAAAATTAAAATTTAATTAATTTTATTCGTAAAAGGTATTTAAAGAAAATAGAATAAAAAGAATATAGAAAAAAAAATGTCAGATTTAATTCTGGAAGTTAAAACTATACAAGTAAATGCTTTTAAGACTCTTGTTGAGTCACTAAAAGATATTTTAACAGATGTTAATATTGAATTTACAGAAGAGAGAATTAAGATTTTAAGTATGGATTCAACACAAACCATTTTAGTCCATCTTAAACTTGATGCAACAAATTTTGAATATTATTATTGTAAAAATAAAACTGTTGTTGGTGTTAATATGGGAAATTTATTTAAAATTATCAAAACATTATCAATAAATGACACACTTACACTATTTATGGAAGAATCCGATCCTAATACTCTTGGTATTGCTATTATTAATGGTGATAAAAATAAAAAGACTACAATTCGTTTTAAACTTATTGATTTAGATATTGTTGATATTAAACTTCCTGCAACTAAATTTGAATCAATTCTTACAATGCCTTCAGATGAGTTTAATAAAATATGTAGAGATATGAGTCCTCTAACGGATGTTATAGAAATTAAAAGTGTAGGAAATCAACTTATTTTAGGAGGTGCTGGTGATTTTGCAAATCAAGAAACAGTACTAGGAGAGTTTACAAATGGTCTCAGTTTCAAACTTAAAAATGATGAAGATATGATAATTCAAGGATATTATAATTTGAAACATTTACAATTATTTGCAAAATGCACTTCACTTTGTAACTCAATTGAATTATATATGAAAAATAATTATCCTTTAGTTATCAAATTTGCAGTCGGAAGTCTTGGTAATCTCACTTTAGCTCTTGCTCCTAAACTCGAGTTAAATTAATATAAAAATTTCATTAAAATCATAAAATTATATTTTTTATATAATATATAATTAAAATTAATTTGATTATATATATATTAACAATAATATGAGAAAATCTATTTAAAAAAAAATAAAAAAATAATATAGAATATTTATTATAAAATGAATTCATCATTAATTGAACAAATAAGTAATATAGAAAATAATAATAACTATAATGTATTAAATAATAATAATAATAATAATAATAATAATAATAATAATAATAATAATAATAATATAAATTCAATTGTTATGGTATTACCAGAAAATAATTTAAAATATATTGGTCATATCCGTGAATTTGAAAATAGATATACTTTTGAATACATTTCAAAAAATTTAAAAGCAAAAGAATTATTTTATTTTAAAGACTTGGGTTCTAAAGATAATGCAAAAGAAGCAGCATTATTATTTCAAAAAAAATGGTGTCAAAATAATAATAAAATAATAAATTTATATTATATTGTTAATAATGAATATATATTAGTTGATTTAAATAATAATTTACAAATGAAAGCTGATTTAGAAGACATTTCACTTATTGAAAAATATAATTGGAGATTACAAAATAATTCAATATATGTTTCTACTTTTAAAACTATTGATAATCAAAGAACTTTTACACCTTTTTATAAATTAAAATTTAAATGCGAAAAAATACATTTTAGAAATAATGATAAACTTGATTATCGTAAAGAAAATATTATGATTGTATAATTTTTATTTTTTATTTTTTTATTTTTTATTTATTTAAATTAAAATTATCAATCATTATTTTTGATAATTCTGATACTTCTTTAAATGTATTTTTTTCAAAAATATATTCATTTAACATTTCTTTATATCTTTTTATTTTTTTTATTGTTTTTTTAATTTTTTCATATAAAAATCTAATTTTAATATAATTTTCATTATTTTCATCATTTTTAAAATTATCTTCAATTTGACTTTTATATTTTTTATATTCTGTTCTTTCCTGATAATACATATTTAATTGAAAATTTATCCATGTTCTTTCTTTATTAGAATATTTATATTTTATTGATTCAAATTTAATCTTTTCTATCCATTTTAAATTTGATGTTTGAATTTCATAATATTCATTTTCTATTTCTAAAAATTTTTTATAATAATATTCTTTTTTTGCATTTTTTTCTATATTCCCTATCTCTTTTTTTATATTTTCTAAGTCAAAAGTTAACATCTTTTATTTATAATTTTTAATTTAATATTTATTATTTTATTTATTCTTTTTTATATTACATTTATTTATAATAAATTTTTTATTTATTATATTATTTAAAAATTATATTTATTTTAATTTATTTTAATTTATTATTAATATTTTTAATAATCTGGTTTATGTTGTAAATAAAATGTATCTTCCCATCTTATTATTTCATTCTCTATATCTTTCTTTAATGATTCTTTTCTCATTCTCTTAAAATCATTATTCCATATTTTAAATATTGAATTATTTATTTTTGGAGAAACTGTTATACCATTTATCATATTTGTATAATTTTGTTCTTTTGTCATACCTTCAATACATAAATAATATAATAATCTACTCCATATCTCAAATGAATCTTTTTTTGTAATTCTTAATGACCAATAACCACCAAATTTATTTTGAACATCTTCATATATTGGTAATATACCTTCTTTCATTATAAAAAACATACCTGACGTTATATTAGGTATCTCTCTTATTATAAATAATAAATCACCATAGTTTTCTAATGTATAAATTTTTATATAACTATCTGGTTTCCAATTATCATCATCTACTTTATGAAACCATAATACCCATTTATTTTTTAAAGGAGTATCTTGTTTCTGTGCTAATAAACTTATTTTGTCTGAACTGGATGACTGTTCCATTTTTCTAACATTTATTTTTATTTTTTCTTTAAATACCTTTATAATTTGAATTTAATTTTTATTTATTTTCATTATTTTTTAAAAAGTCAAGTTTTCCTTCGTTTAATTTTACATTTTTTAAATATAATATATATTTTTCATCTATAAAATTTTCAACAAAATTATGACTTTCATTATTAATTTTAATTTTTACTTTTTTAGGTGTAATTATATAACCTCTTTCTTCATTACTTTTTTTTGTATTTTTATTGACTAATTCTCTTCTACAAATTATACATATATCTTCATCATAAGTAGAATGATTCTTCCATTCCTCAAAACATGAATTATGTACTAAATGTTTACATTTTAACATTTTTAAGTCTTCTTTTTTTAAATTTGTTTCCATACAAAGAAAACATCCATCTTCTAAAATATCTATATTATATGGTAAATGCTCTTCACAACAAAAATAATTGTATTTTGCATTTTTTAAAATATTTCTACACTTCTTATTTGTTTTTGTATATCCAATACAACGATTCATTTTTAAAAATCTTGTACTCTTTATTTTTTTTTATTTTTTTTTAAATTGATTTTTTTATTTAATTTATTATTTATTTTTTTTACGTTTATTTTTTTTTTATATAAGAAAAAATAAATCTAACTTTATTATAAAATAAAATGAGTTCACTACCTTTTTCTGAAAAATTTAATAACAAAAATAAAAACTTTTCTTTTAAAGAAAATGAAATAAATTTTCAATATAATTTATCACAACCTATAAGACGCAATCTACGCAGATCTAACGCTGTCAATTTAAATACAAGTAATTATGATAATAACTACGGTTATAATATGCAACGTTTATTTAACACTAGTCAATCTATTAAAAAATCTCGTCCTACCTTAAAGAGATCAAATGCTGTTAATTTAAATGCTAATAACTATGGGAATAATATGCAACGTTTATTTAATTTACAACAACAAAATGCAGTTATTGCTAATGAAAATGCAATTTTAGCTAGTAAATTATCAGAAAATGCAAATCAATTAATAGATGGTACTCAAGCTGATGGTCCTTTAAATAATTATAGAAATAATCAGAAAAATAATTTAGAAAAAATTACTAAAGGAGGTAAAAAAACATCTCGTTCTAAATCTAAATCTAAAAAACATTAAGCGTTATTTAAAAATATTTTTTTTATAAAAATTTATAGAATACATTATTCTATGCTTTCATCAACTTACTTTACATATTTTGATAATTTAGAAAATTTTCAATTTTTATTAGATTATTTAAATTCAGCAAAGAATTATAAAATAAATGAAAATATTTTTATAATTATTCCAAGTTATGAATTATTTAATTCAATTTACTCAATACTTGAATTGTATAACAAAGATTTAACTTTAAAATATTTTATTCTTGAAAATAGTATATCTATAGAAAAAATTGAGAAAAATAGTTTAAAATTTTATTCTGTATCCTATTTTCTTTTTAATTCTAAAAATAATTATGAATATTTTATTGATTGTAAACTACCTTGTTTATTTAATAAATTTATAAAAATTAATGAATTAACTTCTAATAACACAAATAATACTTTATTTACTATTAAAAAAACATTAATTAATTATAACTCTTATACCTGTAAATTACCATTAATTGCTAAAAAAATATTAGATAGTAAATTAAATAATATGGATTTTGATTTTTTACATATTAATATATATTCTTCATATTTTCTAAATTTATTTTTTAAAGAAAATAAATATGAACAAAATAATGTATTGATACAAACAAATAAATTTATTTTAAATATTGATGATAATAATTTTGAATTAGATAATTCATTAAATATAATAAAAAAAAATGATAATAATTTTTATTATTTTTATATTTTTTTTTTAATAATTAATAATCAAGTTTCTATTTATAATTTATCAAATAATTTAAATTTACCAGAGTACTTTTATCTTTTTAATAATGAAAATTTATCAATAGTATTTAATTTTTTTCCATTTTTAAAATATCATTTTATTATTTTTTAATTTTAAAATTAATTTATAAGAAAAAATTTTACGTTTATTTTTTTTTTTACAATCAAAAAAAAATCTAAATTAATTATATAAAGAAATGGAAAGAAGAAACAATAACAATAACAATAATAGAAATAATGCTACTTTACAAAGAACAAATTCTTTACAAGCAGCCGAAGATAACGCATTATTCGCAGAAGAACAAGCAAGAATTGCAAACGAAAATGCTTACATAGCTGAAAGAAATGCTTTTTATGCCAGACAACAAGCTGATGCTGAAGCTGCCTATAACAACGCCATTGCTAGAGGTCAAGGACCTCCTTTAGTTAGAAATAATTATTTACAATGGCCTCGTGTAAGAGAAGAAATATTATCCAGACGTATGGGCAATGGTCGTCCTTTAAGTATGGCACAGTTAAATGGAAACATGACTGGTCATGCTTTACCTCTTGCTAATTTACCTCATGTACCTCGTGCTAATTTAAATCATGAAGGAGCTCCTTTAACAAGAACAAATAGTTTACAACGTATTGAACAAAATATGTATGAACCTGAACCTAATATGGGTGTTGGTAGACCATTATCACTTGCCAATTTAAATCGTGCTACTCAAGTTCATCGTAACTTACAAAATAGAATCAGACAAGCTGAAGAAGAAAATCTTTATGGAAGTGATAATGAAATTACAAGAGGTGGTAAAAAAAGAAGTTCTTCCAAATCTAAGTCTAAATCAAAGTCTAAATCTAAATCTAAATCTAAATCTAAATCAAGAAAACATTAATTTTTTATAATTTTTATCTAATTTTTTTTATTTATTTATTCATAATCTTTATTTTTATGAATTTGATGTAAAAAATTTTTATATTTATATATTTTTATTTAACATATAATGATGATATACTTGTAAAATCTCTTATTAACTTTTCTTTATATCCCTCCAATTTTTGAACTACTTCATACTTTCTAATTCCATTACATATTTTTATAACGGTTTCACATATTTGTGTTAATCTTAACATTCCTCGACAAAAATTACCTTCATATATACTTGTACTTTGATATAATGTTCTAATATCACATCCTCCTGACCATAAATAAACTGGTTCTAACAAATCAATAAATAAACATTCTTCATAATACATATCAGTATGTATTGTTATTTCATATTTTGATTCTTTATTAGCTAAATCTTCACTAATTCTTATCATATTTTTATATATATTTTTAACTTTCAAAGGTATATGTAAATCATTTATATTTTTTTCTTCATTTGATTTATCTCCTTCATTTAAAAACATTGATAAACAACACATAATTTCTTCAAAACTTAAATCATCTAAATAATTTCCAAAAATCATTTCGGTTAATAATATTTCATCAACTTCTCCTATCATAGAAGCTGTTATTCCCTTCTCCGTTATTATTAATTCATTCTTTTCTTCAGATTGTTTTTCTACTAAATATTCATTTTCTTCTAATAGTTTAGTCATTTTATCTGTTATATCCTTTAAAACTTTATCATAATACCATAAATCATATTCAAATTCTTCAATCTTCTTTTTATTTTTCATATAATTATCATATACTATTTTATTTTTTTTAAAATCAAGTATTTTTTCAAAACTTTTTTGTTCATCTTCTACTTTCTTTCGATCTTTACCTTTTAATATTATAAATGAGTCATTTAATTTCTTTTCATTTTTATCATATTTAATATATGATTCTATTATTTTTTGATCCATTTTTTCAACTAAATCTTTATTTTTTTCATATTCAGCTTTTTCTATTTCATATTCTTTTTCTAATCCTACCCTCTTTTTACTATCTTCATTATATCTTAATGTTTTATGTAAAAATATATCCATTACATTTTTATCTCCAGTATTTATTTCTTCATTATTATTATTCATAAATGTCTTCAATACAAATTGATATGAAGGGTAAAATTTAGAAATAATCTTTGGTGATTTACCAGTCATCATTCCTTGTATAACATTTCTTTCAGGAAGTTCCATTGTAGGTAGTAAAATGACTGTTCCTGTTTTATCTAATCCTCTTCTTCCTGCTCTTCCACTCATTTGTAAATATTCATCAGTTCTTAAATATCTTCTTCCTTTATTATCAAATTTTTCAACTTCACTGTATACAACTGTTTTTGTCGGCATATTTACTCCAACTGCAAATGTCTCTGTTGCAAATAATACTTTGATATATCCTTTACCAAATAATATTTCAACAATTTCTTTTAAAATCGGAATTAAACCACTATGATGATATGCTATACCTTTTTTAACTAAAGAAAATATTTCTTGATATTGTGGTATATTTTCATATAAATGTTCAAATGAATGTAAATGATGTTTAAATATATTATGTACTTCTCCTTGTTGAACATGGTCTAAAAATGATATTCCTTGAACTGCATTACATAATTTTTCACACTTCTTTCTTGAAAATGTAAAAAATAATGCTGGACACATATCTTCTTTTTTTAATTTTTCTAAAAATGGATTCATTATCTTATTTATATCAAGTCTTTTATAACCTTTTCGAATATTTTCATAATTTTTAAATTGTCCATCTTCCATTAATACTGGTATCATATTTCCATTTTCAAAATCCCAAAAATAATGTCTTAATGGTACAACTCTATGTGATGTCGGAATTAAATGTATCATTTTTTTTTTCATATCTCCTAACCATCCTGCAAATTCTTCAGGTTTGTCTATAGTGGCTGATAATAATACTAAATTTACTTCACGTGGTAAAAGTATAAATACTTCTTCCCAAACATGACCTCTATCAGGGTCATTAATATAATGAACTTCATCAAATACTACAGCACCAATTTCTTCAACTTTTAATGATAATAATTGACTACTATCTACATTTTGTTTTTCATTTTCATTTTCATTTTCATTTCCATAAAAATCACCCTTTCTTTTTTGAATAACTTCTCTATATAATGTATTTCTTAAAATTTCAGTAGTCATAATTAAACAAGGTGCATCAGGATTCATTTTAATATCTCCTGTTAAAATACCAATTTTATCTTTACCCATTTTTTCTACAAATTCTGCATACTTCTGATTCGATAAACTTTTTGTTGGACTTGTATAAATAACTTTTTTACCTAATCTAAAACATTCAGCTATTGCATATAATGCTAAAACTGTTTTTCCTGAACCAGTATGTGCAGTGATTAATATATTTTCATTATTATATATTCTATAAATACCTTCTTTCTGAAAACTATCTAATTCATAAGGAAATTGAATAGCTTTATGTTCATCTGGTATTTCTTGAATAATACTATTTTCTTTATTAAATATTGTTAAATATTTTGATTGTGACATTCTAAGTTTAATTAAAAATATAAATTCTTTTTATATTTATATATTTTTTTTTATATTGAAATATTTTTAAATTAATTTTTTTTTTTAATATTATAATTTTATATAATAATTTTATATTAATATTAAATAGTATATAAAGAATGAAATTAAAAAAAAAAAATATTTATCCTAAAATTTTAAAAAAAATTAAAAATAAAAAAATTAAAATTAAAATTAAAATTAAAAATAATAAAAATAAAATAAAAAATATAGATAATAATGACAATAAAGATAATAAAGATAATAAAGATAATAAAGATAATATAATTAATAAAGAAAATCTTAATATTCAATCAAATAATATTATCAAAAAATCTTCAAAACTTAAAAAAAAATTAAATAATTTTTATTTTATACATATTGGTAAATGTGGAGGAAGTACTGTTTTTACTGAACTTAAAAAAAAAAATATTAAATATAAACATATTCATCTTTCAAAATTTAATTATAATCTTAATAAACCACATGTAATTGTAATTAGAAATCCAATAAAAAGATTTGTATCTGCATTTTACTGGAGATATCATTTAGTTTGTGATAAAAAAACTCAAGAATATAAATGTAAAGGTGAAAAAAACTTATTATTAAAATATAAAACTGTTAATAATTATGCTGAAAATATTTATGATGAAAATGGAAAATTAAATAAAGATTTTTATTTAAAAAAAAAATATATTAGACATATTTATGAAAATATAAATTATTATTTAGAACATTTTTTACCAAAAATTAATAAAAAAAATATAAAAAATGTTAAAGCCATATTATTAACCGAAAATCTTAATGATGACTTAAAAAAACATTTTAATATTATACCTTCAAAAAAAGAAAAAGATATTAATAAAGATAATTATGATAGAAATTTATCTGAAAAAGCTTATAATAATCTAAAAAAATTTTTAGCAAAAGATTATAAATGTATAGATAAATTATATAAATTAAAACTTATAAATGATGACCAATATAAAATACTTTCAAAATAAATTATTTTTTTAATTTAAATATAATTAAAAAATTAATTAATTAAAAAAAATTTAATTTAAAAAAATTTATACTCCACCCATTATACCAACTCTATAATTTTTTTGGAAAGGATCTCCATAAACTATTTTACTTTCCTGTTTAGGAGATATCATTGGATGAAAGTTTAATGTTGGATAATTATATAAAGGATTTGAAGGAGGCCATCCCATATTAATATAACCATTATTACACATATTAGGTTTTTCAAATTTATTTAAACGAGAATCTAAATATATGTTATCTTGAATTTTACCTTTTTCAGCATTAGGATTATTATAAGGTGCAAAATTATTATCATTCATCCAATTATTAAAATTTTCTTTAATTTTAGGTGAAAAATATTTACCTACAAAAATTATTAATAATATTATAACAGTAAATAATATAAAATAAATTAATGTATGTGACTTATTTTTTTTTTCCATTTTATTTTTATACTATTATTTAAATCGATTTTTATTTTCATTTCAATTATTTTTTTTTTATAAATATGTTATAAATATATTTAAATATATATAATATTGATGTATTTAATCTATTTTCTTCAAAATATTTATTTTCATCACTTTCATTTTCATCACTTTCATTTTCATTATTTTCATTTTTATTTTTTTTATTATCAATTATTTTATTTTTTTTATTTTTTTTAAATTTTCTTTTTTTTATAAATTTTTTTTTATTTTTTATAATTTTTTTTTTTTGATTCTTATTCAATATTATCTTTTTTTTATTATTTTTTTTATTATTTTTTTTATTTAATAAAATATTTTTAACAATATCTTCAAAATCATCATATGAAAAAAATAAACGATAGGCTATATAATTAGAATAATTTTTATGTAAAGAATAATAATCATTTATATAATTATATAAATAAAATTCTACTTCATCTGTATTATCTGATTTTACTTTACAATAATTTAATAAGATATCCATTTGATGATTATATTGAAAATATTTTATTATATACTTTATAAAATATTTTCTCTGTCTATCAATCAATGATGTACAAACTATTATATTATTTCTAAACTTTAATTTACTTACTGGACTAGGACTATTAGTATTAATAGGACTAATATTATTATTTTTATTATTTTTATTATTTTTATTTATTATTACTAATTCCATATCAATTGAAGGTAAATTGGTATTTTTTATAGGAGATATTTCTTCTTTTACAAAAAAATTATTAATATTTAAATATTTTAAAATATTATCAATCCAAACTGATATTTTTGATTTTAAATTAATAATATTAATAGTATTTTTAAAATAATATTTTATTGATTCTTCTTGTAAATCTTTATTTATATCAAATATTAAATTCTCAAAATTATATATTAATAAATGATACATAATATTTTTTAAACTTTCATAATCTTGATTATTACTTAAACCATTATATACATAAAATGATTTTCTATATACTTGAATAATTAAATTTTGTATTTTTTTAAAAAAATCATTTTTTATTTTTTCCAATAAAAAATCTTGCAAATTTTCAAATTCTATATTATTCATTAAAAAATTTATAATTTCTGTATACAATTCTTCTTCTATATTTTTAAATATACTATCAATTATTGTTTTTTTATATATTAATATATCCATATATTGAGTACTTACAAATGATAATTTATCTAATGTAGATAAATCACCTTTTAATAAAGTATTTCTTAAATTAATAAAACTTGACCATCCTAAATGATTTTGAAAATAATTAATAATATAGTCTTCAAATTCTTCTTGTTTAAAATTTTTTTCAATCATTTGTTTAAAAATTTTACTAACATTTTCTTGAAAATAATAACTAAAATTTAAATCAATCCAATTATTTTCAATAGCATAAATATGTGTCTTTATATATTGTATTAATTTTCTATAAATCTTTCTTTTTTCATTTAATTCATCTTCTTTATTTAATTTTTGTTCTTTTAATAAATTTATTTCTATATCAATTAATCGTATTAAAAATAAAAATCCTTCTCTTAATATATGTAAATTAGTTCCATCAATTATATGAGGATTTTCTATTAATGGAAAAAATTCAACATATATAGATAAATTTATTGAATGATTATTTAAAAATGCAGAATCAAAATTAATTCCATATTTCTGTGCTTCTATATACAATTTTTTTTCAATAAAATTACAACTTTCTACTGTAAATTGAGTATTATATTTTTGTATAAAACTAGTACATCTAGCATCAATTAAATATTTTAATTCAACATCAGATTCAAATTCATCTTTACTTATTAAAAATTGATTTTCTTTTATAATTTTATTTATTAAATTATATTTATTTAGATTTATATGAATATGATTAGAAGGATATTCAAATTTCAAATTTATACCATCTTTACTATCTTTAGTTTGACTAAAATTTCCTCCAATATTAAAAGCATTTGTTTTTAAATTTAATCCAATATCATTTTTTTCATTTTTAATATAATTATAATTTATATCAATTAATTGAGCACCTAATTCTTCAGCTATTTGACAAAATGAACGCAATTTATATTCTACTCTTTTCATTGAGTATTGATTAAGATTTAAAAATAATTCTTGATTAGAAAATGATATTTTTTTATATAAAATATTAGGTTCAATAATAGAATCTTGAAAATATATTTCTTTAAATTTCATTTGATGAATTAATTTAGTTAAAACATGTTTTCTTCCTTCAAAATAATTATTTTCTAAAAAATTTATATTTGGTATTAATATTTTTTTAATTAATGTTTTTTGTATATCTTCTTTTGTATTTTTTATAAAATTATTTAAATATCCCATTATACTTAGTATTAAATTTTTTTCTTCATATAAAAAATAAATAACATTGTATTTTTCTAAATATAATAAAAAATTTTGTTTTTTTTTAAATAAAATATACTTTTTTATAAAAAAATTATTAGGTAAAAATATTATATAATCATAAAATATTAATTTTAAAAAATATTTAAAATATAATTCTGTATCTATATCATCTTTATTATAGTCATTTTTATCTAAATATGCTCTTATAAATGTAAAAAATTCCAATAAAAAATTTTTTCTTTTTTCTATAGCATTATTATTATTATTTTCTTTTACATCTGATTTTAATATATTTATTTTATTTATAAAAGAATTCATTCTATTTATCATTCTTTTTTTATCTATTTGTTGACGTGTTAATGTAACTTCTTCTTTAAATTCATTATCCATTTTCTAATTATATAAATAATAAATTATTCATATATACAAAAAAAAAAATAAAATTTTATAAATTATTTTAATATGTATTAGCTACTGTAGTATTAATAAAATTCATTATTTTATTTTGAGGTATCCATCTAGTACTTACAACTTGATAATTTACTTTATTTGCCATTAATACTTTTAAAACAACTCGATACATTCCCATTTTTTTATAATAATAAAAAATATATACATATCTATTAGTTTGACCACGTGGTATTTGAAAATAACAATCAGATTGCATAAAATTCATTTTTATATTTTTATTCTATCTTCTAAAAATATAATATTTTTTTTTCATATAATCTTTTTATTTAAAAAATATTTTAAATTAGTAAATTCTTATTTTATGATTGTCACCTAATACTTCCATAAAATGTATTCTATCTATATCATTATTTTTTTTACCAAATGCCGTTGACATTCCTGTATCAACATTAAAAACTCTTCCTTGAAAACGGTGTTTAATACCTTTTAACTGTGGAGTATGACCAGTACAAATTCTTTTTGCTTGATATTTTTTTAAAACAAAATTTAAATCTTCATTTAATTTTTCATAAACCTGATTTTGATGATCAATTGAATAATCACGATTCCATAAAATAGATTTTGAATTCAAAAATAATTCATCAAAATATTTTTTTTTTAAATGTTCTTTATTTCCATATAAAAAATCTCTTGATATTAAATTTATATCTTCTATATCATATTTTTCTGCTATTTTTTTTGATATACCTCCATGACAAAATAACCATCCACCTATTTTTACAACTGGATTCCATCCACATGCAAAATATGTACTCATTGTTCCTCCTGGTTGAAAATAAATTTGTCTACCTTTTACTCCACCATAATGTGCTAATCCTAATGGTGATGCATAATCAAATTGTCCTAATACATTCATCATTTCATGATTTCCTAATATAGCATGATAACCACCACCTTGTAAATAAGATTTTATTTGAAGTTCCATTATAAGAGCTATTATTTTTGCTTCACTATCTTCATCTTCACCATCCATATCTCGAGGTTTTCTATCTAAAATATCACCAACTTGTACAACATGTGATTTCCCTCCTACATATTCTAAATTATCATTTATTATTTGTGCTTTTTTTAAAACATTAACAAAAGCTTTATAATCACCATGAATATCACCAATAACAATTAATCTTTCAGCTGCTGGATAGGAACCTTTTTGATAATATTTAAAAATATCATTATAATTTGTTCTTAAAATATCATGTACACTAGTTTTACGAGATAATAAATTTGATACACTCATATTAAAAAAGTATAAATCCGCTATTTATAACTTCGATAAAAAAATATAATGATACATTAATTAATTTTATAATTAAATTTCTTGTTTTTATAATTAATATTCAATATGAAAAAACTCATTAAAATATTTTTTTTTATTTTTTAATATTTCTTTATACAAAATATTCATTCCTTTTATTCTCTCAAATGCACCTAATTTACTTAATTCTATTTTATTTTTAAATATTTCATATAATTTTTTATACATTTTATTAATATTTTTTTCTATTAATTTTTCGTTCAATTCATTTGTTTCTATAAAATATATATTGTCTTGATTCTTAAATTTTTCATATATTATATTATTTTCATTATTTTTTAAAATAAAAAAATATAAATAATATTTATCTTCTAATTTATTTTTCCACCATTCTATATTTAAATTATTTGTTTTTATTATCATATTATTTTTTACTTTTTCATATTCTTTATTTATACGATTCACATAAATAATTTTATTTGTTGGTTTTATAAATCCATATAAATAATTACTTAATATTGTATTATAATAATTTTCATTTGACATTATAATTATTTTGATTTGATTACTGTTTTTATTTATATCATTTAAATAAAAATTTTCATGATTAAATTTCGGTTTTTTTATTATTTCTATTTTATTTTCTTCTTTTTTATTTTTTTTATTTTTTTTATTTATTTTTAAATTATTATTATCATTACTAATTTCAATATTTAATTTTTTTTCTATTATACTATTTATTTGATATTCTTTTATTTCATTATCTTCTAATATAATTTTATCATAATTTTCAATATTATTATAATTTGTTTTTTTATTATTTATTTTATCTATAAATTGTTTTCTTGTCATTATTTTTTCTTTTTTTTCATTTTTATTCATATTATTATAATTTTCATACATTTCGTCTAATTCTTCATCATTTAATGAAAATTTTGTCACTAATATTTCTTTACCTTCATCCACTTTTTCATTTTTTAAAATTATAATATTATCCATTTTATCTTATTTTTTTATATTATTATTTTTTTTTATTTTATTCTTTGTAAATATTATCTATAATATTTATTTTTAATAAAAAAATAAATTATTTATTTATATATTTTATATTTGATTTTTATAATTGATTTTTAATTTTACTTTCATATTCTTCTTTACTAATTGCATGAATTGATGGTACTACCCATTGTACACTTGTTTTCTTTTTACCTGTCTTTAAATTAAAACCAATAAATTTATTCATAATAGGTTCATTTAATTTATTTGAACCTTTATAATAAAATCTTTTAACTTCACTTCCATCATCATCTAATTCAATAATTGAGAAAACAACATTCTTATCAGCACCTTTGAATACTCCTGAATAATTTGTTATTTTTTGAATAGTACCATTTGCATTTGTTTTACCATCTTTAACAACCATATCAAGTTGTCTTGAACGAGCAATGCGTCTAAACATTTTACGAGCAGCTCCTCCTGGAGTTAAATCAGTATATTTACCTTTAGGATCTTTTGATTTTGCTACTTTTCCATGGAGTTCACGATAAACAATTAAAGGATCTGCTAATTTAAAAGTTCTTAATCCATCTCCTTTAGATTGTTTCTTGTTTTCTTTTTTAGAATTATTTTTCTTTTCATTCTCTTTTTCATTTTTCATTTTCTTTTTTTTTTCTTCACCATCGTTTTTCATTTTCTTATTCTTTTTTTCATTTTTCTTATTGTTTTCCATTTTATTCCCATTATTTGAACTATTAGAATTATTATTCTTTTTCATTTTCTTATTGTTTTCGACAACATTAACATTCATAATATTAACTTCTTCCATATTATAATTATTCTATACTATTTATTAAGATTTTTTTATTTACATATAATTTTATTTTTTTTCTTATTTTTTTACTAAAATAAAGTTATATTATAATCTAAATTTACATCTAAATTTATTCTAATTGTACAAATATATCCTTCTAATCCATTATATATTTTTATACTTTTTATTTTTGCATTTATTATTTTTGACGCATCTATAAAAAAATGTATTGAATCAAATAATTCTTTTAATTTTGTTCCTTTATTATTACCATCATCTTCTATTCCTAATATATATATTGCTTTACCATTACCCTCTAATAATCTATATAGCATTTGTGACGCTATTTTTTCTTTTTTCTTCTTTTCTCTTTTTTCTCTATAAACTGATTGATCTAATAAATTATAATTTAATAAATATTTATATTCTCTATTACCTTTTTCGTTTTCAGGTTTATTTTTTGGTATTAATTTATTCATAAATATTGGTCGTGGTATTATTAATTTTTTTTCTATTTCTTTAAAAATATAATCAATTGGTTTTTCTTCATCATTTTCAGTATTAAAAGAATCTAACATAGTAGATTCTCGTAGTCCGTACCTAACTGTACTTACATAATTTGCTTCGCTAATTATCTTAGTCGTCAGAGCGCTAAAGCTCTCAGATCTTACAGAATCTACCATAGTAGATTCTCTTAGTTGTCCCACTTCGTGGGAACTTACAGAATCGTCAAAACGATTCTCTAATGTCCGTTCCAAGGATCTAACATATTGACTCATTTATTATTCAATTTTTATTATTTAATTTAATATTTATAAATTTTATTATTAATATATTTATTTGTTTTTTTTTAAATTAAAAAAAAGAATTTGAAAAAATAAATATTATAAACAAAATAAGAAAAAGAATGGAAGAATATAATATAGAAAAATATAATTTAATTATTAGTAAAAATTATATTAATGAAAAAGATATAGAAAAAATACTTTTTAATAAATATTTTTATCCATCAATACAAAATTATTTAGATAAAAATAATAATATTTTAGATGAATATGAAGATCTTTTTGATAATTTTACAGATATTATTTATAAAATTATTTCTATTTATATTTTATTAATTAGTCAAGTTTATATTTATTTAGAAAATAATGAATATAGAAAAAATGATGAAAATTATATTATTACTATTTATTTAATGTATTGTGATTATTTTAATAAAAATAAAGTAATTTTTAATATTAATAATTTATATATTTTATATCAAACTTATTTATATTTTGATAAATATAAATATTCAAATAATAATTTTTATTTATTATATAAACGTTTTTTAAGTATTTACAAAATTATTATTGAATCAAAAATAAAAAAAATTAATATTAATGAGTTTTTTAGAAAAAATATAATTAATGACTTTTATTTTTATGAACTTGAACATTTTTTAATCTAATTATATTATAAAGATTATTCTTTTTATCATCATGAAAAATTATAGATTATTAAAAATAACTTACACAAATGATAAATTAAATAAAAAAAATAAATTTAAAGAACAATTAGATTTATATAAAAATGAACTTAAAGAAAAAAATGTAAAAGTTAAATTTATAAAAAATATAAAACGTTCTGATTTTTTTGAGATAAAATTATATGGTTATGATAATACAATTAAATATATAACTAATAAAATAAATAGTATTCCATTTATTATTAATTTAATTAATGAAATGCCGATGGAAAAATTAAAATTAAAATCAATAAATCTTTATTCTAATGCACATCCTGAATCAACTATTAAAGGATTAGGATTTAAAAATATTCAAAAAGTTAAAGACTCATTAAAACTTATAGAAAATAAAAGTTTAAAATATCAACAACAAGCATTAACATCTTTATATTATCGTGCTAAATATCATCCACATCAAACTACTAATATAAAAAAAGCTATTACATTATTAAATAAAGAATTAAAAATAATTAAAAAGAAAATATTAAAAAATAAAAATAAAATTCAACTTAAAGAAAATAAAAAACAAAAAGGAGGAAAAAGTATTAATCTTCCATATTTAGATTTAAAAACAGTTAATAAATTTGAAAAATTAGCTGATTATTATGATGTTTCTAGAAAAGCAAGAGGATTAGAAAAACCAACAACTAGTGATGAAGGATTTTTAGTAGTTTTTAGAAAAATAAAAAATCCAAAAAAATTAAAAGAAATACCATGTAGAAAAGATAAACCAGATGGTGTAAATTGGGAAAGAAAAAGAGAAATAGAAGTATCAGGAAAATTAGGTCAAAGTAAAAAAATGAAAATACCACTTTTTCATAAAGATGGTCCATTAAAAGGATTACCAACAGTTATACATATTAATATGATAATGTGGGCTTTTACACCAGAACCTAATAAATTAACAGAATCATTGAAAATACTTGAAAAAATAAAATTAAATAAAAAATAATAAAATTTAATTTATTGATTATATTTTTAAAATTTAAAATTAATAATATTTTAATAAAATATTATTATTAATTAAAGATAGATATATAAATGAGTAACTGTTATTATCAAAATTATCGTTATTTAAACAAAAAAAGATTAACTCATGAACAATTTGACTTTTTAGTTGAAAATTATTATAATCAATATTATGCTACTGAAGCTCTTACACAACGTCGTCGTCAAATGAGAAATTTACAAAATAATAATTTATCTATTCGTCAAGCAAATAAAAATCCTTTTATTAAATTTGATAAAAAAACTGATACACAAACTTTCTTCTTTTATATGAATACATACAATTATAAATATATAGTTTATAAACCTGAAATAGATGGAAGACGTCGTGTTCAATCCTTTGTTTATATTAATACTCAAAATGTATGGTGTTATAAAGGAGATTTTTATTTAAATCCAGGTCAAACATTAGCTGAATATGTACAATTATGTTATCAAGAAACAGCTTATCCTAAAAATAGTTTTGGTTATTTTAATCGTGTTACTTCAGCTATTCCTCCTAACAGAAATTAAACTAGATTAAAATTTTTTAATATTATATAATTAGATCTATCTAATTATTAAAAAATAAAAATAATTAATTTATTTTAAAGCTAAATCAACTTCATCTTCTAAAGTCTTTGCATTTTTTTTCTCTAAAAATTCTTGTCTTAATCTTTTTAATTGTCTTTTTAATTTTTGATTTGGTATTGGTACTCTTTGTATAATTACTTTACCAAAACGGTCTTTTGCTAAAACTTGTTTAAATTGAGGATTATAAGTATTAGGTGTTTTACCACAGTTACACATTTTTTTTCTATGGTTACAATATAAAGATTTTTTATAAAATAAAACTAATTTATAAAAAATAACTTAAAAATACAAAATTATTTAAACTAAAATATTTTCTTTAAATAAAAAAAATTAAAATTTATTTATTTTCTTAATTTCATACCTTTTCCTACATTTCTTACATTTCTTCTTTTATTTCTACGAATTTTTCTTACACCCATACCACCTGTTCTTACTTGAGCAGTAGTTTGTCCAATTAAACCTGGAGTAGGATTAAAAGTAAAATTATCATTATTAGTATTTGTTAATTTATTTTCTTCATTTAATTTTTTTTTATTAGCTAATTGAGTTTTTCTTTTTTGAATAAGAGCTAAAGTTAATTTTTGTTGTTTTTTATTTTTACGAACAGTTAATTTACCGCAACCACACATTTTATAATAGTTACAAATATTTATTTTTTTCTTTCTATTTTTTAATTTATTATCTTTTATTAGATAGATAATAATAAATTTAAAATGAATGGTTATAATATTTATTTACAATCACCTCAATTAGCTTATCAAGCTAATCAGCGAAAACAATTATTAAAAATTATAGAAATACAAAATAAACAAAAAAATAAAATAGCTTTAAAAAAATATACTCCTCAATATTTTAGAACAGCATATAATCGTATATTTATATCTACTCAAAGTAGCGGTGCACCTTATTAATTTATTATCTTTATTAAATTATTTTTTATAACATTAATCAAATATTTAAATATATAATTTTAAATATTTTATTTAAAAATAGTATTTATATTAAGAAAATTTTAATTTATTTCTATTTTAAAGATAAAATTTTAATATCATTTAATATTATAAGAAAATAAAAATGATGAAATATGTTATTTTAGCTTTACTCTTCTTCGTATTATCACCTGGTGTACTTCTCACTTTACCTCCTATTGGTAAGAAATGGTATATGACTGGTCAAACCTCAACTACTGCTGCTATAGTTCATGCTATAGTATTTGCAGTTGTATTATATGCTTTAAGTTATTTTGGAGTATTTGAAGGTTTTGAATCAGAAATGGGTTCTCCTTTTGTATTTAATGCTCGTAACAATGATGGTTCAATGAGTTCAACAATGGGTGGTATGGAAACTGTTAAACCTCGTAAACAAGATAGTGATATGGAAGAAGTAGCTGCTGGTTTACAAAACTTTCAACGTCAAGGTCTTGAAAACCAAGTTGATTTTGGTATGAATAGTGGTATGACAAGTGAAATGCAAAAATTAGGTGAAGGATATGATGCTAGAAAATAATTGTAAAATATGATAAATAAATTTAAAAATTTTTAAGTAAAAATAAATTATAAATTATTTAAATAATCAATAATTTCTTTGTTATCATAATATTCTGAAATTTGAATAAGAATATTATTATTAAATTTTAAATCAATATTTTTATACAATTTATTATATTCAACCAACATTTTAAATATATCAAAATAACCAAATTTACAACATATAATAAATGATTCATAATTGGCATCTTCTACATTAACTCTTCCATCTTCTAATAATAATTTAACTATTGACATATTATTCTTTTTACAACTTATTCTCAAACAATAACTATCAGAATAATTCGGTTCTATATTTTCAAATGTTAATAAATATCTAACAACATGAATATGTTCTCTTTCACAAGCTATATTTAATATATTTCTATTATTATTAATTTGAAAACCAATATTTTCAATAAGATATTTTATTAAAATTAAATTACCTGATGATATAGCAGCAGATAAATAATTACGATTATCTTGAATAGGATTAGTTATAAAATTATTATTTAATATATATTCAACTATTTTAAAAGAACCATTTTCACATGCATAAAATAAACCAGTTCTATAGTGTTGTAAATCAAACACTAATTTTAATTCTTCAATTAAATATTTTAAATAACTAAATTTTTTATAAATACAACAAATATATAAAACCATATGATCAATATTATTTAATACATCTTTATTTTTTATCAAATAATTAAATAAAAAATAATTATCAAGTCTAATAGTTAAATGAAGAGGTTGATTATCAGGTATAGATAAATTAAGATTATATTTTTCAACTAAATATTCAATTTTTTCAAATTGATTATTATAAATAAGTTCAAAATATAAATTATATAATAAAGTACCATTTAACTCTTTATTATAATCTTTTTCTAATAAAATAAAAATAATGTTTAAAACATTTTTATTTTGTTTATCCATCCATTCTTCAAATATTATTTTATTATTTTTATGAATCAGTTTTTTATATAATTTATCAATATATTCTATCCTAAAATCTAAATCTTTCCAATCTATATATTTATTAGTAGCTAATATCCAATTGGGAAAATCTTCTAAAGTTAAAAATGAAGATATATATGTTTTTAATACATCATCACTTATTTTTTTTAATATATCCAATTTTTTCATATTTTATTTACATTTATGAATTTATTTTTTTTTTCCTAAAAATAAAAATATTAATAAAAAAATTTTATTAAACAACATATTTTTTCAAAAAATTATACATTTCTTGAGGTGAATTTATATTGTTTCCTAAATAATAATAACATACTATATTACCTTGTTTTGTATTCCAACAGTTCCAAGCTTCTCTTAATTTCATTAAATAATTTCCTAATGAAAACATTAAATATCCAAAATTTGATTTAGTTTGTAAACCATTTCTTTGTTGTTGATAAATATATCTTAAAAGAAAATATTGATCTCTAGAACTCATTATATAAGGTTTTCCATTAATAGCTTGATACTGTGTTATCCATGGTGGTTTAGCACATCTTGCATTTTTTCCTTTAATAACATCTTGATAATTTACAGCTAAAGTTTGATAAAAAAATGCACTTAAACGATTAACTAATGATACATCATTTTTAAATACATTAATAAGTTCATTTTGTCTTCTTTCAATAACAATCTTGGCTATTTTAGCAGGTATAATAAATAAATCAATTTTTTCAATAACACCTGGGAGTAAAGGATTTAAATTTGGAGGATCAACAAGACTCATAATTAAATATATATTTCTAATTATGATATATAAAAAAAATAAAAAAATGTAAAATTAATTTAACTAATAAATCCATTTTCTTAAATAATCTCTAAGTTGTTGATTGTTTTTTACATTTATTCCTAAATTATAATAACAACAAGCATCTTGTTTTTGATTTAAAGTTCTTTGAGCAGTTCTTAATTGAGTTAAATAATTACCTAATGAAAAAATTAAAAATTGAAAATTAGATTGTGTTTGCATATTTTGCGTATTATTAATAGTCACCCATTGCCATAATTGATATTGATATTCAAAACTTAATATTAAAGATTTTCCATTCTCTTCTTCATATTTTGTTTTCCAAGGTATAGTGAAAGCACATCCAGTTTTACTTTGACCTATAAAATTAGAATTTACTTTTAATGTTTGATAATAAAAAGATATTAATTGTCTACATAATAATTGATTTCTTTTTAATATATTAATTAATCCATAATAATTTCTATTTAATACTTGATTAAATACTATTGCTGGTATTACTTCTAAATCTATTTTTTTTGCTAAATTTGCATCTAATTCATAAACTACCATTTCTTTATATTCTATTTCTATATTATTTATAGATCTTTTTTAATTATTTATTATTTATTTTATTTAATTAATTGTACTTAAAAAAAATAAAATAATCTTATAATATTTTAAAAATGGAAAACAATGAAAATTTAGAAAATATTATAAATACAGATAATAAAAAACAATATGTATATATAATACATTCAAATTTTGAGAGAACATATTGTGGAGTCACTGATAATTTAGAAAGACGAATAAAACAACATAATGGTATTATTGCAGGAGGAGCAAAATCAACAAGAGGTAAAGAATGGGATTATTATTGTATAATAGAAGGATTTCGAGATAGAAAAGAGGCATTACAATTTGAATGGAAAATGCATCATCCAGATGGTAAAAGAAGAAAAAATGCAAAATATAATGGTATAGAAGGAAGATTATTGAGTGTAAAAGATGTATTTGAAAAGCATTTTGAGAAAAAAGAGAATTTAGAAAATAATTATAAAATAAATCTTATAGATGAATATATATTTTATTTTGATGATTTTAAAAAAGATAATATAATAATAACTAAATTATTAACGTAAAAATAAAAATAAATAAAAAATGAATAATAATTAAGTAAATTAAATTTACTTAAAAATGTTTTAATATTAGATAGTTAGGAAAATGGAATCAAACGAATCTTTTTATAGTATTAAAAGTTCAAATCAAAATGTTTGTGGTGAATTACCATTTGACTGGGTATTTGGAGAATATAATGATGTTCCTAAAATAGAAGAAAATACAAAAAATATAACTAATAAACAAAATAATAAAAATAATTTTGTTTACGTAAATAATTTAGTAGTAAATCCAAGTAAAAAGATAGTTGATTCCTCACCTAAATGGAAAAAAATTATAGAAAAAAATAGTTTAGAAAAAGATAGTAAAGATAAAAAAAATAGTTATCCAAAATCTGATACATCAAAAGAAAAAACTTGTTCTAAAAAAGAACAAAATAAATTAGCGGAAATCAATGAACCATTTGATTTTCCTTAAACGTAAATTAACAATAATTTATGTTTTTAATAATTTTTTTATAAAAAAATGAATATTTAAAAATAATAATTTTTTAAATTTTATAATTAATTAACTAATAAAAATGGAAGAAAATACACAGATTGATAATTTTGATAATGATAATTATTTAAAAAATGATGAAAATACTAATACACAAACATATGATAATTTAAATAAAGATAATGATTTAAATAAAGAAAATGATTTTAATAATTTAAATTTTTTAGATGAATTAGATAATTTAAATAATTTATTAAATGAAAATAATAATGATAGTGAATCCTCAGAAAATACAAATTTATCAATATCTTCTGAAGAAATAATAAATACTCAAACTCAACCTATTTTTGATAATAATGAAAATCAAAATAATAATAAAAGAAAAAGAAGAAATTTATGTCCAGGATGTGAACCTGATTTTCAACCTAATCAATTAGCCCATATTGGACCAAATGGATGTTTAGGTGAATATTAATTTTTTAATTTTAATATTTTATAAAAATAATTTTTATATAAAAGGTAATGAAAAAAATAATATTTTAATTTAATTATAAATTAACGGCAATATCTTGTATAATATTATCATTTTTTTTGTTGTTTTGTTCAATAAATTCCATTATTAAATTTTTAATTCTTTCCCATTCTGATGGAGTATTTTCAAAATCTTCATCAACATCAATAATAAGTATATTTTGTTCTAAACTTTGTTCAGATAACCATTCTTCATGATATTTATTAACACTTTCCAAATATTCAATTGGTACACATTTTTCTTCATTTCTTTCTCTTTTTAACATTCGTTGATAAGATGTTTTTGGATTAGCTCTAATATAAATAAAACCATTAGGACGATTTTCAACTTCAAAACTACCTTTAGATATCCATTCAAACCATTGTTCATACATTTTCCATTCTAAATCATTTAATTTACCATTTTCATGTAAAAATCGTGCAAATACATTTTTATAACTAAATATTGATCTTTCTACAAATCTTATCGATTTATCTTGTTTTTTTAAAATATCTTGAAAACGAGTTAATAATCCATATAATTGGAATGAAAATCCCCATCTATTTTGGTCGTCATAATAACATTGAAGTAAATTTTTATTATCTTTATCATTTTTAATACTTTTCCATTCATCAACTGGTTCATATATAACATCAGCTTCACCTTTATAATAAATTTCCAACATTCTACATAATGTTGATTTACCACTACCAATATTACCTTCAATTACATACCAATTTTTGGTATTATTTACGTTATTTGTAAAATTAAAATTATTCATTTTTTTGAGTTTATATAAATAAATTGGATGTTATTTTACTTAAAAATACGAATTTAAAAAACTTTAAATCGTATAATTCATTTTTTGTTTCATTTAACTAAATTTTTAAACAAAAATTCTTTATATAATTTAATATATTTATTTACGTTTAAATAAAAAAAAAATTGAAATATTTTTTTTAACTTAATTATTATTAATAATTTTTTTCTATAAAAAGACATAAATGTCTACATCAATTTCTTCGAGAAGTTCAAGTCTTAATTTTGATAGATTTGACGATGAAGCATTAAAATCACATTATAGTGGTTTATATAAAACATTATTATTAGAATTTGAATTTAAAAAAAGAGATATTTATTTTTTCTTTGATGACAATCCTAAACGTTTTTATTATCATATTTATCCTGTTACACGGATTTTTAGATCATTATTTGTAAATTTTCAGAGAGAAAGTTTATCAATGAATATTAATTTCTTAACATTGTGTTTGTTATTTTCGAATGATATTTGTTATCTCAAAGACATACCATTTCAAACTAACGAACATATTGAATGTTTAAATATATTTATGGAAGTTTTAATAGTAGAAGGAATGAAATTTAATAATGGATTTGATTTATTTAATATTAATATATATAAGTTTTTAAATGATTTTTTTAGAGACATTGAAACTATAAGATTTAATAAAACACTAATCTTCGATCAATCTCCTTTAAAACTTTTTTTTGTTAAAAAACAGTTCTCAAAAGATTCTATTCAACTTCCTATTTTGATTCCTAGACTTGCATCGAGATTACAATCTTTACCATTGACTATTAAAAATGATAAACCAGATAATATTGATAGAACAAATATGTTAAATTCACCAGTTAATAGCTCAGTAAAAAAAAATGTTTCTTCCACTCCTAAAGAGAAAATCTTAAATGGTATAGAAAATGAAATGAAAAAAATTGATGAATATGTTTTGAATAGTTTACATTCTAATTTACAAGTTGCTGGAATAGGCCCAGGCGCAGGGGCAGGAGCAGGGGCAGGAGCAGGGGCAGG
>JACCED010195893.1_pt1 | contig 33152 bp, 28 predicted proteins | sample 7455021 | NCBI WGS metagenome assembly JACCED01 (sample SAMN15323456, study PRJNA562643) | freshwater metagenome | isolation source: river surface water | place: USA:Blue River Watershed | collected 2017-08-19 | reverse complement strand
TTAGCTACACCGAAACCAGGTACTGGTTTACCCCAGTAGCGCTGATCTTGGTATGACTTCCGTTTCGTCACGGCAACCTCTTCACGCCAATCCACAAGGCGCGGGCATCTATCACACTTGATGATTGATTTATCTAGTACTTCGAGTGAACGGAATTTTTTCACTTGACTGCGCGACCAAGTTTGATGGCTATCCCGTCAAGGATGTCGGATTCCGAAGCGACAAAGAAGTCTGCTCGCGTCGCCAACATGATGCGTGAGAGAACAAGAGCACCTGCAGTGATCACATCGACCCGACCCGGATGCATGAAGGGAAGAGCTGCGATCTGCTCCGTAGATGAGTTTTGGAATTGGATCGCGATCCGATGAACTTCCTGTGCTGGGATTCTTGCGAGGTGGATCGCATAACGGTCATAAGAATCAAGCGCGAGCGCCGCAGCTGCGACAGTCGTTGCTGTTCCTGCTACAGCGATCAAGGTCTTTGCCTCAGTAATCGGCACTTCCCGAGCGGCACGGGCTATCGCATCATCGATATCTTCGATCGCCGCAGCCAATTCACTTTTGGCGACTGGATTCGAATGAAGGTGGCGCTCATGCATACGAACACATCCAATATCGACACTCATCGCCTTTTCCACTGAATCCGTTCCATAGACGAATTCCGTAGACCCGCCGCCAATATCGACGACGAGGAATGGTCCATCGGAGTGCGCCATCTCTGAAGTTGCGCCAAGAAACGAGAGCGCCGCCTCTTCGACTCCTAGTATGACCTCTGGAGTAATGCCGAGCAACTGTTCCACTCCCGAAATAAAGATCTCTCTATTACTTGCATCTCGAGTCGCGCTCGTCGCGCAAAAACGCACTCGCTCCACGCCTCGCCTTCTCATCTCGTCGGAGTACTGGCCGACTACTTTGAGAGTCCTCTCGACAGCTTCGACTTTAAATCGACCAGTGGTGTCCACTTCTTCACCGAGTCGCACTACTTCCATCTGACGAACGACTTCCCGCATTCCTTGATCAGTGACATCTGCGATGAGAAGACGAATGGAGTTCGTACCGCAATCGATTGCTGCAACCCTAGCCATGGCAATTGACTCCACTCTCGCCCTTTTCCCACCATGGTGAAAGCGCTGCTAGCGCCTCGTCACCCAATGGATTGACACCTTCGCCAGCTCCTAAAGAGTGCGCAATCAACGAGTGGAGACACTTGACTCGTTCTGGCATTCCACCAGCGGAGATCCCTTCGACTTCAGGAACATCAAGAGAGAGTTGCTTGGCACAAACATCGCGAGTGGCCAAATAGTCATCATGAGCTGCGTGATATCGACCAGCAAGTTCAGGGTCTTCGTGGAGTCGTTTATTCATCTCACTCATCAGCCCACTACCTTCCAAAGTCGAGATGGCAGAGGTGAGGCGAGGGCAGGTGGCGTAGTAGTAAGTCGGAAAAGGTGTCCCATCACTCAATCTCGGCGGCGTTTCAACGACATCAGGAGCGCCACATGGACATCGATGGGCGATGGCGTAGACATCTCTTGGGGTACGCCCTAATTGCGCTTCGATACTTTCTAGATCCTCGCGGCTTGGCTTTTCACTCATGGGTTATGGCTGCGCTCCCACTGCGGTGATCGATGAGAGAAGTCGTGAATACCAGGGAATACCAAGTGGGAAATTCTCTGCAATCGGCGCTGCAGTGACATCTCCCGCTTCTCGCTCTCTCGCGATGCCAAGGACGATGTATTGCTTCTCACCAGGCATCACGAAACGGAGTCGATCTCGTGCCTGCGACTTGATGTATTCCGGATCGCGCCATCTCGCCAATTCCTCCTGCGCAGCTTCGAGTTCTGCGCGAGCTTGATTGACTTCGCCTTGCAACGAACTGATCTGTGCGCGTTGGACGAAATAATGTTGTAAAGGTGGTGCAACCATCAAAGCGACGACGAAGAGAACGGTGAAAAGGATCAGCGTCCGCGGCGAGCGCTTCGATGCCATCGATTCACCAGGTCACTTGACTAGCGAAAACGCGGGAAAGCGTCACGGCCAGCGTATCGAGCACTCGCCCCAAGTTCCGATTCGATGCGAAGAAGTTGGTTGTACTTCGCTACTCGCTCACTCCGAGCAGGAGCACCGGTCTTGATCTGACCTGATTCACACCCCACAGCGAGGTCTGCGATCGTAGTGTCTTCGGTTTCACCACTTCGATGGCTCATCATCGTCTTATATCCCGCACGGTGTGCAAGAGCGACCGCATCAAGGGTCTCCGTCAGAGTTCCGATTTGATTAACCTTCACAAGGAGTGCATTGGCAGTATTGGTTTCAATGCCACGAGCCAAGCGCTCTGGATTGGTGACGAAGAGGTCATCTCCGACAATCTGAACTTTCGAACCGAGTTCGTTGGTCATCTTCTTCCAACCATCCCAGTCATCTTCGGAAAGTGGATCCTCGATTGAGACCAAGGGATAGTTTGAGAGTAATTCTCCGTAATAGGCGATCATCTCTGCTGCGGATCGTGATTGACCCTCGAAGGCGTATTTGCCATCCTTGAAGAACTCAGTTGCAGCAACATCGAGTGCAAGTGCGATCTCAACTCCTGGTTTGTAACCTGCCTTTTCGATCGCCTCAAGGATGAGATCTAGCGCTGCACGATTGCTCTCGAGATTCGGAGCGAAACCGCCTTCATCGCCGATTGAAGTCGCAAGACCACGTTTCTTAAGGACCGACTTGAGGTTGTGGTAGACCTCAGCACCAGCACGAAGCGCTTCCGAGAAGTTCGCCGCGCCAATTGGAGCGATCATGAACTCTTGGATATCGACATTGGTGTCAGCGTGTGCGCCGCCATTGAGGATATTCATCATTGGAACTGGAAGCGTCGATGCGTTCGGTCCTCCGATGTATCGGAAGAAGGAGAGATCTGCACTCTCAGCAGCTGCCCGAGCTACAGCGAGTGATAGACCAAGAATTGCATTCGCGCCTACGCGACCTTTGTTCTCAGTGCCATCGATCTCAAGCATCACCGCATCGACTTCTCGCTGATCCTGTGCATCGAGGCCTTCGATCGCTGGAGCCAATTCATCCATCACGAAGTTGACGGCTTTGAGTACCCCTTTACCGAGGTAGCGATCACCACCATCGCGAAGCTCTGCCGCTTCGAATGCTCCGGTCGATGCTCCACTTGGCACTGCTGCTCGCGCGGCGGTTCCATCTTCAAGGACGACCTCGACTTCGACGGTTGGATTTCCTCGAGAATCAAGGATTTCCCTGGCCAGGATCGCATCAATGAGTGCCACGTATTAACTCCCTTATCGACGTGCCGAATACCAGACTTTCAAGAGTCAGATTCTATCGGTCTCGATTCGACGGTCGATGCTCGCTGCGTACTCCAATATCGCCCTTCGCAGCTCGGTCTCCGGATCAATACCCTGCTCAACGGCTCGCCGCACGATTGCCAGCAATGCTTCTCCGACATCATCACTTTCTACATTGGCTTGCGGGAGGGCTCTCGAGTTCTTCATAGCGCGCTGAAGATATTTCGTCGCCAATGTCAGTGCTGGTTGTCCGGTTGGGACTCCATCGAAAATATCGTTCCGAGATTTCTCGTGATTCTTGATTCTCTCCCAATTACCAAGTACTTGCTCGCTGGTCTCAACTCTCTCGGCGGAGTCTTCGCTAAAGACATGTGGGTGTCTACTGATCAGCTTTGCGGCTACTCGCTGTGCCACTTCATCGAGATCAAATGGATCAGTGCTTCGCTCTTGACCGATGCGCGCGTGAAAATAGACTTGAAGTAAGAGATCTCCCAACTCCTCGACCATTTCGTCTCGATCGTCACGTTCGACAGCATCGATGAACTCGTAGGCCTCTTCGATGAGGTATCGCAACAATGAACGATGATCTTGTTCACGATCCCACGGACACCCACCTGGCGATCGAAGGCGATCCATCACCTCTCGAAGGTGTGTGAGTGGATCAGTGCTCATTTATCTGTGACGGCACCGTTGCTATCGCCACCGGTCTGCAAACTAGCGGTGGATTCGTCCCAAACGCCATAGCGTGGATTGACGGTCACGGAGAGCTCTCCCGCCTTCTTCACGAGAAGAGCTTGTTGCGCTGTAGGTACTTCTTCCTGGGCGATGCCTTGGCTTACCAATATTTCACCGAGACGTTCATAGATCTTTGAGGCGATGATGTAGGTCTCAAAATCGTCTTGAGCGATCACTGCACCGGCAAGCGCCCGATTGAGGTTCTCTTCGCCGCCAACTTGGTTGATGATGTACTCGCGCTCAGCATCGATATCGGTCTTTGAGATCTCGATGCCGAACTCTTTTGCCAATTCATCAAGAAGTACGACGGTGATGTGGAATTGTGCTTGTGACTGAACGAGAGCCTCTTCGGTCGGAAACTCCATACCCGAGGTATCGACCTCGCCACGTTCGGTGATCACAGAATCCACGCTCGTCTGTACGGTAGAAAGTGGGATCTCAACGTCTCCTACGATCGCTGCAGCATCCATCTTCGAGCAGCCAGCGAGAAGAAGTAGCGATGCGCCAAGCATCAAGAGCACTTTGAATCGTACATTTCGCATCACTTCAACCATCCTGTCATTGATTCGAGACCGTCACTGGAGAATTCTTCACTCGCTATTCGAAGGAATCCAACAGAGCGCGAACCCAGAGAAGGAGCGCTTCTTCCCTCGTCTGTTCTCTTATCTGTTGATCGCTTTCGCCAACTCTATCGGAACTCTTTGAAGCATTCGCCCAGCTATCGCTCAATACATTGTTGAAGTTATGCGCCACCAAAAGGGTCTCAACGTTTCGCTTATAGATCGACCCTGGATAGAGGCGCTTGATCCGTAGCTCTTTTGACTCAGCAAGGGTGATGGGAGCCACTTTCATGGTGTTCCCTTGCCAGATCAACTCTTGGATACCGAGTTTTCGTGCCGCGTTTCGAACCCGAGCCACATCCATCAGAAGTTTTGCCGGCTGAGGTAGTTCACCGAAACGATCCTTGAGTTCTGCGACGATCTCGGCAATCTCGGATTCGCCATCTGACTGAGCAAGTCTTCGATAGATGTCGAGTCGAAGTCGATCAGCTTCGATGTAGTCGATAGGAAGATGGGCGGTTATGGGTATCTCAACTTTGCATTCTTGTTTCTCAGGAGCGCTCTCCTCCACAAGGCCGACCTTCAACTCTGCGACTGTCTCGCTCACCATCCTCATATAAAGGTCGAATCCCACATCAGCGATGTGTCCGGACTGTTCGCCACCAAGGAGATTGCCGGCACCTCGGATCTCAAGATCCTTGAGAGCCACCTGCATTCCCGCTCCAAGATCAGTGTTCGTCGCAATCGTGGTCAATCGATCATGAGCGACTTCGCTCAATGGTTTATCAGCGTCGTAAAGGAAGTAGGCATAACCACGTTCCCGACCGCGACCAACCCGCCCACGCAATTGGTGCAGTTGTGAGAGTCCGAAAGTGTCGGATCGTTCCACGATCAATGTGTTGGCATTCGCAACATCGATTCCATTCTCGATGATGGTGGTAGCCACTAAGACATCGAACTCTCGATTCCAAAATGCCAAGATCACTTCCTCTAAGAGCTGTTCACTCATCTGCCCATGAGCCACTGCAATCCGAGCTTCAGGGACCAAAGTTCGCAACCTGGCTGCTGCATCATCTATTGATTCAACTCGATTATGGAGATAGAAGACCTGGCCATCTCTGAGTAACTCACGGTGTATCGCGGCCTGAACTTGTTTTGGATCCATTGGGCCCACATATGTAAGTATCGGATGGCGCTCCTCCGGTGGCGTCGTGATGGTCGACATCTCACGGATTCCAGTGATTGCCATCTCAAGCGTGCGTGGGATTGGAGTAGCGCTCATTGCGAGCACATCGATCGATGCTCGCAATTTCTTGAGCGACTCCTTATGGTCCACGCCGAACCTCTGTTCCTCATCGATGATCACAAGGCCCAAGTCCTTGAATGAGATGTCGCTCGATAACAGACGATGCGTCCCGATCACGACGTCAATAGTTCCTACTGCAAGTGCGCTGATGATCTTCTTATTCTCTGCGGCCGTGTTGAATCGTGAGAGCGAAGCTAATTGAACTGGGAAACCTGCAAAGCGTTCTGAGAAAGTGTTGAAGTGCTGCTGAACCAAGAGTGTCGTCGGGACCAAGACTGCAACCTGCTTACCGTCCTGCACTGCCTTGAACGCTGCCCGAATCGCAATCTCAGTCTTTCCATAACCGACATCACCGCAGATCAATCGATCCATCGGTCTTGTCGACTCCATATCTCGTTTGACTTCTTCGATAGTGGAGAGCTGATCAGGGGTTTCGACATAAGGAAATGCATCTTCTAGTTCGCGTTGCCACGATGTGTCGGGAGAGAAGGCGAATCCTGGGAGACTGACGCGAGCGGCGTAGAGACGGATCAACTCGCGAGCGATCTCTTTGATTGCTTTCTTAGCCCGGGCTTTGCTCTTGATCCATTCACTTGAGCCGATACGACTCAGCGTTGGTTTTTCGCCACCGATGTACTTGGTGACCAACTCCAATGAGTCGGTGGGGACAAAGATGCGATCTCCTGGATGGCCACGTTTTGCAGCGGCATATTCGATGACTAAATACTCACGCGCACCGCCCGCCACGACTCGGTTCGTCAGTTCGATGAATTTGCCGATTCCATGGTGCTCATGGACGACGAAGTCCCCATGCCGAAGCGAAAGTGGATCGATCTCTTTTCGTCGCTTCGATGGCAAGCGGGATCCATCACCTTGGCTAGAGCCTCGACTACCACTACCGCCTTGAATATCGCGGTCGGTGAGAAAGGCGATCTTCAACTCTTCGGAGATGAAGCCATGTGGGAGCGAAGATTTGGTGAGGTAGACCAACCCTTTGGTCGGTGCCGCATCAAGAGACTCGAGTGCTCGCGTCGGCAACTGCTCCGATATGAACTCCTCATATCTCTTTACCAGACCAGCTCCTGGAGCAGTGATGACGACCGTGTACGAATCGGATATCCACTCTTTTGCATCATGAAGGAGTGCATCGGTATCCCCTCGATAGGGAGTGATGGGAACTGCTGGCCAAGCAATCGACGGTTCGTCATCTCTCGAGTAGCTATCGAAGGAGCGAAGTTTCAGGCCTCGATCTAGAAGAGAATCAAGAACCGTTTCCAACGGGAGAAAGCTTCCTTCCTCCAACTCCTCACGTAGATCGATTGGAGTCTGACCGCCATGTGCGGCATGGGACCAAGCCGCCTGCAAAAACTCTTCGTCAGTCTTCCTCAGTTCCAACGCACGAGTCCTGATCCGCTCACTCTCGATCATGATCACTTCACTCGTTATGGGAAGCATCTGATGGAGCGGGATCATCTGATCAACCAGAAGTGGCGCGAGAGATTCCATTCCATCGGGATATCCACCAGCGGCAATCCGTGAAGCCATCTCACTCAATTGGCTGAACCTTCCCGCTACCACCTCTGCCCTCTTCTTCACTTGCTCCGTCACCAGGAGCTCTCGTATGGGGAGTATCGATACGCGAGTGATCTCCTGTTGAAGTGATCTCTGATCACCCAGTGCGAATGGCCTGATTGATTCGATCTCATCTCCGAAGAGATCGAATCGAATCGGATGTTCCAGTGTTGCTGGGAAGAGATCGACCAAACCACCTCGGACTGCAAAGTCACCACGACGTTCGACAAGATCGACTCTTCGGTATGCCATGGTAATAAGACTTGTGATGATCGAATCGAGTGAAGCCTCTCTCCCCACTTCGAGCTCGAGGAGTAATTTCTCCGGCATTGCGATCAACGGTTGTAGGAGTGCGCGTATTTGTGTGACGACTACTTTGAGGTTGGGATCTTGATCGAGAATTCGATAACGCGTTTCGATCCTTCGTGCCAGGGTGTCACTCTGCGGGCTCAACCTTTCATGAGGAAGCGTCTCCCAAGCAGGTAACTCTGCTACAGCTTCCTCTCCTAGGAGTTCGCGTAGCCCACTGGCCAGCTCGCTCTGCACTCTTGATGAGTGAGCAACCACTGTTATGAATCCTTCGCGTGCTCGATGCGCCAGAGCGAAGGGCAAGAGCGATGACGGTACGGTCAGATCAAGTCGTGGATTCTCAAGGAGAGTGCTTGGGCCCAAAGCCGCAAGAAGACCGAGCGCCATCTAGACTTCCCCTATTCCTGCTACGTCAGTAGTTTTTCCCATCGTCGCTTCAGTGCGGAAGCAACGCAAATAGCTCCAATTGATGAGGGACCCAGGGGTCGCACTTCAATGGAGCAGAGTTGAGTTTATATGAGCGATCAAGATGCATCCTTACGCGCTGATGTTCGCACTCTTGGCGACCTTCTCGGTCAATCCCTGGTTCGCCAAAGCGATGCCGAATTGCTCGAACTCGTTGAGAAGGTACGTCTGACAGTTCGCGAGGGAGATGCCACCTCCTTGATCGAGAATCAACCAGTCACTCGAAAGATGGAATTGGTACGCGCATTCACTACCTACTTCAATCTGGCGAATGTCGCTGAACAAGTTCACCGCGCACGTTCACCGCGCGGTTCTTGGATCTCACACGCCATCGCAAGGATCAAATCCGGACTTGATGAAGGCCTCTTCACTGAAGATGACGTCGCTCAATGGATCGCACGATTTCACATCAGGCCGGTCTTCACTGCTCACCCGACAGAAGCGGCGCGACGATCAGTCCTCTCCAAATTGAAATCGATCTCCCATCTCCTCGATGAACCTCCATCACATCGCCGAGATGAAAGACTCGCAGAGGAGATCGACCTCCTCTGGCAGACTGATGAACTTCGCCTGGAGAGACCCGAGCCTCTCGATGAGGCCACCAATGCCCTCTATTACCTAGATGATCTCTTTCGATTTACCGTTCCTGATGTCTTACATGACCTCGCCCGTGAATTGAGAACCCTTGGCGTCTCACTTCCACCCACATCGACGCCACTTCGCTATGGAAGCTGGATCGGTGGCGATCGAGATGGCAATCCACATGTGACTGCGAAAGTTACCGAGGACGTCATCGTGCTACAGATGGGGCATGCGATCCGCGTGACTCTTGAAGCTCTTGATGAACTGCGCCAAGCGCTCTCCGTATCAGAGCGACTCGTTGGCGTGAGCGATGAGGTCCGCCGCTCTGTCGCAGAAGACCTCATCCGGCTACCGGAGATCGAAGCGCGCTTTCGTAGGATCAATGTTGAAGAGCCTTATCGCCTCAAAGCCACAGCGATTCGTCATCGACTCCTGATGACACAAAGACGTCATGTCAATAAGACTGCACACGAACCAGGGCGTGACTATGAATCGACGAGTGAACTCCTCGAAGACTTGATGATGATTCATAAGTCTTTGATGGAGAACCGTGGTGAACTGATCGCACATGGAGCGCTAGAACGTGCGATTCGAACCATTGCTGCATTCGGACTCACTCACGCCATCCTTGATGTCCGCGAACATTCCGGAGCGCTACGGCAATTCATGATCGCCTCTGGACCCGAGGCCGATGGCGTTCTAAGGACTGAAGCGCTCGATGCTCTCCTTGAAAGTGGGTTCCCACTTCTGCGTTCAGAACTCGATGAACGCTCTGAGCAAACTCTTGCGACGTTTGAGACCATCAATCGGGCTATTGCGACTTACGAACCTGAGGTGATCGAGAGCTACATCATCTCGATGACCGAGGATGAGCGAGATGTGCTTCGCGCTTCACTCATCGCCATGCAGGCTGGATTGATCGACTTGAAAAAGAATCATGCAGCGATTGGCTTTGTTCCTTTACTCGAGACTGTGGCAGAACTAAGCAACGCAGGTGAGATCTTAGATCGCCTGCTCGGATCGAAGAACTATCGCAGGATCGTCGAACTCCGTGGGAATCTGCAAGAAGTAATGCTCGGCTACTCAGATTCCAACAAGGATGCTGGCATCACCACTTCCCAGTGGCAAATTCATCAAGCTCAGCGAAAACTTCGCGACGTGGCTAAGCGTCACGGTGTGCAGCTGCGAATCTTCCACGGACGTGGTGGCTCAGTCGGACGTGGTGGCGGACCTACTTATGACGCACTCATTGCGTTGCCGTGGGGCAGCGTTGACGGTGAGATCAAACTGACTGAACAAGGTGAAGTGATCAGCGATAAATACGCATATCCAGCCCTGGCTCGCGAGAATGTCGAATTGCTGATTGCCGGAGCGCTAGAGGCGACGGTAATGAATCGAAAAGCACGACAAAGTGAAGCTGAATTGATGAGTTGGAATGAAGCGATGGAGACGGTGAGCAAGTCTGCTCACATCAAATATCGAGAATTGATCGATCACCCGGATCTTCCTGAGTATTTCTACCAATCGACTCCGGTGGATCATCTCGGCCAACTCTTCCTAGGTTCAAGACCATCGCGCCGCAGCAATGAACGTGCGCTTGGTTCGCTACGTGCTATCCCGTGGGTTTTCGGCTGGACCCAATCACGTCAGATCGTGCCGGGATGGTTCGGTGTGGGAAGTGGTCTAGAAGCTGCTCGGCGTGCAGGTTTCGGTGACCGCCTCACTCAGATGCATAGCCAATGGCACTTCTTTTCTTCCTTTATCTCCAATGTTGAGATGACGATCGCCAAGACCGATCTTGAGATCGCGAAGAGGTATGTCGAACGACTCGTCGACCCACGTCTTCATCATTTCTTTGAGACGATCAGAGATGAGTTCGAGAGAACTCAACGTGAGATCTTGATCTTGCTTGGAACAAAGGAGCTCCTTGAGAATCAAGCAACACTTGCAAAGACGCTTAAGATCAGGGATTCCTACCTAGCCCCGATTCACCTGTTACAGATCGATCTACTCTCTGAGATTAGAAAGGGCTCAAACACCGAGGTATCAAGAGCCTTATCATTGACGATCAATGGAATTGCTGCTGGACTTCGAAATACCGGTTGAGATAGCTACGAGTTGAATTTACTTTGCGCCGCAGCAAGTCCATCGGTCACAAGGGCGAGCAAGGCATCTCTGGCTCGATCAAGGAAGAATGGGATCTCTTCCCGCTCTTGAGATGAGAACTTACGTAATACGAAATCAGCGGGGTCCTGCCGCCCTGGTGGACGGCCGATTCCTAATCGAATTCGATAGTAATCCGGGGTGGAAAGAGCAGAGGTGATGCTCTTCAACCCATTATGGCCATTCTCGCCACCGCCAAGTTTGATCCTCAGCGTTGCAAAGTCGATATCAAGCTCGTCATGGCATGCGATGACATTGGCAGGCGGCACTGAATAGAAGTCAGCGAGCGCGCGAACATTGCTACCCAATGTGTTCATGTAGGAATGCGGTTTGGTCAAGACCAGGATGGCTCCGTTGGAAAGACGCAGATCTGCAACATCATTGCGAGATTTGTGCCGTGAGAAGCGAATCCCATTGCTCTCTGCGAGATGGTCGATGAGCATCGCACCGATGTTGTGGCGCGTTGTGGCGTATTCCTCGCCAGGATTGCCCAGACCAACCACGATCCAACGAGTGGACGCGGTTGCCATATTGGATTACTTCTTCTCTGCTTCGCCTTCTGCAGCAGGAGCCGCAGCAGTTTCGCCTTCTGCAGCAGGAGCCGCAGCAGCGGCTTCCTCAGTAGCAGTAGAACGAACTGAAAGGTGAACCACGACTGTCTCTGGTGCAGATACCAAAGTGACGCCACTAGGAAGAGTTACATCCGCAGCGGTCTTTGAATCACCCGCAGCAAGACCGGTGATATCAAGATCCAATGATTGCGGGATGGAGATGGCGAGACACTCAACCTCAATGGTGTTATGAACGTGTTCCAAGATTCCATCACGGTCGTAATCGCCATGTGCGTGAACTGGAACAGAGACTTTCACTCTCTCATCACGTCGGACAAGAAGAAGATCGATGTGCTCAAGGTATCCCTTGAGTGGATTTCTCACGATCGACTTTGGCAGTGTGAGTTCAACCTTGCCGTCGATATCGATATCGAGAAGCACGTTGGAAGTCTTGATAGCTTGAACGACATCCTTTGCAGGGAGAGAGATGTGAATCGGGTCTGTTCCATGACCATAGATCACAGCCGGAACTTGGCCGTCTCGGCGGATGCGTCGTGAAGCTCCCTTACCGAATTCAGAGCGTCGTGAACCTTTGATGGAAATCTCTGCCATGTCATATCCCTTTACTTGTCGATTACGGACCTTTGTGGTCCCTCGCCTGAAGGGCAGAGGTTAGCTGTGACCTATCGTTAAGACCAAATCCTTGAAGTTCCTTTAGGAATGACCGTCGAAAAGACTGGTGACCGATCCATCTTCAAAGACCTCTCGAATCGCCCGAGCGACAAGCGGTGCGATCGAAAGAACCGTGAGCTTCTCGAATCGACTCGAATCATCGATTGGGAGAGTGTTCGTCACCACTACTTCACTAACTTTGGAACTTCGAAGTCGATCGGCGGCGGGTCCGGAGAAGACTGCATGTGTCGCAGCAATAATCACCTCTGCGGCGCCTTCTTCGATCAGCGCATCGACAGCCTTTGTGATCGTTCCTGCAGTATCGATCATGTCATCGATGACAACACAGGTCTGCCCTTTCACATCACCAACGACCTTGCCGGTGGTTGATTCATTTGGAACTCGTGGATCGCGCGTCTTATGGATGAACGCAATCGATGCACCACCGAGCAGATCGCTCCACCGCTCTGCCACGCGGACGCGTCCGGAATCTGGTGAGACGATGGTCAACTTGCTGCGGTCAACGCGAGTACCGACGTAATTGGTCAAGAGTGGTAGCGCGAAGAGATGGTCCACTGGACCATCAAAGAATCCTTGGATCTGTGCCGTGTGAAGATCGACGGTCATCAACCGATCAGCTCCAGCGGTTTTGAAGAGGTCGGCCATTAAGCGGGCAGAGATCGGTTCCCGGCCTCGATGCTTCTTATCTTGTCGTGCATAACCATAGAAAGGTGCGACGACTGTGATTCGCTTCGCTGAAGCTCGCTTGAGCGCGTCGACCATGATCAACTGCTCCATGATCTGCTTGTTCAGCGGCGCAGTATGGGATTGGATGACGAAAGCATCGCAGCCACGAACGCTCTCTTCGAAACGAACGAAGATCTCGCCATTTGCGAAGTCATAAGCAGAGGTGGGAGTGATAGGAACTCCAAGTTCCTTGGCGATCTCATCTGCGAGTTCAGGATATCCGCGTCCAGTGAAGAGACGTAGCCTCTTCTCGGAACCTAATCGCAGTTCATTCATCACTTATCTCCGCTCTCCTTCTTACTCGCTGCCTCAGCTGACTTCGTTCCAGACCTCTTGCGCAAGACCCAGCCAAGGATGTTGCTCTGCCTCGCACGACCCACGCCCATGGCTCCCGGTGGAACATCTTCTGTGATCACTGAACCGGCCGCAGTGTATGCACCATCGCCTATCGAAACCGGAGCGACCAACATCGTGTCGCTGCCGATCCGAACGTGATCGCCTACCGAAGTCTTGTGTTTATCGACACCGTCATAGTTGACGAAGACGGTGGCTGCACCGATATTGGTTTCGCGTCCGATCGTCGCATCTCCAACATAGGAAAGATGGGGGATCTTGCTTCCTTCACCGACGAGTGAGTTCTTCACTTCGACATAGGCACCGACTCGAGAGCCTGTCGATAGTTCAGTTCCCTCTCGAAGGAAACTGAATGGTCCGACTTGAACTTGATATCCGATCGCAGCACCGCGGACATATGACTCAATCACACGAGCCTCTTGTCCGACAGATGTATCGATCAGAGTCGTTCGCGGTCCGATAACTGCTCCAGTTTCTACGATGGTCTTCCCGCTCAGGATGCTGCCTGGAAGGAGCGTGACATCTGGCGCGATCTCAACCGTGAGATCGACCCAAGTACTTGATGGATCGGTGATCGTGACACCACTGAGCATGAGAGCGTCGTTGATTCGATCGTGCATGATGGTGGTTGCAATGGCAAGTTGCCGTCGGTCATTGACGCCAATGATCTCTGATTCATCATCAATCAGATGTGCTCCAACCTTCTCGCCCTTTTTGCGCAGGATCGAGATCACATCGGTTAGATACTGCTCACCTTGGGCGTTGTCGCTCTTGACGTCGCTAAGGGCATTTCTTAGGGCCTGATAATCGAAAATATAGACGCCAGAGTTGATCTCATCGATGCTTCTTTCGAGATCGTTGCAATCCTTCTCTTCAACGATGCGATCGACATTTCCATCACTATCTCGGACGATCCGGCCATAGCCTGTTGGATCGAATACCTCTGCGGTCAGGATCGTTGCTTTGGCTTTCGTTTCGCGATGATCGGCGTAAAGCGATGACAGTGTCGCTCCAGTCAGTAACGGAGTATCCCCGGCCAAGATAATCACTGATGTCGCGCTCTTACCGCCACTCTTCTCAAAATGATCTAGAGCGAGACGAGCAGCAGCACCGGTGCCATTTCGTACTTCTTGAAAGACTGTAAGAGCATTAGGTTCGATCTCTTTCAGGTGCGCTTCAACTGAATCCCGATTCGCACCGACCACTACTGCCCGAGATTGAGGAGAGAGCTGATCGACCGCTGAAAGCACATGCCCAAGAAGGGTCTTGCCGGCGATTTCATGTAATACCTTCGCCTTGGTCGATTTCATCCTGGTGCCTTCTCCGGCCGCCAAGATAATCGCCAAGTCCACGGCGTCAGTCTATTGCCGGGATTGTCTATTGATTATCGATCGCTTCGTAATTCTGGCTCCTCCACCTGGTATCGATCCAGGACCCTGGGCTTCAAAGGCCCATGTGCTAGCCACTACACAATGGAGGAACCTGTAGTTTATCGGTCAATTACCGTTGCGCCGACTACAGGTCCCGTTGCACGTACGACATTGCCCACCACTCCACTTGAGGTCAGGGCGACAACGAGATCGAGGGCATGGTCTTCATCTTCTGCGAGAAACGCCACAGTCGGGCCTGATCCGGAGACGATGCCACCCAGCGCGCCGTAATCCATCCCGACATCGAGGATCAGTCGCAGCGCAGGGCGAATCGAACAAGCCGCCGGCTGAAGATCATTTTGCAGTGACTTACCGAGAGCTTTCGCATCCCCGGAGCGAAGTGCATGCATCAAGGATTCATTGACTTGCGGCGCGGAGATCTCCATCCCTTCACGAAGACGATCACATTCTTTATATATGGCCGGCGTGGAGAGTCCATTGCTAGAGAGCGCAAGCACCCATGAGTACTCGCCACGTGCCAAAGCAGGAGTGAGTTGCTCTCCGCGTCCAGTACCGACAGCCGTTCCGCCTGCGATTGAAAATGGAACGTCACTTCCAATCTCTGCGCCTAACTCTTCCATTTCCGACTTGGAGAGTCCCAAACTAAAGAGCGAATCGATTGCAACGATCACGCCAGCAGCATTTGCGCTTCCACCAGCCATTCCACCTGCAACCGGAATTCGCTTCTCAATCGTGATATCGATAGGAGTATCGAGTTGAAAACGATTGAACATCAACTCTGCAGCTAGGTAAGCAAGGTTTCCTTTATCAGTAGGAATGCCGTGTGGGTGGTCAGCATTGATCATGATGGCAAATAGATCTTGTCGATCTCGGTCCTCTGCCAGGGCCACTCTTACATCATCAAAGATCGAGACTGCTTGAAAGAGGGTCGCGATGTCGTGATAGCCATCTTCTCTTAGCGGCCCAACCGAGAGTTGAAGATTGACCTTCCCAGGGACTCGAACTGTCACATGATGATGTGCCACGAGCGAAACCCTAGTCCCTGTTCTTCCTCGATGCTCTCGTTTAAGAGTGACGAGAAAAGTGGGGCGCTAGTTCTCTTGCGATGGCAAGGAAATCTTCGATACTCAATGACTCTGCGCGAGAGGTCGGATTGATACCAGCGCGAATCAGATGCGCTTCAATCTTTTCTGCTCCCGGATCCATCTCCAGTTCCAATTTTGAAAGTGCGCTTCGAAGCATCTTCCTTCGTTGATTGAAGGCAAGATCGATGACTTTAAAGGTCAAGACCCTCAACTCTTCACTCGCCAATGGCTGATGGATAGCGAGGGATAGCAGCGATGAATCAACACGTGGCACTGGCCAAAAGACGGCTCTGGGCACATCATCGCTCAACTGAGCCTTCGCATACCAGGCGACCTTTGCGCTCGGCACTCCGTAATCCTTGCTACCTGGCTCTGCCGCTAGTCGGACTGCGACTTCGCTCTGAACCATAACCATTGCCGATTCGAATATCTCCATCTCGAGAAGGTGCAAGATGACCGGCACCGAGACGTTGTAAGGAAGATTGGCAACGATCTTCAACTTTCTCGCAGCAAGGCCCGTCTTTGAGATCTCTTCCTTTGTCAATCTCATTGCATCAGTTGCGATAACAGTGAAAGAACTCTGATCTGCGCCATGTGCGATCAGGGTCTGAGAGAGTCGATCTGCCAACCTCCTATCTATTTCGACAGCGACAAGCTTTGCCCCACTCTTTACGATCGAAAGTGAGAGTGATCCAATGCCCGGACCGACCTCAAGTACTACATCCCCAGCTTCAATCCCAGCGAGTCGTACGATCTTTTCGCAAATGTTGGAATCATGGACGAAATTCTGACCAAGGCTCTTTGACGGGGTGATTGAGAGTTCTTCGGCAATCTGACGAATTTCGATTGCGCCTAGCAGTGATATCGCTTTGGTCACGCTGAAGCTTTGCCGAAATCTCCGAAGCATCTTTCAGCATTAACCGATAGATGCTCGATCATCGCTTCAAGGTCATCGCCTCGAATCTCTGCCATGAATCGAATGGTACGGACAACCTGTGCCGGTGTATTGAGATGACCTCGAAAAGGCGCCGGAGCAAGGAATGGTGAATCAGTCTCCGCTAGCAGTAGGTGGGGTGGAACTTCAACGATTGCCTCTCGCAATTCCGGGGCGTTCTTGAACGTGAGTGTTCCAGCGAAGGATAGGTAATACCCCTTGCGAACACACTCCCTTGCCATCTCTGCATCACCCGAATAGCAGTGAAAGATAGTGATTTCCGGCGCACCCTCTTCGTCGAGAACATCTAACACGGCCCGATGAGCATCACGATCGTGGATGATCAACGCTTTCTTCTTGCGTTTCGCAATATCGATGTGTCTACGAAACGAGTACTTCTGCCGCTCCTGTAATTCAGGTGGGGTACGAAAGAAATCGAGTCCGGTCTCGCCGATTCCTCGAACACGTGGCTCATCTGCAAGTCCTTCGATGATGCTTAGATCCTTCTCAAGGTCCTCAACGACTGGAGCCTCGTTAGGGTGAAGAGCTACGGCAGCAAGTACTGAAGAATCAAAGCGGCGAGCTAGCGCCGCTGACCACTCGGATTGTTCAGCCGAGTATCCGACCTGCACGATTCGATTGATACCAACTGACGCACTCTCTTCAATGACTTGATCGAGCGCGGGATCTTCGACTCCGGTATTGGTGACGATCTCGAGGTGCGCATGAGAATCAACGCAAGGAATCGGGAGTGGTTCCGGCAATGGAGCCCTTGGGCGATCTATATCTCGATTGTGGCGATCTGCCATCTTAATCTTCCAGACGAGGGAAGAGCGCATCACCTTTAATGACAGCCGTTGCTGGGATCAGTTGCCCCCATGTTGCAACCTCATCGATACGCATCGCAGTGATTGGACCTAGCGCTTCGCCACCGATCCAACTCCAAAGTTTTTCGCAACTAGATGGCATGACAGGGTGTAAGAGAATAGCGAGTGCACGAAGCGCTTCGGCGGTGTTGTAAAGAATCTCTCTGACTTCGTTCATCCTCGATGGATCCTTTGCGACAATCCATGGTTCCTTTTCCGTCAGATATCCGTTGACTTTCTTGCAAAAATCCATGACAGCGGTTATGCCGGCTTGAAAATCAAGACGAACGAATGCCTCATCAGCGATCACTACAGTCTCTTTGAGAGCTAGGGATAGCTCCTTTGCTTCAGAGCGATCTGGAATCTTGCCATCGCAATACTTACCGATCATCGCTGTTGCCCTAGATGCCAGGTTTCCAAAGTCATTGGCCAATTCGCTCGTATAGCGCGCTGACATGTCCTCCCAGGAGAACGAGCCATCGCTGCCAAATGGAATAGCTCTCAAGAAGTAATAACGGAATGCATCCACACCAAAATGGTCTGTGATCTGTCGAGGCGCGATTCCAGTGAGCTTGCTCTTACTCATCTTCTCGCCGCCAACGAGCAACCAACCATGCGCGAAAACTTTCTCTGGAAGAGGGAGTCCCGCTGCCATCAACATCGCTGGCCAGATCACCGCATGGAAACGCAGAATGTCTTTGCCAACAAGATGCACACTCGCGGGCCATGTTGACTCGAACTTCTTGCCGAGTTCGCTATCGCTCGGCTCTCCCAATCCGACTGCTGTCGCATAATTGAGCAAAGCATCGAACCAAACGTAGACAACTTCTTTCTCATCCCATGGGACAGGGATTCCCCAGGAGAAGCTGGATCGAGAGATGGAGAGATCTTGGACTCCACCCTCAAGAAATGCGATGACTTCATTACGCGCACTCTCTGGTTCACACGCCTCTGGATGATTTCGATATCGCTCGAGCAGCGCTTCGACAAAGTGAGAGAGTTTGAAGAAATAGTTTCGCTCCGAGACTCGCTCAACGGGCTTTGAATGGATCTGACAGTTTCCGTCTACCAAATCACTTTCAAGTTTGAATTCTTCGCAACCGACGCAGTATGGGCCCTCGTACTGTCCTTCATAGATGAAACCCTTCTCCTTGAGAGAGGAGAGGAATCGCTGCACGCGCGTCATGTGACGATCTTCAGTCGTACGGATGAAATCATCGTTGGCGATGTTGAGTTCTTTCCAGAGCGGTTTCCAAGCTTCCTCGACCAGACGGTCGCACCAATCCTGCGGTGCTACGTTGTTAGCCTCTGCGGTGCGCAATACTTTCTGACCGTGCTCATCTGTACCGGTGAGGTACCAGACCGCTTCGCCTCGTGCACGATGCCACCGAGTGAGGACATCTCCGGCCACGGTCGTATAGGCGTGACCAATGTGAGGGGCATCGTTGACGTAATAGATCGGCGTCGTCAGATAGAAGGCTTTTGCCATTGGGGAATCTTAACTTCCTCAGGCGTGTTAGTTATCTTCTTTGGAATTGCGAAGTGAGTTCGCAAGATCGTATGCATCTCGTTTCGAAATTGTGAATTCAGATGCAATTCTGATGCTTATCTCCTTCGAAGAGAGGCCATCCTCAAAGAGCTCTTTGGCACGCTCCCTGATCTCCTCCACTGAGGGATCAGATCGACTTTCACGAGGAGAGAAGACAAGAGTGATCTCGCCCTTTATTCCCTCCCCTGCTTCTCGCGCCATGGCCCAACTCAGAGCACTCTCTACAGTGCCACGAAAAACCTCTTCATAGGTCTTGGTCATCTCTCGGCAGACTGCGATGTTCCTGTCTTTTCCGAGAACACGAACTGCAACCTCAAGAGAGCGAACCAGGCGTTTGGGAGATTCAAAGGTGACCACAGTCCTCTCTTCCTGTTCCAATGTATTCAGGTACTTTTCGAGCGAGACTTCAGTCCTCGGCAAAAAGCCATCGAATGCGAACCTCGAACTCGTAAATCCTGAATAGAGCAGCGCAGTCAGAACAGCACTTGCGCCTGGGATCACAGTCAACGGAAGTTCACGGGTGATTACTTCGCGGATCAAACGAAATCCAGGATCGCTCACGCCCGGAGTTCCCGCATCGGAGATGAGCAAAACGTTCTTTCCTGCTTTTATCTCTTCGACCAATCCCGGAACACGATCACTCTCATTTCCATCAAAGAATGAGAGGACTTTCGCATTGAAACGCACTTCAAGATCTGAAGCGAGTCGATGGAATTTGCGTGAGTCCTCTGCGGCTATGACATCTGCCTTCTCGATCGCTTCTCTGAGCCGCAATGATGCATCTCCAATATTGCCGATAGGAGTCGCAGCAACGAATAATGGGGACATGGTGGTGAGTAGGCTAACTGGTATGCCGACGAAGGTTAAGTCGATATCTCTCGCCGCACTCCTTGGTTTTGCAGGGCTGATCCGTTTCTTCAACATCTCTGAACCCAATTCATTGGTATTCGATGAGGTCTATTACGTAGATGGTGCGAACGATCTCCTTTCAAATGGTGTGGAAGTTGATGGGGCTAACGCCGAATTCGTCGTCCATCCACCCTTGGGTAAATGGCTCATTAGCATCGGAATAGCGCTCTTTGGTGATTCCTCGTTTGGTTGGCGTTTTTCCACCGCACTCGCGGGAGTCATCTCTGTATTACTCCTCTATCTCATTGCTTTGAGATTATTTCGCTCAGAAGGAATTGCCCTCATTGCCGGTTCGCTGCTTGCCCTCGATGGCCTTGCCATCGTCATGTCTAGGACCGCGCTTTTAGATAACTTCCTGATGCTCTTTGTCCTTCTATCGTTTTACCTTCTCATCACGAATCATTTTCTTCTCATGGGCCTTGCACTCGGTGCAGCAATATCCATCAAATGGAGTGGGCTCTATTACTTCGCACTCTTTCTCGCAGTGGCGCTCCTACTTTCTCTCCGTAGCTCAAGGCGGGAATTAGTTTCTGCGATCGCCATCACACCTCTGGCGATTTTGACCTATCTCATCTCCTGGAGCGGATGGTTTCTCTCTTCTCGCGGATGGGATCGCGATTCGAATTCGAATCCACTCCTCGCGCTCTGGAACTACCACCGCGAGATCTACAACTTCCATTCCAACCTTGATGCCAAACATCCCTATCGCTCTGACCCCCTAAGTTGGACTGTCATGGGTCGGCCAACTTCCTTCTTTTACGAGAGTCCCAAAGGTTGCGGTGCAGATCAATGCGCACAAGAGATTCTTGCTCTCGGAAATCCGATTATTTGGTGGTTTGGCACCATCGCCCTCGTAGCACTCATTGGCTACTTCATTACGCGACGAGATAGAGCAAGTGGACTAATTCTTGCGGCTTTCGCCGCTGGTTATCTACCTTGGTTCCTCTTTCCAGATCGAACTATGTTCACCTTCTATGCAATCGTCCTTCTGCCATTCATGACTCTTGCGATCTCATATCTTGCTCATGAACTCATCCTGAATTACAGATATTCGTATCAAGTTATCGCTCTCACTCTTGCCGCGACTATTGTGCTTTTCCTCTATTTTCTGCCCATCCAGACGGCACAAGTCATCACATTTGAAGAGTGGCAATCACGGATGTGGCTGGAGAGCTGGATTTAGCGCTTAGTTAGCGCGTCGAAGGCGCTCGATACGCTCAGCAACGACTTCAGCGACTTCTTGATCGAAGATCTGGTCAGGTTTCGGCGCCAGCACTTCTCTTGGATCGAGTTCTTCTTGAGCAGCACTCCACGCACCCGGATTCGTCAGATCGATAACACGCCGAGTGGTTACGACTCGTGGCGCACTCAAATAAGAAGGAGTTGGGACTGCGGTTGGTTGCCAAGTCTCTCGCGAACCAGCCGACCCTTTCGGCAAGAGGGTAATACCACTTGACTGATATCTATCTCGTTCAGCGAGCGGAATCCACTCATCCCTTCGTTCTTCGTAACTGACTTTCGTGATCAATTCTGCATACTTACTTCGATAGATCGATGGTGAACCTTCAGCTCGCTGGATTTCTTCACTCTTCTTTTCAGTCGCGATCTGTCGTCTGACGACGGCCACATAAAGAGCAATACCTGCCAACGGAACAAAGATCAATGAAGCAGAAAGCAAACCAACAGTCACAAGTAATAAAGTGATGGAGAGAAGTCCAAGTAAGGCTGCGAACGTTATTCGACGAGTATGGAGAATCTGCTCGCGTTGTTCTGGAGAGTTCTTCTCGCGGAACGTCTCTTCGCCCGTGACAGTTCGACCAACGACATCAAGGAGCCCTTGGAATTTATCGACAGACTTTCCTGAATACTCTTCATGCGAGTTGATCCATCGCGGAAGGAAATAGGCGACCCAGAGACCTACGATGATGAGGTAGATGAATCCCGCGCCCATGATGGCTAAAGATAAATGGAGCAATCGGACTTTTCGGGTATTTCCAACCAATCAAATTCAAGTGATTTGGGGGTTCTCCCGGACGAAGACGATGTGATCACGCCACTGACCATCGATATGAAGATAACGCGGACGGACTCCTTCAAATGAGTACCCGGATTTCTCGGCCACTCTTTTTGAGGCATCGTTCTCAGGCCTGAATGCGATCTCTACTCGGTGAAGGCGAAGCTCTGAAAAGGCGTATTCGGTCAGAGTGATCACTGATTCCGTTGTGAGTCCCCGATTGCTATGCCCTTCATCGATCCAATAACCGATATGGGCGCCCCGAAGCGCGCCGAAGGCGATGCCGCCAAGGTTGATCTGTCCAACCATTTTCCCTTCGGTCCAGATCATCATCGACAGTGCTCGTAGTGCTCGAGCTTCCTTTCGATGAAACCGAACTAGCTCCCAATAACTAGGAGGGTCAAAATGGATCTGGTGAGGAGAGGTCGCCTCCCAAGGTTTGAGCCAATCGTGATTCTTTCGGCGCAACTGAAGCCAGGATTCCTTATCGCGAAGCCTCAGCGGTCGGAGCAAAACCCGTCCCGAGCGAGAGGCGATCTCGGTCGGCGGCATCATCATAGATATCTGCGCTCCAACATGATGACTTCGACTTCACTACCACTCGATTTTTCACTCTCTTCGGCGGGAATAGCAATCAGCGCATTGGCCTCGGCGAGATCGACCATACTCTCCTGCGAAGAGAGCGGACGCACGACATCGTTATCACCATCACGTTCCAAAGTTGCGAGGATGAAGTGATGAAAGTCAGGGATTGAAGTGACCTTCGACTTCAATCGTGCTCGACGGATCGGCCGATGCATCTCACGTAGTCCCATCATCTGACGAATCATCGGTCGTGCGAATATCTCTGTGGAGATATAGGTCGAGATGGGGTTGCCAGGAAGAAGCAAAAGTGGAGTGAGATCAGGCCCGACGGCACCATATGCATGACGCCCACCCCCTACGTATTTCACGTCCACCGCAGTCATCTCCCCAATCCGACCGAGGACGTCTAGAACTTGATCAAAGGAGCGGTCATTGTCGTCACCAACAACAAGGACTAGATCTGCCCTGACTAATTGATCTTCGATGGTCGCCTTGATGTGAGATGAGGTATCAGCTTGTAGAAAGACGCGATATCCGATCGCGCCGGCCTCTTTCACAGCGGTGGTCAACAACCAAGAATTGATAGCAGCTGCGCTGGTCATTGATTCGTTCTCGCTCAAAGCAACGACGACGACTCTTGGCTGTGGCCGAGTCGGCAGATGATCAAGCCCCAGCGTTGCTGCGAGCGCAATCTGCGTGGACCTGATACGCACTCCCTCCGGAAGAAGGATGCGCGAATCATCACGAATCTCACGAGCAAGGGTCGCACCGTGGGCATCTAAGAGCGGAAGATCGAGTGGCTCCAACGGTTTCGCCATGGAAAGTAGAGCTGAGGCAAACTCGCCAACACGCATAACACGGACTTTACCTCAAGAGCTATGAGGAATCTCTTTGGTTGCACCTCTTCTTCGAGTTGTTCCTATAGTTGTTCCTATAGATGTTCCTATAGTTGGAGAGTGAGAAGTGAGATCGACGCAACGAAGAAGGAACTTAGAGAACGATTTCGATTCGAAAGAAATCAACGAAGCCTTGGTGGTGATTGGCTTCATCTCCTTCGATCCAGTGAAGTCAATCAAGCAGAGACAATTGCCTCGTACATCTCCTATGGGGATGAACCCGATACCAAGCTCCTCAATTCAGAGATTCAGCGGATGGGAAAGAAGCTCCTCTTGCCCCGAACTGATGACGAAGGTGTCATCACATGGATCATCGCTAATCAGGAAATGAAATTCGAGAAGAATAGGAAGCGCCCACATCTTGCACAACCAAGCGGATCCGCATTCACAGGGAGGATCGATGTCGTCATCGCACCAGCGTTACGCGTTGATAGGTCTGGAGTCCGCTTGGGACAAGGTGGCGGCTCCTATGACCGTGCCCTTACCAACGATGGTCTAAAGCATGCCTGGAAAGTTGCCTTACTTCATGACGAAGAGGTCTCATCGGATCCACTTCCTTATGAACTGCATGACATAAGGATGGATGCTGTTGCACTGCCAGAAATAGTCGTGCGTTTTAAGAAACTCTGATCACATCAACTTATCTAGATGGCGGGCCATCACAAGGCGTTGAATCTGATTGGTTCCTTCGTAGATCTGGGTCAATTTCGCATCTCGCATCATCCGTTCGACTGGATGATCATTGACATAGCCGTAGCCTCCAAGGACTTGAACCGCATCAGTCGTCACTTTCATCGCTACATCGGTTGCATAGCATTTTGAAGCAGCGGAGAAGAAGGTGAGGTCGTCTTCTTCCCGCTCACTCTTGACGGCCGCCTGATAAGTAAGTCCTCTGGCGGCTTCGATCTGCATAGCCATATCCGCCAACATGAATTGAACAGCCTGGAAATCAAATATCGGCTTGCCGAATTGCTTCCGTTCCTTGGCATATCGAGTTGCAACCTCAAAAGCACCTTGTGCAAGACCAAGTGCTTGCGCTGCGATGGTGATCCGAGTGTGATCAAGAGTTCGCATCGCTATCGCAAAACCTTCACCTACGCCTCCCAAGACACGACTTTCATCGAGAGCCACGTCATCGAAGTAGACCTCGCGAGTCGGAGAACCCCGCATGCCCATCTTCTTCTCATGTGCACCGAATGAGACACCGTTGTCGGATTTTTCGACGACGAAGGCAGTGATTCCTTTTGATCTCGCTGAAGGATCGGTGACCGCAAGAACTGTATAGAACTCCGAGAACCCCGCATTGGAAATCCACTTCTTACTTCCGTTGAGGATCCACTTTCCATTCTCATAGACCGCCTTGGTCTTCATAGCGACCGAATCGGAACCTGAATCAGATTCTGAGAGACAGTAAGAGAAGCCATGACCCTTGACCAACTCTGGAAGCCAACGCTTCTTCTGCTCTTCGCTGCCCGAAAGAATCAGAGGCCAAGAACCAAGTTTGTTGACGGCAGGAATCAATGAGGAGGAACCACAAACGCGAGCGACTTCTTCGATGATGATGGCGACAGCGAGCGCATCCGCTCCATCACCGCCATATTCAGTCGGCACATGGGCAGCAGAGAGACCTGCACTCTGCAGCGCATCATGCGCTTCCTGGGGAAATCTCGAATCTTCATCGACCGCCTTTGCAAACGGCGCGATCTTCTTTTCGGCGAGCGCTCTAACGCTTTCTCGAAGCGCTTGATATTCCTCTGGAAGTGCGAAGAGTTGGTCCATGGGGTGATTAATCCATCCTCTGATCTCGCTTGGCAAGTTCTGCCAAGTAATCGTTGTACTGCTCCAATTCATCCTTCTCGCCGCGTGACTTCGCGAGCTTGGCGCGGCGATCGATACGTGCCGCCTCGCGATCATCCGATCGCATCCACTGGATGAAAGTGGCAATCAGCGAGAGCAGGATCGGAATCTCTCCCATCGCCCAACCGATGGATGCTCCGATTCGCTGATCTTGAAGGAGGTCTTTCACCCACGGAGTTGCCAAGGATTGGTAGTACTCGCCACCAATCAGAGTTGTCGATGAGAGAAGCGCGACCGAGAAGAAGGCATGGATACTCATTGCAGCAAAGAGAGTGACTATCCTGAAGATAAAGGGGTATTCGCGCGGCCGAGGATCGATTCCAATGATGACGTGAAAGAAGAGGATTCCAGCAAATAGGAAGTGAAGACTCATCACGATGTGACCTAGATGGCTGCCCATAAGGATTTCAAAAAGTGGAGTGAAGTAGAGCGCGAAGAGTGAACCATCGAAGATTGCAAGTGCGACGATCGGGTTGCTCCAGATCGCAACCAATCGCGACGACATGATCGCCACAAGCAATCCGCGTACTCCTCGCTCATCTTGAGAGCGGCCACTCGGCAAAGCTCGAAGCGCCAGAGTGATGGGTGCACCAAGGACGATTCCGATTGGAGCGACCATGCCAAGGACCATATGGGCGATCATGTGATGCGAGAAGGAGAAATATGAATAGACACCAAGTCCACCGCTCGTCGCATAATCAATGGCAGAAATTCCCAGTGCAAATGCGATCGTTCTTCCGACTGGCCATTTGATGCCATTGCGCGAGAGACGAACTACGCCAGCGACGTAGAGCGCAACCGCAAGGATAAGGAGTCCTAGGATGATTCCATCGGCCTCATAAAGGATCGTAAGACGCCAAAGATTCGGCTCCTCTGGAAATGCGACGCCAGTCAAAGCCAACGCACGAAGATTGTCAGAAGAGATGAGATCTCCTCGTAGAGGTGGCTCCGTCCTTGAGAGCCAACTTCCAACAAGGGCGATGAACCCAAGGAGTGCAACTTCGCTCGCGATAAGAGCGTTACTAAGGCCTTGACGAACGAAACTCTTTCTCACTCGGTTGGCAAGAACAAGCAAAGCAAGGACAAGAAGTAGTTTGAATATGAGAATCCGCGCATAACTTCCCTGCCATGCGGCCACGAAATTCATTCGAGTCCAGCTATTTGCAGCACCAGTGGCCACCACAATCACTGCCAGCCAGAGCGCAACCGTTGAATATCTGGGCAATACCTCTTTCTTGCTATCGCTATCAAGGAAAAGCAGTGAACTTAGACCACCGATCCAGAGTGCGAGAGCGGCGAGATGAAAGATGATAGATCCGATCGCTAATCCATGAAGTCCAGAATCTCCACTATGGCTCTCGAAGAAGGGAGCTATGAGTGCGACGAGGGCAACCAACATCAGAGCCAGCGCACCGCCACTTCGCTTCACTCTAAGGATAAAGAGAAGTACGAGGAGAGAGCCGCTCAATTGTATGAAAAGTGTCCTTCCAAGCCCGACTTGAGTGATGAAGGATCGAAGCGTGGTTGCATCGAAGCTGCTGCCCAAGATTTCTCGCAACGTTGCGGCCAACTGCAACGCACTGAAGAGAACCCAGGCAAGTGCAATCTTTCCTATGACATCCATTCGCCTCAGAGTGATGTTTCCATCTCGCTCTGGCAAAAGGAAAGCTTGAGCAAAGAGATGGCCAGTGACCAGTAGGCCAGCGATTACAGGTAAGAAATCAATGAGGACCAGGAGTTACTCCTTGCGGAATGTATTTCTCGCAAAACGAGCGAGCCACATCAGGATGAAGAAAGCGAAAACCAGAAGACCGATCACAATGTAATCGGTTGTCTTGCTTCCGATCTCAGTTCCATTTTGATTTGATCCATCGGTCGTTGGCTCGGGTGAAGGGCTCTCCTCGCTGACTACCGGTGGAGCTTGGAAAGTAAAAGAGAAATTACCGAAGAGCGGTGATTCTTCCGCAGCGAGAAGTTCATACTCCACGCGATACTTCCCAGATTCGTTGAGTTCCAAAAGTCCCACCGAGAGTGTCGCACCTGACACAGTCAACAATCCATCATCGACTCGTTCATTAGACGGTGAGATCACAATCAATTGATTGCCAAAATCCAGCAGTTCCTGATCGGCAGTGACAGAGACGAAGTTCGGGCTCACTGCCACCGTTCCATCGATGGCTGGAGTCGTAGTGACCACCTCGACTGCCGCCGCACTGCCAATCCCCAGCGACGCTGAATAAAGGGTGAGGAGAAGAGCAGTAAAACCGAATCGAAGCGCACGCATATGAGGATTATCCTCTCGATTCGTCATCTCTCACCACTTTTTCTAGAATCGCGCCATGCCTACCTACCAATATCTCTGCACCGCTTGTGGTCATGAGTTCGAGGTAGTTCAGTCATTCTCGGATGATGCACTCACATCATGCGAGAAGTGCCAAGGTCCTCTCCGAAAGGTCTATAACAGCGTAGGAATCGTCTTCAAAGGCTCCGGCTTCTACAAGACTGATTCTCGAAGCTCGTCGACATCGACCCCGGCGCCGACCTCAACACCAGCGCCCACTTCAACTGATTGACCTCTGGTCAATCGCCGTGGTGAGGCGGCTTCTCTCGTTTGATCTCTTTCTCGCGACCTGATTCGTCTAATTCCAAGTCGATCTCGTCGCTTGTGATGTTCGGCAGTAACTCGCTCACAGAGTCAAGTCTATGAGCAGAGCATGGGTTATGTTTCTTGAGGAAAAAGGAGTTTGAGCGTGTTCGCAAAGCTCGGCAACCTGATTGTTGCCCGAAGCAAGTCAATGTTGACCATCTACCTTGTTGCGATCGTCCTCGCTGGCGGTCTTGGTGCACAAGTCTTCGCGAAGTTCGACTCAGGTGGATACAGCGATCCAAACTCTGACTCGGCGAAAGCTTGGGAATATCTGGAAGATACCTTTCAGGTCAAAGACCCCACCGTAGTCCTCATCGTCAAGAGCAAAGAGGGAGTCAATGACCCCACAGTTCGCGAGCGAGCTCTTCGACTGGAAGCAGAGGTTAGGAACGAATCAACTGCTGAGAGCGTCATTTCCTATTGGTCTACTGGTGCGCCATCACTGCGTTCATCCGACGGCAAGAGTGCCTTTATCTTCGTCTACCTTAAGAGCACCGACTTTTCAAAGATAGATAGCGCAGGTGGTTATTACCAATCTAAGTACGACCGCGACTTCGAGGGGCTCGATATTGATGCCTCCGGTACTGCTGTTTTTGCCAATGCCATCAATGGCAAGATCCAAGACGATCTGAAGATCGCCGAAGCAATCTCGATTCCGATCACTTTCGTCCTTCTCCTCTTTATCTTCGGTGCCATGGTGGCTTCAGCAATGCCTCTCCTGGTCGGTGTCACTGCGATCCTCGGAACCTTCTTCGTGCTTTTCCTCCTGACATTTTTCACAGATGTCTCGATCTTCGCTCTCAATCTCACCACAGGTCTCGGTCTGGGCCTTGGAATTGATTACGCACTCTTGATGGTCAATCGTTTCCGCGAGGAACTCTCTCGAGGTGCCGAGAAGAGCGAGGCAGTAAGAACGACAATCAAGACTGCAGGAAAGACAGTCTTCTACTCAGGACTAACCGTCATCCTGACTCTGGCCTCCATGACCTTCTTCCCGCAGAACTTCTTCAAGTCGATGGGTTATTCGGGTGTCGCGGTCGTCGCTCTCGCAGTCGCCGGAGCGCTCATTCCGTTGCCAGCAATCATGATGATCCTTGGATCAAAGATCAACAAGGGTCTGATTCGAAAGAGCAGTCTGGTTCTCAAAGATGATGGCGGTTGGGCAAAGATCGCGCGATTCGTTATGCGTAAACCGATCACTGTCGTGATCGCAACAACGATGGGACTAGCGATCCTGATCGCACCAATTGCAAACATCAAATTCTCTCTCGTCGATTCACGTGTTCTTCCTGCTGATAATCCAGCGGCAGCATCTGCCGCATTCATCGCGTCTAACTTCCCAGGTCAAGAGAGCAACCCGATCGAGATCGTCTTTCCAACTGCTGCAGACGAACTTGACCAAATCGAAACATTTCGCCAAGAGCTGAGTTCAGTTGACGGCATCGTTCGTGTAGACGAGCTTGTCACGGTGGGAGAAGCCGCCCGCCTCGTTGCAATTCACTCCATGCCTCCTCGAACTCCCGAAGCAGAGGCAATGATCAGGGAAATTCGAGATCTACTTAATGGAGTCGATGCTCTTGTCGGCGGCGTTGCTGCTGACTACGCAGATACCCAAGGAGCCACCTCACGGACTCTTCCATGGGCGATGCTCTGGATCCTTACGACTGTACTGATCTTGCTCTTCCTCTTCACTGGATCGATTTTGCTTCCTATCAAGGCAGTACTTCTCAATTTCGCTTCCCTAGCTGCAACCCTAGGAGTACTGACCTACATCTTCATCAACGGTCATCTCACCTTCTTAGTTGGCGATTTCACAGTGACAGGAACACTCGACACCAGCACTGTCATATTGATCGCAATTGTCGCCTTCGGATTATCTATGGATTACGAGGTATTCCTTCTCTCTCGTATCAAAGAGGAATATGACAGCGGTAAGAGCAATGAAGATGCCGTGGCATTCGGTCTCCAACGCTCAGCGCGAATCATCACTGCCGCCGCTCTGCTCCTTGCGACAGTCTTTGGAATCTTCATCATAAGTGGCGTCACTTCGATCAAAATGATGGGCTTTGGCGTGGCCTTTGCGATCCTGCTCGATGCAACTGTCATTCGTGGGCTCTTGGTTCCTGCACTCATGCGACTCTTCGGTGAGTGGAATTGGTGGGCACCGAAATCTCTCAAGCGCTTCTCCATCGATCACTAGGTCACGATTAGGATTCGAACGTGGACTTAGTTGCGACACTCTCCTGTGATGATCAACCTGGGATCGTCCACGCCGTAACTTCGGCCATCCTTGCCTCACAAGGAAATATCCTTGAGAATCAACAATTCACTGATCCACGATCGAATGTCTTCGTGATGAGGACTCGTTTCCTCACGGATTCAAGTGTTGAAGAAGTCGAGAATGAGTTCAAGAGATCGCTCGCTAAGTTCAATCCGCAGATCACCCTTCGAGAAAGCAAGGTTCGAAAGCGGGCGCTGGTTGCAGTCTCAAAGGAGAGCCACTGCCTTCGAGACCTTCTCTATCTCAATGAAATCGGTGAACTCCCAATCGAGATTCCAGTAGTGATCTCAAATCACCCGGATCTACGCTCTCTCATTGAATCACACGGGTCGCGGTTCGAGCAGATTGATTTCACGAGTGCGAATCGTGTCCAATCAGAAAAGAAATTAACTCAGTTGGCAAGTGATGAAAAAGTGGATTTCTTTGTTCTCGCACGATTTATGCAGATTCTCTCTCCCGAATTCTGTTCTGCGCATCTAGGTCGAATCATCAATATCCATCATTCATTTCTTCCAAGTTTCAAAGGCGCTAAGCCATATCACCAAGCCTTTGATAAAGGTGTCAAGATCATCGGAGCAACCGCTCATTTCGTTACTCAAGACCTAGATGAAGGGCCAATCATCGAACAAGATGTGGCACATATAGATCACAGTGCAACATTGGAAGAGATGATTTCTTTAGGACGAGACATCGAGCGGAGAGTTCTAGCCCGTGCAGTTCGCTGGTATGCCGAAGATCGAATCTTTGAAGTAAATGGACGAACGATCGTCTTCAACTAGTGCGTCCCTGGCAGGAGTTGAACCTGCGACCTACCGCTTAGGAGGCGGTCGCTCTATCCACTGAGCTACAGGGACCTAATTGTTTGAATATGGAAGCGATTGTTTCGGAACAAGCAGTCGTATTGTAATCGTGAGAATTCATGCATGATTTGCCACTTCAACGACGCTCGGTATAGCCTCCCGTCAAACGTTTGGAGTTGTTTTTCCCATGAAAGCCCTAGTAATAGGCGCAGGTGGTGTCGGTAGAGCGATAGCGAATATCGCTTCACGTAGATCATTCATTACCTCGATGGTCATAGCTGACCGCACCCTCTCTCGCGCCCAAGAAGCCGTTCACCGAGTAAAAGATCCACGATTCTCCGCAGCTGAGGTCAATGCTGCCGAACTTGAGGATATCCGCGAGCTGATACGTCGAGGCAAGCCTGATGTAGTGATCAACGCCGTTGACCCTAGGTTTGTGATGCCGATCTTCCTCGCTTGTGAAATCGAAAATACCAACTACATCGACATGGCAATGTCTCTCTCACGTCCACATCCGCTCTATCCTTACAGCGAGACTGGTGTGAAGCTTGGTGATGAGCAATTTGCCAGAGATTGGAACTGGGCCGAGCGAAATATCTATGCATTAATCGGTATGGGAGTCGAGCCGGGAATGAGCGATGTCTTCGCTCGCTACGCTAGCGATGAACTCTTCTCGCGGATAGATTCCATCACAGTGCTCGATGGTTCGAATATCCGCATCGAAGGTCATGACTTCGCGCCATCCTTCTCCATCTGGACCACGATTGAGGAGTGTCTCAATCCGCCAGTTGTCTGGGAAGATGGACGTGGTTGGTTCACAACAGAGCCATTTAGCGAACTGGAAGTATTCGATTTCCCAGAAGGCATCGGGCCGGTTGAGTGTGTCAATGTTGAACACGAGGAGGTCATCCTCATACCGCAGAAGATCGACGCAAAGAAGGTCAACTTCAAGTACGGATTAGGAACTGAGTTCATCCAGATACTCAAGACGATCAATATGCTCGGCCTCGATCGTAAGGAAAGCGTCGATGTACAAGGTGTCGCGGTTTCGCCACGTGATCTCCTCACTGCAGCTCTCCCCGATCCAGCGACTCTTGGAGAGAGAATGCGCGGCAAGACGTGTGCAGGGATATTGGTCAAAGGCCTTGATAAATCAGGTGAACCCAAAGCAAGTTACATATATAACGTCGTTGATAACGAATGGTCGATGCGGGAATACGGTGATCAAGCCGTCGTCTGGCAGACGGCGATCAATCCGGTCATTGCCATGGAACTTCTTCATAGCAAGATCTGGCAGCCATCTGGAGTCAATGGCCCTGAGTGGTTCGATCCAAAACCATTCCTCGAACTCCTTGCGGAATATGGAACTTCATGGAAGATTCGTGAAGAGGACGCATCCTCAATCACCAAGTAAGGCCAATAGGTAGCCCAAAAAAGCGAGGTTCGATGAAACAGACCGCACTGATCACAGGAGCTACAGCTGGTATCGGTGAATCATTCGCTCGCCTCTTGGCGAAAGAAGGATTCGATCTCGTACTCGTGGCAAGAGACCACGCTCGACTTCATGAACGCCGAGGCGAGATCCTCAGCATGCATCCGAACATCTCTATAGAAGTCATGAGCGCTGACCTTTCTACCGAATCCGGAATGGCCATCGTCGAAGAACGGATCAAGAATGGGATCTCCGTCTTGATCAACAATGCCGGATTTGGAATCAATAAAGGTTTCACTCGATCCGCGATCGAGAGTGAAAAAGACTTGCTTGCAGTTCTCGTTACTGCGCCACTGCGCTTCACACATGCTCTTCTTAATCGCGAAGCGCTTCCGGGTGAATCAAGTGAGGTAAAGGATCGTGATCTGACGATTATCAATGTCTCAAGTGTCGCGAATTGGATAGCCGGTGGGACTTATAGCGCTGCAAAGTCCTACCTCACCGTCCTTTCAGAATCACTTCATACAGAACTTGCAGGAAGTAAAGTCAAAGTCCTCGCGCTCTGCCCCGGATTCACTCGTACCGAGTT
>JACCED011526228.1_pt1 | contig 33154 bp, 31 predicted proteins | sample 7455021 | NCBI WGS metagenome assembly JACCED01 (sample SAMN15323456, study PRJNA562643) | freshwater metagenome | isolation source: river surface water | place: USA:Blue River Watershed | collected 2017-08-19 | reverse complement strand
GCAAAGAGACGCCATCTCCGTCGTCCTCTAATTTTAGAATGCCAATGTAAATTGGAGAAGATGGATGAACTATGTACCAAAGATGTAGGACATCAAACTGCGAAGTAGACATGCGCATCTATGGCCCTTTAGTATTTGGCTTAAGCAACAACTGCAATGCCTTACAGGGCATGTTCAATGATATTGGATAAATTACTCACTCTTGCTTTAGACTCTATTTCATGCTGTCAGAAATCAAGTCTTTAATTACCCACATCGTTTTCTCACCAACCCTATTTCTACTAGCCATTGGCATAGGAGTATGGTGGTCCAGCAGAAATTCAAAACTTGGGAAAGTCATCACGCTTTTTTCAACGTTACTGCTGTGGATTATTTCAACGCCTGTCTTTAGCATTTGGATGCTCCAGAATCTGCTCACACAGTACAGCCCCACAAATGCCCAAGAGCTAAGAGCGCAGGGCGTACAAGCTATTGTTGTTCTGGGCGGAGGCGTAGAAACTGGACAACCCGATGGCATTCAACAACTCAAACCAACAGCACTAGACAGGCTTAGACATGGGATTGAACTAGCACGTCATACCAATTTACCACTGTTGGTTACAGGTGGGAAAGGCTGGGGGGCAGATAGCAATTCAGAAAATGAAGCAACCGTTTCAGTTCGGGTAGCTCGAGATGCGTTTCAGTTTGAAATTCAGTTAACTGAATCAGCTTCACGCGATACAAAAGAAAACGCACTCAACTCTAAGAATATTCTTAGCGCTATTGGTGTTAAAAAGATTGCGTTGGTAACGCATTCATGGCACATGCCACGCAGCATGAAAGCATTTCAAGAAGCAGGTTTTGAGGTTACACCTGCGCCCATGGGGTTCATAAACAACAAAGACATTGGACTCTTGTCGTTTGTGCCAAATAATTTTGCTTTGAATAATTTTTTTACAATTGTCAAGGAGCTTGTGGGTCTTTTAATATTTGCGCAATAGCTCGCAAATACTTTTGAATGACAATTTTTTCGTCATACTCCTTTTCCATTTTCAATCTTCCCTTCTGCCCCATCAATTTTCTTTGCTCTTCTGTGAGCAGAAGCATCTGCTTCATTTTCAATGCTAAGTCAGCCGAATTTTTAACTTCACAAAGCATTCCGTTTTCGCCATCAACTACCACATCCTTACAACCCACTGCATTAGTTGTAATAATTGGTTTAGCCATTGCAGCAGCTTCAAGCAAAGATCGTGGCGTACCTTCTCGATAGGAAGGTAAAACTATACAATTGGCATTTGAGATATACCCTCTTACATCCTCGCTAGATCCTAAATAATTGACGAATCCTTCCTTAACCCAAGCGTTCATTTGCTCAGTCGATATAGCTGCAGGATTTTGAACATCCAAAAATCCAAGCAAATTAAATTCTGCTTTAATTCCAGACTCCTTGAGCAACTGAGCAGCTTGAACATACTCAACCACTCCCTTATCTTTCAACATTCGCGCAATTAATAGAAATTTGAAAGAAGAATTTTCAGTGGCATCTATCGCGGTATTTACGGGTGAAAAATAATTTAAGTTGACACCTGAGCCAGGCACAACGTCTGCTAACTTCGAGTTGATTAACTTATTTTCAAGAAATAATTCAAGGTCGTCTTTGTTTTGAAAGAAAACTTTGATGGAGTTTCTTAAAGCTATCTTGTAAAGTGTTTGCACAACTCTCTTCAACCAACCTCCACTGATAAATACTGAGCCCAAGCCAGCCACGTTATTGATAAACGGTACACCACAAATAGTTGACGCTAACGAACCAAAGATATTTGGTTTGACTGTGAAGAACAGGCAAAGATCAGGCTTTTCGTTTAACAGTAGCTTCCAATAGCGCCAGAGCAATAACAAGTCACGAAATGGGTTAGTCCCTTGATTATCCATTTCTAAATTAACAAAACGACAACCTAATAACTCAAGCTTGGGAACGTTGTCATCACTTGGCGCTAAGGCAACAACTTCATATCCAGCTTCAATTAATTCAACAATTAAACCAGCTCGAAAGTTAAAAAGATTCCAAGCCGAATTGACATTGATAATTATTTTTTTAGGCACAATGAGCTAGCGCGTTTAAATTCTTCATAAGTAATCAATGCACCACTTTTCGACAAGTTGTCTCTAGCCAGCTTTGAAACATAAGGACTGCCCAAAGGCTCGCAGTATGATCGTAACGGCCCGATAAATGCTGCTTCCACTTTTCTCTAATTGGTTTAGAGTAAAAATATCCTTCAACCTCAAGCCTTTTCTCATCAAGCAACGCTTCAGCCCAATCTTTTAAAGGGCCGCGAAGCCATTGACCAACAGGTATTGCAAAGCCAGCTTTAGGCCTGTCAATGAGCTCTTTCGGGACGTATTTATAAAGCACTTGCCTTAGGGCCCACTTACCCTGTCCATCTCGAATTTTCATATTCAAAGGCAACCGCCAAGCAAGCTCTGCCACGCGGTGATCCAAAAACGGAACGCGAGTCTCCAAACTTATTGCCATGGCAGCACGGTCAACTTTACACAAAATATCGTCCGGTAAATAAGTCATACTGTCTCGATACATCATTCGCAACTGAGGCTGATCAAGCCCACATGACGGCAATGGGTCTGACAGCATGCTAATGGGCTCTCGAATTACGACACCGGTTTCTCCGCTTGGCCCTTCGGCTGCTCCTTTTACTACTTGAGCAGGGTCTTGCCACTCAGAAACCAAATTTTTATAAAAGTCGTCCACGTTACGAACACAACTCAAACGGGATGCCAATTTGTGAGCATTGGCACCCGCGCGAGCTAAATTTTTTGAAGCTGGTCGCAAAGCATTGAATGGTCGACTCAAAGCATCCCAGCCCGCAGTTGGAACCGCCCGAATGGAAGCGCCCAATATTTGGCGCGCGGGGTAAGGAAGCCAGGCTAAACGGCTCCAAATGCGAGGGCCCCAAAAGTAGCGGTTGTAGCCACCAAATAACTCATCGCCAGCATCGCCTGACAAAGCCACTGTAACTTTTTGGCGCGCGGCCTTGCAAACCAAATGCGTTGGTATTTGCGAGGAGTCTGCAAAAGGCTCATCGTACATGCTCGGCAAATCAGTAATTACTGCTTGTGCTTGCATGGCTGAAACAAATATCTCGTTGTGTTCTGTACCTAAATGCTCGGCAACTGATCGAGCATAAGGAGACTCATCAAACTCAGCCTCTTCAAAACCAACTGTAAATGTTCTAACAGGAGTTGACTTTTGTGCCTGCATCATCGCCACAATGCAAGACGAATCGATACCGCCAGACAAAAATGCCCCCAGGGGTACGTCGGCCATAGACTGCGACTGTACTGCGTCTTTGAGGCGCTGCTCCAAAGTTACAAGAGCTTCATGTTCAGAGCTGATTTGGTTTTGCACACCAACCTCTACCACTGAGGCCATCGACCACCATCGATGCATACGCAAGCCGTCCTGCATTACAGTAGGCCGAAGGGGGACTGATAGTGCAGTGGAAACATTTGGCACATGGCCTTTTTGCAACAAAGCCGCACTGGTGTCGATACTTAATATGCAACCAGGCTCCAGTTTGAAGATATTTCGATAAATGCTGAAAGGCGCTGGCACATAAGAAAAACGCATGTACATGGCCAGCGCTTCTCGGCTGACCGGGTTGGCAAAGTTTGGGAAGGCGCGCAGGGCCTTAAGCTCGGAGCCAAATACAAAAGCTGGTGCAGCTTCGCTTACCGAGCTGACCCATCCGTAATACAAAGGCTTTTCTCCAAATCGGTCACGTGCCAAATGCAAGGTCCGCGTTTGAGTGTCCCACAAGGCAATAGCAAACATGCCCACTGTTTTCTGGAGGGTTTTCTCTAGGCCCCAGGCCTCAAAACAGGCCAGCAAAGTTTCTGAGTCTGAGTGCCCGCGCCAAGGCTGCGCAGGGACACTAAGCTGCGAGGAGCTTAGAGAAATACGCAAGTCTGTGTGGTTGTAAATTTCGCCATTGAAAGTCATAACAAAGCGGCCACTGGCAGAGTGCATTGGCTGATGCCCCGCGCTTGAGAGGTCTAAAATCGATAAACGCCTAAAGCCAAGCGCAATGCCGGCTTCTGCGTCAGCCCAAGCACCTGCATCATCTGGACCACGGTGTTGAATGGCCAATGCCATTCGTGAGGCCTCAGCCTCAGCTCGGGACAGGATACTGGCGTCAGTTGTTAGAAATCCGGAGAAGCCGCACATGAGACTATTGTAGAAGACTTGGGCCGGGTTCCCGCAGCCTGCCACCTTGTTTAAAGGGCAGCGGCTTTTCATCGCAAGTAAGCAAAGCAGCACCCAATAACGAACTGTTGCTCATCAGAGTTTGAATTGCTGCTTCGGAAAAATTACAGGAAGCTGTGCTAGGATCGGTTCATGCGTGAACAAAGCGCAAAAAGTGGCAACAACTTATGTTTGACACCGCGGTAGCCTGCGAAAAAACAAAATCCATGCCTAAAGATGCTTTCGTTTACCAAGAGGCCCACTTCAGGGTTTTACGGCTGCTTGAAATTAACCCAAAAATGAACCAGCGCGATCTGGCATCAGCAGCGGGTTTGAGTCTAGGTAAAGCCCACTACTGCATCAAAGCCCTTTTGGGAAAAGGGCTGATCAAAGTGCAAAACTTCAAGAGCAATAAACGCAAACTTGCCTATGCCTACCTATTGACTCCTGCTGGCATTGCACAAAAGGCTGCTCTCACCCAGAGGTTCTTGAAGCGCAAGATTGAAGAGTATGAAGTGCTTAAAGCAGAAATTGAATTGCTGAAGCAAGAGGCCTCGAATAACGAAAGTCTTTGAGAGCGTAGTGCGGTAGTCCAAAGATGACAAATCAATCCATTCTGCAACTTCTAACCAGACTTTGGCACCACATCAGCAAACGCCGTCGTGGTCAATTTGCGGTTCTCCTCGTTGTGATGATATTCGCCTCTTTTGCTGAAATCTTTAGCATTGGCGCTGTGCTACCCTTTCTTGCCATATTGACCGATCCTGATCGTGTTTTTGCCCACCCAGGCGCCAAGCCATTCATCCAGGCGCTGGGGCTGACAGAACCAAAACAACTTCTTTTACCTCTCACAATCGCATTTGGCCTGGCGGCCTTCATCGCAGGTGCCATGCGCTTGTTACTACTTTGGGCGAGCACCCGTTTATCTTATGCCGCCGGTGCTGACCTCAGCATCAGCATATACCGTCGTACGCTCTACCAGCCTTACGCAGTTCATGTGTCCCGCAATAGCAGTGAAATTATCAACGGCATTTCAAACAAAACCAGTCACTCCATAACCATCATCAACATAACGCTGAATCTCATAAGTTCCGGTGTCATGTTGATTGCTATCCTAATCGCCCTACTTTCCGTTGATCCCTTAATTGCGCTTGCAGCATTTGGTGGTTTCGGCCTGATTTACGTTATTGTCATCGGTATGACCCGAAAGAGCCTGGAGGCCAATAGCAAGACAATTGCGCGTGAATCCACCTATGTCATCAAATCTCTGCAAGAAGGCTTAGGTGGCATACGCGATGTACTGATAGATGGTAGCCAAGCCACTTACTGCCAAATTTACCGCGACGCTGACCAACCCTTGCGACGTGCTCAAGGCAATAACTCTTTTATCAGCTCCAGCCCGCGTTACGGCATGGAAACTTTGGGTATGCTACTCATCGCCGCTCTGGCCTATATGTTGGCCCAGCAAATCGATGGTATCGCCAAGGCCATTCCTGTGCTTGGCGCCTTGGCATTGGGTGCACAGCGTTTGCTGCCCGTTTTGCAACAGGCCTATAGCTCGTGGTCCGGACTTCAAGGCGGCAATGCATCACTGCAAGATACGCTCGATTTACTGGATCAGCCTATGCCTGACTACGCCAGCCAAACTGCGATTCAACCGCTGCCGTTTCACAATCAGATACGCCTAAAGCAAATATCATTTCGCTACAGCTCGAAAACACCTTGGGTGCTTCAAAACATTGACCTCACTATAGCCAAAGGCAGCCGAATCGGCTTTATTGGCGTCACTGGCAGCGGAAAGAGTACGTTGCTCGATATCGTCATGGGTCTATTGCAGCCGACTAAAGGAGTAATCGAGATTGACGACCAACCCATTACTTTAGGTAACTACCGTAACTGGCAAGCCCACATCGCGCATGTACCTCAAGCGATTTTTCTGGCCGACAGCACTATCGAAGAAAACATTGCCTTTGGTGTACCCAAAGACCAGATCGACCCTGAGCGTGTAAAGCAATCTGCTAACCAAGCGCAGATTGCCGGCATCATCGAGACTTGGCCAAAGCAATATCAAACCTTGGTGGGTGAACGAGGTGTACGCCTTTCCGGAGGTCAACGCCAGCGTATTGGGATTGCCCGCGCTTTATACAAGCAAGCCGATGTCATTATTTTTGACGAAGCTACAAGTTCGCTAGACAACGAGACTGAGCAAGCCGTCATCCAGGCCATTGAGGGATTAAGTGAGAATCTCACCATTCTCATCATTGCCCACAGGCTTACAACTTTGAAAAATTGCACCCAGATCGTCGAAGTGGGTAACGGTGGTATCAAGCGTGCAGGTAGTTATCAAAATATTGTGACTCATGCAAAACAAAATGAGCACAAAAATGTCCAAGATAAATTATTGCCATCAATCTAAGTCAATCAGTAATATTCATAATAGTTAGGATAAAAGATGAAAACAAGTTTATGCAGAATTTCTGGCGCCCCACTTACAAAAGTTATTGATTTTGGTATGCAACCATTAGGTAACGGCTTTCTGAAAGCCGAAAACATCAAAGATGAATACTTCTTCCCCATGGAAATTGGTTACTCTGAAGTCAGCATGATGTTTCAACTGATTGAGCAACCTGCGCCCGAGAAAATGTTTCATGACCACTATGCGTTCTATTCCAGCACTTCAAGTTTTATGGCGCAACACTTTAGAAATTTTGCACAGCAAATCATTCAGTCCGACTATCTTACAAAAGACGATCCATTTGTCGTTGAACTGGGATGCAACGATGGCATTATGCTCAAGAACTTTGCCAAGCAATCAATTCGCCATTTGGGTATCGAGCCATCATTGAATGTAGCTCAGGAGGCTAATAAACAAGGGGTTCGCACCCGTTCTGAATTTTTCACCGAAGAGCTTGCAGAGGTCATTGTTCGCGAAGAAGGACAAGCCGACGCTTTTCTTGCAGCCAACGTCATGTGCCATATCCCGGACATTGTGGGCGTTGTAAAAGGGATTAAGAAACTACTTAAACCTACCGGGGTAGTAATGTTTGAGGATCCATATCTGGGTGATGTGGTAGCCAAAACTTCATACGATCAGATTTATGATGAACATGTATTTCTGTTCTCTGCGCTCTCGATCCAATATTTGTTTGGATTGCAGGGGATGGAACTGATCGATGTACTGCCGCAAAAGACCCATGGTGGCTCAATGCGCTATGTGCTAGCTCACCAAGGTGCCTACCAAGTTAAAGATACGGTCAGGCAACTCATCGCCAAAGAAAAAGTACAGGGGTTGGACCGTTTAGGCGCCTTTGACACGTTTAGAGCCAAAGTGGAACAATCCAGAACAAAGCTGGTATCGTTACTTGAAGACTTGAAAGCACAGGGCAAAAAGGTAGCAGGCTACGCAGCCACCTCAAAAAGTACGACTATTCTCAACTACTGTGGCATCGGTCCTGATTTGATCGACTACATCTGCGACACGACACCTATCAAGCAAGGCAAGTTATCTCCTGGTATGCACATACCCGTGGTACCTTATGAAACCTTCAAAAGTAATCCGCCTGATTACGCAGTTTTGTTAGCATGGAATCATGCGGAGGAGATCATGGCCAAAGAGAAAGACTATGTGGCTGCCGGTGGTAAGTGGATAGTCCACGTGCCAGAAGTGAAGGTGATGTGATGATTCTTTGCGCCAATCCTGCTGCTCAGTTTCAAAGCCATCAAGATGAGATTGAGGAAGCAGTTTTACAAGTACTGCGCAGCAATCGCTACATTCTAGGTGCTGAAGTAGATGCATTGGAGAGCGAATTTGCCGACTACATAGGTACCCAAGCGGCGATTGGGGTGGCTAACGGCACCGATGCCTTGGAACTCGCCATCCGGGCGCTTGATATTGGTCCGGGTGATGAAGTAATCACTGTGTCTCACACTGCCGTAGCTACAGTAGCGGCTATTGAAGCGGCCGGTGCAATCCCAGTTTTGATAGACGTTGATCCAGTCTATTACACACTTAATCCAGCGCAATTGCAGGAAGCGTTAACTCCTAAAACTAAGGCCTTGATAGCAGTACACCTTTACGGTCAAGCAGCCGATCTAGATGCCATCGAACAGTTTTGTACGAAGAACAAGTTATTTCTCATCGAAGATGTCTCGCAGGCACATGGCGCCAAATGGAAGGGCAAGCGTTTAGGAAGCATCGGTCACATTGGCTGCTTTAGCTGCTACCCCACCAAGAATCTGGGCGCCATAGGCGATGCCGGGCTGGTTACTACCAACGACTCCAAACTAGGCAACAAAGTGCGCATGCTCAGGGAGTACGGCTGGCAACGACGTTACATCAGCGATATTGCGGGTAGGAACTCCCGTCTTGATGAATTGCAGGCTGCGATTCTCAGAGTCAAGTTGCGGCATCTTGACTACGACAACTCTAAGCGCCAACATCTCGCTGAACAGTACTCTAGGGCTTTGGTAGGACCAAAACTGCATCTGCCCGTGACCCGTCCAAATTCAGAGCAGGTTTTTCATCTTTACGTCATTCGAACGGGCAATCGTCAACAATTAATTGATCACCTGAGCAGTCACAAAATTCAGGCTGGTATTCACTATCCCATGCCAGTGCACTTGCAGCCTGGCTACAAGGCACGTATCCGTACCTCATCAAATATGCGCGTTACGGAGCAGCTAGCCGAAGAAGTGCTATCTTTACCAATGTATCCCGAACTCTCGTCAGCAGATGTTGCATCAGTGATTGAAGTTGTAAATAGTTTTACTTCCAATACTGCCCAAGTATGATAATTAAATCGACACCTCTCAAGGGTTTGTTGGTAATTACGCCTAAATGCTTTGAAGATGATCGCGGTTTTTTCCTGGAAACCTACCAGTTAGCGCGTTATCGTGACGCAGGGATTGTCGAGAACTTCGTACAAGACAACCACTCCCGCTCGAAGAAGGGCGTTCTACGTGGCATGCATTTCCAAGTGAAACGACCTCAGGCCCAGATGGTTACAGTCATGCGGGGTAGTATTTTTGATGTGTGCGTTGATCTGCGGCCAGCCTCCTCTACCTTTGGACAATGGTTTGGCATAGAGTTGCACGATGGTGGTCCTCAGCAGATTTATATGCCCCCAGGGTTTGCGCATGGCTTTTGTGTGCTGAGTGACTGGGCAGATCTACACTACAAAGTTAGCCGAAATTATGAAGCCAATGATGAGGGGGGCTTGTATTGGAATGACCTTGATGTTGGTATAGATTGGCCAATTGAATGCCCCAGTATCACATCACGTGATGCAAATTATCCAAAATTAAAAGATCTCAAGTTAAGTCAGTTGCCTCAAGATCTTTGTGAGAATTTTTGAAACAGTGAACAAAACTTCAAATAAAAGTAGCCCATTCAATATTTGGGAAGGAATATATCCTGACTTTCAATCTGCTCTAGTAGATGCGAAAGGTGCTGGTTTCAGTGGTGATGTTTACCGCACGCGCTCTTTACAGGCGGGAGCAGAATGTCTCACCGCACTAGATTCTAACCAACCGATCCCAGCGTTTCATAAACAACGCAGCACTCACTTACCGCTAGTAGTGGCAATGATCCTTGGATACGAAAAAAATGTACGGATTCTGGATTTTGGTGGTGGACTGGGCATTGGGTACATGACCCTTGCAGAATGTATGCCTGCGGATTTAAAAAGAATCGAATATCAAATTGTAGAAGTTTCAGAAGTTTGTAAGGCCGGATTGGATCTTCTGGCAGGTCGGGGGGTTATATATGAAACAAATCTACCAACTATCGGCAAGTATGATCTTATCCACGCAGCATCATCACTTCAGTACATTGAACATTGGCAAGACCTGTTGGCAAAATTCGCGGCGCTTGGGCCAGAGTACATTTTATTGTCGGATGTATTCGCTGGGTCTATTCAGTCTTACGTCACCCTGCAAAATTATTATGAGAGCAAGATTCCACACTGGTTTTTGAATTTAACTGTACTTTTGAATACTTTTCTCACGCTCGGCTATCGAATGGTATTAAAAAGTTATGCCACCTCACGCAGATTAGATGCGGTGGACACTTTACCAATGTCTAATTTTCCTGAAGACTTGCGATTAACACAAAGCTTACATTTACTGTTTCAAAGAAATAAGTAATGAGTCATTTAAACCTAAATGGTAAAACGGCTGTTGTTACTGGCGCAAGTGGATATATTGGCTCTATCCTTGTAGATGCCCTACTGAAACATTCGTGCAAAGTGGTTCAAGTTAGTCGTTCAAACTTGGATTCATCGGGGCAGACCAAAACAATGAAGGCTGATGTCTGCAACGAGGACACATGGGCTAACATTGTTCAGCAAGCTGATATTATTTATCACCTTGCTGGTAATACCAGTGTTTATGAGGCCGCAAAAAATCCTGCAGAAAGTCTAAGATCGACTTTATTACCTTTAAATCATCTGACAAAGGTATCGAAGGAAATGCAACGTAAACCACGTGTGGTATTTGCTTCTACTGCAACCGTTTATGGATTGACTTCGCGACTTCCTGTTTCTGAGACCTTAGTACCAAAACCTACCACTATTTATGACCTACATAAGTTATTTGCCGAGCAACAAATCGATTTGGCCACACAGCAAGGCACCATTGAAAGCGTTTCTTTAAGACTGGCAAATGTGTATGGCCCCAGTAAAAGTGGTAGTTCAGCCAATGATCGTGGTGTCTTAAATAGAATTTCGGCTAACGCATTGCAGGGGAAAAATTTGTTGGTTTATGGTGGAGGTAATTATCTGCGTGACTATGTATACATTGCAGATGTTGTTAATGCCTTGCTGATTGCCGGCGCCACTCCGGGACTTAATGGAGAGGTCTACAACGTAGCAAGTGGGGTTGGCTATACAATAAAAAATGCTTTCGAATTGGTTGCCAGTCAAGCAGAGTTGATAACTGGCAAATCTCTCACGGTAAATTTTGAAAAATGCCCACCCGGAGTTGCTCCAATTGAATTTAGAGATTTTACTGCGGACATAACTAAATATATTGCCGCCACTGGCTGGCGTCCTGTCGTAAACCTAAGCGAAGGAATCGCTCTGCTACTGGCTGAGCTCACACATGGAGGAGCAGTGTCAAGCACGAATAGCAACACTGAAAACTAAATTGAATTTTTACCCACACACTACTATTTCTTCAATTTACTTAGTGAAGTTACCGCATCATTTTGAGAATAACGGTGATCTCGTTGTAATGGAAGGCTTAATTAATGTACCTTTTGTCATTGCCCGTGTTTTTGTAGTGCGTGCACCAGAAGGTGCGATTCGTGGTCAGCATGCTCACAAGGCTTGCGCCCAGTTCCTGACCTGTCCACGTGGTGTAGTTGAGATTGAATGCAGTGATGGCTCTCAATCGGCTAAGTTTGAACTTGATCATCCAAACTTAGGGCTCTATATTCCACCTGGCATTTGGGCCGAACAAAGGTACAAGACAAAGGAGGCAGCTTTGACCGTGTTGTGCGATCGAGTCTATGAGCCTGAGGACTATATTCGCGAGTATTCTGCGTATCTTAATTTTCGCCAAGAATTAATTTCGCGAAGTAAATTTGGTAGAAAGGACGCATCATGAAAATCGTCGTTACCGGCGCCATTGGTCACATTGGTTCGTACATCATCCGTCATTTAGCTGTTCAGTTTCCCGGAGCTGAGATTGTTTTGATAGACAACATGCTTACTCAGCGCTTTCCCTCGCTCTTTAATTTACCAGCTCTTGGGAGATATCGTTTTATTGAGGCTGATGTCACCTGCACTCCCCTGGTTCCTATTTTTAAAGACTCGCATTTAGTAATTCATTTAGCTGCAATTACAGATGCTGCAGGAAGTTTTGACAAGGCCACGCAATTGGAAGCTAATAATTATCAAGCAACAGTAAAGGTGGCAGAGGCTTGTGTAGAAACTGGAGCGCGTTTGATTGCACTTTCCTCCACTAGTGTCTATGGCACGCAAAATGACGTTGTCGCAGAAGATTGCTCGCCCGACGAGCTGCAGCCGCAGAGCCCGTATGCCGTAACAAAATTGAGAGAAGAACAGTTGGTGGCCCAGCTTTGCGCTGAAAAAGGTCTCAAGGCTATATCTTGTCGCTTTGGCACTATCTTCGGGGCTTCTCCAGGTATGCGTTTTCACACTGCAGTTAATAAATTCTGTTGGCAGGCAGCAATGGGTCAGCCTATCACGGTTTGGAGCACTGCCTATGATCAGAAACGTCCCTATCTTGATCTTTTCGATGCCGCGCGAGCCATAACATTTATTATTCGCAAAGACCTATTCGATGGACGTATTTATAATGTACTTACCAACAACGCGACAGTGCGGCAAATTGTAGACACAGTCCGTGAGTTTGTACCCAAATTGGAAGTAGTGTTTGTAGATAACAAGATAATGAACCAACTTTCGTACGAAGTGTCGTGCGCGAGGTTTTTGGCGCAGGGGTTTACGTTTGTAGGTGATTTTCGGCGGGGGATCGGTGAGACGATTGGCCTGTTAAGCCAAGCGAATAGGCTGACATAATAAACATGCATAAATCGTAACTTCGATTATCAACATAATGAATAATCGTGAGTTGACAATTGTCCTAACCCTCAAAGGAAGGCATTTGCATACCCTTCGTTGGCTTTGGCATGCCAATCGAACAAACCTTCCCTATCATATTATCATTGCTGATGGTGAAGTACACCCAACCATAGATCGGCTTCTTTCGAATCCTGCTATCTTTCCGAATTTGAGTTATGAATATCACCGCTATGAGGATCGAACCATAAGAGATTATTACTTTAAGCGATCTGATGTACTTGGAAAGGTTGATACCCCTTATGTAATGATGTCAGACAATGATGACTTTCTATTGCCCTTTGGAATAGACAAGGCGATGGCATTTTTAAAAGCATCTCCAGAGTATGTGTGCGCTGGCGGCGGCATACCAGGATTTTCAATAGATGTAAAGTCAAGTGAAATACCAAATGTAGTTGGTTCAGTGAAAAGTTTCAGTTACAGATATATTTCTAATCAGTGGTATCAATGTCGTGATCTTGACCATGAGTCCGTCTCAGTTCGCGTCATTAAAGAAATTAGGAATCCTTTATCGGTTCACTACAATGTTTACCGTACTCAGCCTCTGCGCGTTATCAGTGGCGAAGTGTTGGAGCACAATCCAAGTCTAATTTTTTGTGAAATGTATTCGGCTATGCGTACAGTCACATTAGGTAAAGTAAAATCTGACCCTTCGTACTTTACATATATCCGCCAACAGGGTTCTTCTCAATATATAGGATACAGCAATGACTTAATCGATGATTTACTCCGCTTAAGTTTAGGCGAAAAGTTGAAAATAATGGGAGCTAAGGTTGCGTTGGAAGCTGCCCGTTCTGATGGCTGCAATCCTACCGTGATCCAAGAGCAAATATTTGATGCGTATGCAGATCAAATAAGACAGACACTTGGGAGCGCATTGTTGCGCTACCGGTTTCCACGTTTATTCGCTCTGAAGCAACGATTCCGTACGATACCTAAGTTTCATCTAATTCCGAATGCATTACAGTGTCGCTTGGATCTAGCAAAGATTTGGAGACAACTGAAGGCTGATCGCGCCGACAGCGAGACATTAGCAGCTCATGCTGCAGAACTCAGCGATGTTTCTGTAACCCTCCAAGCCGACTCATTTATTAAATTCATATCTCTAAACGCTACGGATTTACTAGCTACTCCTTAGTTCGAACTCCAAAACCCTAATAATTTTCTTGAGGTACGTTTCTTTGAATGATTCTGAGACAATAGCTAATCTGAAGCCTAAGCATCGTTTCACATTTACAGTTTTTACAGCAACCTACAATAGGGCGCACACTCTTGCCCGAGTATATGAAAGTTTAAAGGCTCAAACATTCTCCGATTTTGAATGGGTAGTAGGCGATGATGGATCAACAGATGATACTCAATCATTGATAAATGAATGGCAGATTGATGCTAGTTTTCCAATTCATTACTTCAAGCAGGTGCACGCAGGAAAACATTTTGTTTACAACCGTGCAGTAAGGGAAGCAAGTGGGGAGTACTTCCTTGAAGTCGATTCGGATGACGCAATAAAGCCGTACGCCCTTGAACGTGCCCATTACCACTGGGAGCAGATTCCTGCAATACAAAGGAATAACTATTTTGCTATATTGTTCTTTTGCGAGGACGAAGAAGGGGTACGTGTTGGAAATCAATTCACACATGACCCGATAGACTTTGATTACCGTGCATTTAATTATTCAAAAATTTATCGAAGTGAAAAGTTACGTTGTATCAGAACTTCGACGCTCAAGCACTATCCATTTAGCGAGTCGGTACAGGACTCATATATTCCTGAGTCGGTCGTATTTTGTGAAATAGCAAAGAAATATAAAGCTAGATTTTCAAATGAAGTCTTGCGTATCTATTACCAAGACGTACCATCAATAATGAGAAAACCAGTTCATCCAATGCGAAATCTTGATGGTTTACGCTTTGCAATCCTTTATACATTGAATAATGATTTGGACTTCTTTTTTCAAAGACCATTAGACTTCATCAGAAAAGCGATGAACTTCGCGAGATTCTCTATGCATTTTAGAATTTCGATAGTACAGCAATATGTGTTATTGAATGGAATGTGGAGCAAGCTTCTATGGTCGATAATGCTCCCTTTGGCAATTGTTGTTTTTTGCTTTGATATCGTTCGGGGCAACACACCCGAGGCTGCTAAAAGAGCAAGGGAAGCATCGTTGATTGATACGGCATGATGCCACTAGCATACTCAACTTTGAAGTTGGCCGGCTTTTTAGCCTGTCATGATTGCTTGCAAGAAGCAATGCTGATAATGAATAGGACTGACTGGATATGCCGTCATCAATATTCTTTTATCAGCAAAACAATTGAATAACACAATCACTCGTGCTTCTATTATGGAAGTTAATGTCGGCACTGGAATTTATCGGAAGGCGAATTCTTTTTGGTTACCCTTAATTCAAACTACATTCAATTCTGTAATGACCAAATTAAGCTAAGTTCCTTAACTATATTCTTTGATTACTAGTGCATAAAACTAACAAAATGAAGCCTTCTATCAAGAATCTCTTGCTCTTTAGGGAGAATTACCCACGTTTTGACATCATCAAAAAGGCGTTGAGATATAAGTTAGAAGGAAAGATAAACAGGCTAACTCAGATCCATGCCTCTAAGAGAAGACAGCTTGCGGTTTTCGCTTTTGACTATGTTACCACCCAGATCATTCTTGATGGTATTTACGAAATCGATGAACTAGATTTATTAACTAAATGGTTGTCTAGCCTTTCTTGCGATGATATATTCGATGGGCTAGCTTTGGACGTCGGAGCAAACATTGGTAACCATAGTTTATATTTTTCCGATTACTTTTCTGAAGTTCTTGCTTTCGAGCCTCATCCGGTCACTTTCAAGTTGCTGTCGATTAATGCTGGATTGGCAAGCAACGTGAAGTGTCTGAACTTTGGTCTCTCGAGTTCGGAAGGCCCGGCAGAAATGGTAATTGATGGTAGGAATATGAGTGGTGCGCGTGTCGAAAAAAATGATCACAGTTTAACTAGCAACATTTATTTGAAAACTCTCGACTCTGCATTAAGTGCTACAGACGGCAGGCCAATAAGGCTAATTAAGATTGACGTAGAGGGACACGAAACAGAAGTCTTAGTTGGCGCGGAAGATATTATTAGAAAGTGGCAACCAATCATACTTTTCGAACAGCATGAGTCAGATTTTGCCAACGGTACAACCAAATCTATCGAGTTGATTAGGTCATTTGGTTACGAGGAATTCGCATGTATAGAAAAACTTCCTCGTGTACCGGATCGTCTACCACGTTTACTACGACCACTAATTGCTTTGATCATGCAAATACTTTACGGGTCTTCTAGACAGATTGTACAAATGAAAATGTTCCAACCAAAATTCTATCCTTTCATCGTTGCGATTCCTGCTTGGCTCACTTCACGTGAAGTCTCGGGCGACAATAAATTCTAGGTGAATTATTTTTGGATATCGATAATCATTTTGAGGAGTAAAGATGAGAGTTGCAAAAATAATAGCTACATGTTTCAGTCCACGAGCGGTAAGAGAGAAGACCGGATTCAATAACAATCCACTAGGTTATTTCTCCCATTCCCAAAATTTCACTACAGGAGAAGACGTAATTCGTCTTATAGACTTTACTATTGAATTGGAGTCTTTGTCAAATCCAGGTTGTCAAACCGATCTGATCATTGTCAATAGCCGGACAGGTTGGACTGAAGGGGATCAATATCTTGATTCGTTGCATGGGAGGAGCCTAAATCATGGGAAAGTATTAGTAATGCATCGAGAAAATGTGGGACTTTCATTCGGCTCTTACAACCATGCATTTTCCATACTAGGGTCAGATTATGATTATTACCTCTTTACAGAAGATGACATTATCTTAAATGGAGACCACTATGTGGAAATTGGAATAAATACATTTTTAAAACAGAAGGATTGTGGATTTGTTGCATACCTTGCCCTTGGTTACGATGATAATATCGAAGGAAAGGCTGCCGCAGCTGGAGGAGTCGGATTAACTAGTTATGAAGTCCTAAATCATGTATATCATGCAAATGGAAGTCTCAGTTACTTCAATCATTCGAGTCTGGAGAACCGCTGGCAGCATATATTGCATGGCGAGCTGGCTTTTACTAATGACATTAATAAACTTGGTTATGTATTGACCGAGATTGATCCCAATATAAAACTCTATGATTTTGCATATGATCTGATGCGTGGGATAAAGATCGATAAAAGATATGCTTCGTTCAATGAAAAAATTATTTACTACGCCAAGAAAAATCTAATGAAGTCAAGAATAATTCAAAACATTAATCAATTTCGAAAATCCAATCAGTTAATATAAAATTTATAGGCATGCCAGCATTTTACAAGTGGTATTTAAATCAATTATTACTGTTTTATTGATTTAATTTAAAAATTAATAATTGTTTAAAGATAAATTGCTTGGCTATGCTAATGTAATTATATACATCGTTTTAAATCAACTAAAAGTAAATCATGGATTATTCAAAAAAAGCGTTTTTGGTCAGTGGTGGTACTGGCTCTTTCGGAAACTTTATCGTTCGCCGCCTACTTGAGCTTGGCGCAAAAGAGGTACGTGTTCTCAGTCGTGACGAAAAAAAGCAACATGATATGCGTGTGTTTTACCGAGGACGCTCTCAACTCTCGTTCGTCATTGGTGATGTGCGCAACCGTGACCGTCTTGATGAAGCGATGAATGGCATCGACATCATGTTCCATGCCGCGGCAATGAAACAAGTGCCAGCATGTGAGAATTATCCACATGAGGCAATTCATACCAACGTGATCGGAGCTCAAAATGTGGTGGATGCTGCTTTGCGCAATCGTCTAGAGTCATTTGTGATGATCAGTACAGATAAAGCAGTCAAACCGGTAAATGTGATGGGTATGACCAAGGCGTTGCAGGAAAGGATAGTTCTCAAGGGGAACCAATCGCGACTCAATAGCGGAACTCGTTTTTCTTGTGTTCGTTACGGAAATGTGCTCCGCTCTCGTGGTTCGGTGATTCCATTGTTTCGTCGTCTGTTAGCCTCAGGTCAACGGTTGACTATTACAGATGAGCGAATGACGCGCTTCCTGTTAACGCTAAACGATGCCATCGACTTGGTACTTTACGCGGCCGAACAGCAACAAGGCGGAGAGATCTTCGTACGTAAGGCTCCATCCTCACTCATCACCGACCTCGCAGCTATCCTCAGCGAGGAAGCAGGTAAACCGCTGGAATATGATGTGATTGGTCTATTGCCGGGAGAGAAACTGAATGAGATCATGCTTACAGAGGAAGAACTAGTTCGCACAGAAGATTTGGGCGATTACTACAAAATACATCCTTGGTGGAGCAAAGTGAACTTTAATGATTTAAAAGCTGAATATAGTTCTCTCGATAGTCTGGTAAGTGCGGAAGTAACAAAACATTTAATGATCCGTGCAGACAAAGAGTTTGAAAGCATGGAGATGGCCGGTGGCGACTTTACTAACTTCTAATAGCCCTTACGGAGAGATTCCGCTATTTAAGGTTTTTTTACCACCACGCGAGGCGCTCATGCCTCGTCTTGAAGAAATCATTTACAGCGGCCAGATATCCGAGGGCTTGCCCGTTTCTGATTTCGAGCGTCGGTTCGGTAACTTTGTCGGCTGCCCAAATATACTTTCGTTCTATTCTGGTACAGCGGCACTCCATGGGGCCCTTGTTTTAGCAGGTGTCAAACCTGGTGACGAAGTAATTTCGACGGCTATGACGGCAGAGCCTACCAATATGGCAATCTTGCACGCAGGTGGAAAGGTCATATGGGCAGATGTAGATCCTGCAAATGGAAACCTTTCTGCCACTGCCATGGCGGAGAAGATCACTGACCGCACTCGTGCAGTTTTGGTTGTCCATTACGGTGGTATTCCTGCGCCAATAGACGGCATTCGTGCTTTAACTGCAGAGCGAGGTATTCCCATTATCGAAGACGCAGCCCATGCGCTTGGCGCACGTTACGCTAGCGCGCCAATCGGAACTCATTCTGAATTTGTGATGTTCTCGCTTCAGGCAATCAAACACATGACCACAGTTGATGGAGGAATGCTAGCTTGTAATGGTGCAAAAGAGATTGAAGAGCTGCTTGCGAGAGGCCGCCGCTTCCGATGGTTTGGCATCGATCGTGCCGTATCACGAACCGAGGTTGATGTTTCAGAAGTGGGATACAAGTACCATATGAACAACGTAACCGCTACAATTGGCCTCACGCAACTCGACCACATTCATCCTGTCGTTGCACGTCACATCGCAAATGGAAAATACTTCGACCAAGTGCTGCAAGATATTCCGGGCTTGAGTTTGTGTCGTTGGGAACCATGTGCTGAGCCATCGTATTGGTTTTACACTGTATTGGTAGAAGAACGAGAAAGATTTTCACGCCATCTCACTGCCCACGGCATTGGCAACTCGCAATTGCACAAGCGTAATGACCAACATTCGGTATTCGCCTCTAGTCGATGCGAACTGCCAGGTTTGGATGATTTTTCAAAAAAAATGATACATATTCCATGTGGTTGGTGGGTGGACGATGAGCGTCGTCAATACATTGCTAATGTTATCCGGAAAGGTTGGTAAAGGGCAGTGGAACAAATTACCACCCCTTTGTTCAAGGTGAACATGCCAGTTTCGGCTCACGCTGCTTTAAAACCCGTCCTTGAAAGTGGTCAACTTGCGGCGGGGTCAAAAGTTGCCTCCTTCGAGTCGCGATTAGCATATTGGCTCGGTGCGCCAGACACTGTGGCGCTTAGCGATGCAACAGCGGCGATAACATTATCACTATATCTAGCTGGAGTGCGCCCAGGCGATGAAGTTATTACATCTCCCTTGGCCTGCTCGGCAACTCTAATGCCGATAGCCAATTTGTTTGCCACGCCCGTTTGGTGTGATATCGACCCTTGCACCGGGATGCCGGATACCAGTCATATTGGTGGATTGATAAATGAAAAGACTCGAGCCATTTTGCTCTATCACTGGTCGGGTGATGTGGCCGACGTAAGTGGTATAGCGACATTAGCGCATCAAAAGGGAATAAAACTCATAGAAGATGCAAGCGAAGCCCTAGGTGCTGAGTGGTGTGGCAGAAGGCTTAGTGGTGAGGCGGATTTCACCGTGTATTCTTTTTATGCAACAAAGCACATAACTACTGGGGGGGAAGGAGCAGCACTGCTCGCTGCTGATCAGCACATGATTCAAACGGCTAGATACCTTCGGCGCTTTGGCATTAATCCGACGAATTTTCGGCTACCCAATGGTGACCTAAATCCAGTATTCGACATCCCTATAGCGGGCTTCAATTTTCAGATGAATGAAATCGCTGCAACAGTGGGCCTAGAGCAACTTCTTCATGCTGATTCAATCGTTGCGCGCCATCGTGCCAACGGTCAATATTACGACACTGCCTTGGCAGGCATTCCTGGTTTGAAACTTCTTAATCGTCGCGACAACAGTACTTCGGCCTTCTGGACATACGCTTTGCGCGCTGAAAGACGTGAAGATCTTATTCGGAAACTGAATTCAAATGGTATTGGTGCGCAGCGTCTGCATATGAACAACTACGCTTACACTTGCTTTAGTACAGTGGCTAGGGAGTTGCCTGGTCTGGCTAAATTTGATGAGGAAAACCTGAGCATTCCCTGCGGATGGTGGGTCGGAAATGCGGAGCGCGAGGCTGTGGTGGACTGCATCCGTAAGGGTTGGTGAGAACAAGCACTAATATGAATATAAGTAGTAATAATGGAACACCTCGCGTAGTATGGTGTGGCTATCGTGGTTGGTCCCTTCGACTGCTTGAACTCACTCGCAAAGGTGGAAGTGCGAAAATCATAGCGTGTTTTTCGGATCCATTTGACTTTGCCGACTATATGAACACTATGCCGAATATTGATGTGATCGTAATAGCTGGTTGGAGTTGGAAGGTTCCAGAACCAATAGTCAAACGCTATGCCTGTATTGGTTTGCATCCTTCGGATCTGCCAAAGTATCGCGGTGGTTCGCCGTTGCAACATCAAATCATCGATGGCTTAACTGAAACTCAATGTAGTCTATTTATGTTATCTCATGAGTTTGATGAAGGTCCTGTTCTGGCAAAAGAATCAATGTCACTCGCCGGAAATATGAATGATATTTTCGATGAGTTGATCAGAGTGGGCGCAAAGTTGCTGAATCGGTCATTTTTGGATTGGCCAAATTGGCGTCCTGAAAAACAGGACAACGCCGCCGGATTTATTCGTAAGAGGCGCAAACCAGAAGAGAGCAGGCTGGAATCAAATATTTTCCAAACACATTCATTGCAAGACATATACAACATTATTAGAGCTTTGGGTGATCCATACCCCAACGCTTACATCGAAGACAAGAAAGGTAACCGTATGATGTTTAAAGAAGTCGAATTTATACCCGTGAATCCGGGTAAATTGTCCAAGGAAGGTGAATTATGAATATTTTGTTTTTAGCATACCGCGACTGGGCGATAGAGGTTTACCCAAGTGTTGCTAACCATCCTTGCACAGATCGTGTTTTTCTGGCTAAGTCTACGAGTGAAATGCAATTGGAGTTAGAAAAAAATTCCTATGACATGATACTTATGTGCGGTTGGAGTGAAGAGCCAGTCAAGGATGTAGTTGAACGCATTCCGACCTTTACTGCTCACTGTGCAGCTGACGATAAGTACTCGCCTGGAACTCCTTTGCAGAACCAAATCAACGATGGTGTTCGCTTCACAAAGCATCGCCTTGTTCACGTGGGTTATCCCGAATTGAGTTTGCGGAAATATTCGCATGAGGTGGATTTGGATATCTCCGGAAGCACGGCTGACATATTCCTTCAATTAAAAGCAACTTGCATCATGCTTTTCAATATGTTTCTTTATGACTACCCGAATGTGGAATGGCGGATGTGGCCAGTTGCGCAAGAGCAACGGAAGAAGCGCACGCCAGCCGACAGCCGCTTAGAGAAGGCCGACATCACTCGCTTCAACACTCGGCAACTATATGATTTCATTCGAGGATTGGAAGAGCCATATCCGAACGCCTACCTTGAAGATGAAGAAGGAAAATTATTTTTCTCGAAAGTGTCATTCAAGAATAAGAGGTAGTAAATGCATTCCTTGAAGAACTGCTGTTTGTTGAAAAACTCTTCAACTTAGAAGCTTTTGCGGAAATAGTCACAAAATAAAGTATGGGTGCAATATTAAAACGGAAAAAACCAAGGTCTCTGCTAACGGCGTTTGTTTACCGTCTAAGCAAGTTATTCACGAATAACTCTGTGAAGTATAGTTTCGTTCTAGACCTTGAATGGATTTTCGAAAGACTATGCTATGAACAGGCCTCTGTTCATTACGGTATTGAAAATGCCCCATGGAGAAAATCTGCAGTAAAGTTCTTATCGGATGTTATCAAACCAGATGATTCAGTATTGGATTTGGGCTGCGGCTATGGCGCTATAAGTCACGCCATCTCTTTAGTGGCGAGAAACGTTGTTGGTGTAGACTACAATCTTGATTCGATACTTAAGGCAAGGAAGCAATATCAAAGGGACAATTTAAAGTTTATCCATGATGACGCATTGCATTATTTGAATCAAAGTGGAGAGAAGTTCAATGTACTGATTCTCACTCACGTTCTAGAGCATTTGGATAATCCAAAGCAGTTTCTCGCGACCTATGCAAATCACTTCAATTATATTTTTATTGAGGTTCCTGATTTCGACAGAACATTTCTTAATCACTTCCGACAAGATTTAAGCAATACTCAGATATATACCGATGCTGATCATGTAAGTGAATTCGACAGAGACGAACTAAAAGCCCTACTTACTGATGTAAATCTAATTGTGGTTAGTGCTGAATATCGTTATGGCGTACAAAAAATCTGGGTAAAGTGTTCGTAAGCTTTAATTCTTAGATGTCCGATTATTAATTATATTTTTCATCGAAAGTAGTAAATATAAAAAATCTAGCCAAAGACTATATTAATACAACAGCACTTGCAATTTCTTACTTATTTTTGAATTTTTTATTAAGAACGAAAAATATCAGGGCAATAAGTTTGAGACAATCGATCGATTGAAAAGTAAGTTTAACCCATCAATTTTACTTGTTGATTTTATATTTTGGATTTTCAGGGTATGAATTGATCGCGTCAAACTTACCAATGACTGGGCTAAGTTGCTACTTGATGGAAATTCATAAACATGAAGTTTGCTAATATTTTGTTTCATGGAAAATTAACTTTAAGATCTATTATTAATCATAGTAGATATTAAAAACTTTGTTCTTACCATTTGAAGTCAAATAATGATTTGAAGACTCAGTCTATAGATCCTGATGGAAATTATTATTAGTTACTTCACCAAATTTTAGTTACTAAGCTAGCAATAATTGTTGTCGAATTTAAAGTGAAATTCGGTTTGGATCCTATTTTTGTCCCTTTTGATCCTGCTTTAGATCGAAAAATAAAGCACGAAAGTTCGTTGTATTATGGCGTATCACTTTCTGCAATTAACCATCATCGTGTCTTGCACTGATATAGTTTATTGGAAGTAAGTCATAATGGTGTTAATGTGTTTTTCGTACGCGATGATTTATTTTCATCCCCTGATCTAAAGTTTAGAGTTGAAGATGCATATAGTGCGAAGTGTTACCCGTACGCGATTACGTCTACTCAGAACTGGGTTCCTTATTAATCACCTTCCTTATGTCGATGTCGCTACTGTGGATGCTTCACACAGAGACGACGAAATAACTTTACATATCTAGTTCATCACCAAATGATATCGATATCTGAAGGTGGATTCAAACCATCACCGGTCAAAGTCATGCTGTTAACCAATCAATTGCAGGCTTCGCCAGCTGGAGGCCGTGAATTACTCTGCAAACTTAACCACGAAGCACTCAAAGAAATATATGATGACTCCCTCTTATTGATCCAATTGCGCCCCGTCCGTTTACGCAGGCTGTTTTCGTTCATCAACGCTTTTCGTGGGCATATAGACGGCATAGACGATGCTTTGATTGCGGAGGTAATTCAAACCATCCAAGACAAAAATATTGTCAAGGTATTTGTAGATGGCTCCAACTTAGGTGAATGTGTTAAGGCAGTCAAGAAACAGTTACCTAACGTTGAGATTATTACTTTCTTTCACAACGTTGAGGCGCGTTTCTTTTTGGGTTCTTTCTGGCAGGTAAAGACGATACGTGCGCTGGTTGTGCTTGTGGTGAACTACTTGGCCGAACGAAAGTCAGCCATCTACAGCGACAAGCTCATTTGCCTGAGCGAGCGAGACAGCAACTTACTGAAACGGTTATACGGCCGCTCAGCGACGCACGTGTCACCCATGGCGATGCTGGATAAGTCCCTGAACAGCAGTCCACTAATTCACAATGAACCTTGTGAGAAGTTTGCTTTATTTGTCGGAGGAGTTTTTTACGCCAACAAGGCAGGTATCACTTGGTTTGTAAAACACGTGGTGCCTCGCATTCAAATCAAAATTTGCATTGTCGGCAAAGGTTTTGAGGACATGAAAGATCTGCTGGGACTTGACCGTAAGGTTGAGGTTGTTGGTGCCGTCGATAGCCTAGAGCAGTGGTACCGGGATGCACATTTTGTCATTGCTCCGATCTTCGATGGCTCTGGAATGAAGACCAAGGTGGCCGAGGCGCTGATGTTTGGCAAGAAGATTGTTGGCACACCTGAGGCCTTTTCCGGGTACGAGGACGTGGCCGAACGTGCCGGTTGGGTGTGTTCGACTGCGGACGAATTTGTCGAGGTGATTGGGCACGTGCAAGATTTAAATCTGAAAGCGTCTGATCCAGAACTACGAGCGCTGTTTGAAAAAGCATATTCACTTGATGCTGCAAGAGTACGACTTGAAACAATTATGAATGCATAACTACAGATTCAGTTTTTTACCTTACTGCACATTGAGTGATCATTAAGATGAAAATTTGTGTCCTTGCCGCAAGATATGCACTATCAGGCGTTCCCCTTGCGCAGCTTAGGTTTGCAAAAACGTTAGCACTTTCAGGTCATAGGGTTGATTTGATGTATGGGTTGGTAAATCCAGGTTACAAATTACCAGAAGTAAGTGGAGTGAACGTAACGACGCTAGGCAAGCAACATGTATCAGATATGTTGGTGCCCCTTATTAAATATATCAAGGCAAAAGATCCCGATGTTATCTTCTCAGCTGGCGACCATCTAAATGCGGTTGTTCTACTTGCCGCCATAATTACAGGATCGAAGGCAAAGATAAGCTGCTCGTCAAGAGTTACCCCCTTTGACACATATTCAAATGTTGTATTCACTAAACGCTGGTTTTTAAAGCTACTCATGAATGCAGTCATGTCAAGGGCGGATGCACTAACCTGCGTGTCCAAAGATATGGTCGAGCAATATAGGCTGATATTTAAATCATCAAAGCACGTATGCGTCTACAATATTATCGATGATGACTATTCTCGAAGTAGAATGAAAGAATCAGTCGATGAGGAATGGTTCAATGATAAAACTGTGCCAATACTTGTTGCTGCAGGCAGTTTGGAGCCTTGGAAGGGCTTCTTAGATTTAATAATGGCGATGAGTGAATTATTAAAAGTAAAAGACGCTAAACTGATTATTCTTGGAGATGGACCTCAGAAAAGTGAAATTCAGCAACTTATTTTTCAGCTTGGATTGCAAGATGCAGTAAAATTAGTGGGCTATGTTGACAATCCTCTGAAGTACTTTATCCGTTCTGATATTTTCGTGCTGTCATCCCTCGTTGAAGGTTTGCCAAACGTCTTAGTCGAAGCAATGATGTGCGGTTGCACCCCAGTCGCAACCAACTGCCCAACAGGTCCACGCGAAGTGCTTCAAGATGGCAAATATGGATATCTCGTTCCAGTTTCTGATTACATTGCATTGGCGGCAGGAATAGCAAAGGCCATCGACCATCCTATATCTTCGTCTCTTTTACGTGATGCGGTCAAACCGTTTGCTTCTGCACAAATATTGAGTACGCATTTCAATATGTTGAGTTTGTCTAAATAGCTATCAATATGACTAGCAAAAGTGCTGTTATTTATTATGCTGGGTTTGTGCATTTTGGTGGTGTACTTTCTCACGCAAAAGCTTTAGAGAACGAACTTTTAAAAAATAAATGGCAGGTTACTCTAATTACTTTAGATAAGTTACCGTTATGGTGCAGATATCTACCTCACTGTGTAGAAAAATTTGTCAATTTTTTTAATAGACCGCTTGGCTATTACTACAAAGATCGTACAACCAGGATGTTGTACAAGTTTTATTTTCAAAAAAAAACAGATTTGTGTATTTTTGAAGATATATATATTTCTTGGAATTCAACCACACCTTCAATAACTGTTCTCCATGCCGTTTGGAGTGATAATCTGCAATCTAAACCAGTTGGCAAACGCTATATTAAAAAGCTAGTAGCACGTGAGGCTCACTTAATTAACAAAATCAAACATCCAGTCATCACCGTTTCAAAACCTTATCTTGATTATATTTTCGAAAGCCATTTTTTTGGTTTATTAACAAAGAAAATTGGAGTAGTTGAACTTGGTGTAGATCAGTCAATATTTCAAAAGAAAAATACCCCAAATAATAAATCAATTTTATTTGTTGGCGTGTTGGAGGCTAGGAAAAATATAATATTTCTATTGAAAATTTATAATTCAATTGTGAAAATTGATAATGAATATAAATTAACTATTGTGGGAAATGGGCCAGATATGCCAATACTAACAGATTTTGCAAAAGTTAATAATTTAAATGTTAACTTTATGGGTGCACTCTGCCACGATGCTGTTGTTTCCGAGATGCATAAGCATGGGATATATGTTCATACTTCTGTTAAAGAGTCATTTTCTTATTCCCTTCTTGAGGCAAAATTAGCTGGCCTTAGGACATTTGCGTACAGCAAACTGCAGGTTCCCTCTGAATTCATCGATGTACCCATCGACTCTTTTGATGTCGAAGAGTGGTGTAGCCATATTTTGAATACTGAATTTAAATCAATTAAATTTAACTCTAAAAAATATACTATATTTAACATGACATCACGCACACTGGATTTAGCCAATTGAAAAAGATTCTCTCAGTTTTCGGTACTCGACCAGAAGCTATTAAGATGGCTCCTGTTATTTTGGAATTAAAAAAATATCCAACTAATATAGAAAGTAAAGTTTGTGTAACCGCTCAGCATCGAGAGATGCTTGACCAAGTGTTAGATCTATTTGGCATTAAACCTGAATATGATTTAAATATCATGCAACAAAAACAGAGCCTCACAGATACAACTTGTCGTATTTTGCAGAGTCTTGAGCATGTCCTAGATGAATTTAAGCCAGATATACTTTTGGTTCATGGCGATACAACTACAACCTTTGCGGCTAGTCTGGCTGCTTATTACAAACGAATTGCTGTAGCGCATGTGGAAGCAGGTTTACGTACTGGGGATATTTACTCGCCATGGCCAGAAGAGGTTAATCGAAAATTGACCACTGTTATTGCTCGCTATCAGTTTGCACCTACAGACGGCGCAAGACTCAATCTAATTAGAGATGGGGTAAACGAAAAGCAAATTTTTGTTACTGGGAATACGGTAATTGATGCTCTTATGTTCGTTGTCGCAAGGATTAATCAGGATCCGGCATTCAAACAAAAGATGTTAGAAAAATTTAAATTTTTAGATCCATACAAGCGACTTATCTTGGTCACTGGGCACCGAAGGGAAAATTTTGGTGATGGCTTGGAAGCCATCTGTCATGCACTTAAAACTATTATTGATTTGCATGAGGATGTTGAAATTATTTATTCAGTTCACTTGAACCCTAATGTTCAAGAGCCTGTGAATAGAATACTTGGAGGCGTCTCAAAAATTTATCTCATAGAGCCGCAAGAATATCCCTCCTTTGTATATTTAATGGATCGCAGTTTTTTGATTATTACGGATTCGGGTGGCGTGCAGGAGGAAGCACCCTCTCTTGGTAAACCGGTACTAGTTACAAGAGAAACGACAGAACGTCCCGAAGCTGTAAATGCTGGTACGGTAATACTAGTAGGCAATAATCAGCATAAAATTGTTGAGGAAGTTTCAAAACTGCTCTTATTTTCGCAAGCATATGAGCTAATGGGAAAGATACACAATCCCTATGGTGATGGTGAATCTGCTTCCCGTATCGTGAACTTCTTACGCCATATTGACTAGAATTACGATTGGAATTATTTTAACCAGATAAGTTTAGAATACATATTAAGTCACCCGTTCAGTTATTAATTTTCAATCTTCAAATATAAATCTTTTTAAATTTTATTGAATATTTTAATATTCAACTATTTTATACAAATAACCATACCCAGCAATTTGTTAAACCCATAAGGCTAATAACTTGAATAATAAAAAATTGCTATTTATATTCATTCTCGCATTGATCATCAGACTTTTATTTTCTCATTATTCAGGAGTTAGTCAATTTGGCGGCGACTGGGATAGATATGATGAACAGAGCAATAATATCTTATTAGGAAAATTTAACCTAGAAACAACTTTATTTATTACCGCACCCCTCTATTCATATTTTGTTGCGCTATTGAAATATATTTTCATGGATAGCTATTCACATGTATTGAAATTTTTTCAAATTCTATTAAGTGCTCTTAGCGTAATTTTTCTTACAAAAACAGCTCAAGTAATATTTGAGAGACATAATATCTCAACACTTTGTGGTGCTATTTATGCAGTTTCTCCTATTACACTTTACTTTACCCATATTTTTGGACAAGAATCTATTTTTCAATCTTTGTTTGTGATAACAATTTATTTTATATCAAAATATTTACGATTTAACAATAAAAACGATTTAATTTTATTTTCAATTTTATTTTCATTCGCATTACTTACGAAGTCACACATTTTATTAATCATCCCATTTTTACTTATTGGTATCATTGTAGCCAAGGGTGCAAACTATAAATCATTTGTAGATATAATTACTATTTCTAGTATTATTTTCCTATTAACATTGCCATATGGAATTTATAATAAAATTACAAATGGCGTTTATGTCATATCAAGTAGTGGCTTAGGCGGACACTTTTTGACCGGGCATAATGATGATACTTATACATATTTAGTTGACAGTCCGCCTAGAGATACGGCAGAGTACTCACGACTCAAAGGCATGGACTATGTGATATTTAGGCATCTCGCTCCAAAACTTGAAGGGCTTAATCATGCTCAGAAGCAGGTGCTTTACTTACATGAAGGATTTGACTGGATATATAATAACCCATTAAAAGCTATTAAGTTATTGTTAGTAAATTTGAAAGACTTCTTGATGCCAGGTTTTAACATTCAACATTATCCATTTAAGGCATGGCTTACTGCATTAATTATTAGCACACCGATTTTTATTTTCGCTTATATTGAAATTGTAAGAAATTGCATTAAAAATTATAAAGAACACACACCAATTCTATCTATTTTTCTCGGGATGTTGCTGTTTTCATTGGGTTTCTATACTCAAAATCGTTTTCGTGTGATAACACTTGAGCCATTTTACGTAATGTACGCTAGCGCTAGTTTGATTTCGTTTTTTGAGTATTTTCGTGCAAAACGTTTAAGATGTAAGGGCTTGATATGAATATTTTGGTAGTGGGTGCAGGTTATGTCGGTTTGGTCACTGGTGCCTGCTTGGCTGCAAAGGGTAATAGAGTTATTTGTGTTGAGCGTGATCAGGTCAAGCTCAATAAGTTGTCCAGTAGTGTGTTGCCCATATACGAGCCAAATTTAGATAATGTGGTACGTGATGCTATGAAAAAGGGACACCTTTCGTTTACCAGCAGTGTGAAGCAGGCTTTAGCTGAAATTCCAGCTCAGGGCGACGACTATCGCTTATTGATTTTTATCGCCGTCGGCACCCCTCAGGGTGAAGACGGGTCGGCAGACCTGAAGTATGTGATTGATGTTGCTACTGAAATCGGTCAGGAACTAAAACAGCCTGCCATCATTATTAACAAATCGACTGTACCGGTAGGAACTGCTGATTTAGTAAAGGGCGAAGTCGCTTGGCAACTTTTCCAGCGCAAGATCTTCATTGACTTTGAAGTTGTCAGTAATCCTGAATTCCTAAAAGAAGGTGCAGCAATAGATGATTTTTTCAATCCTGATCGAATCGTTATTGGGACTGACAATAGAGAAGTCGAGGTTCAATTAACTACTTTGTATAGCCCTTTTGTGTCGCGGACTAGTCAGTTGGTTGTCGTTGGTATCAAAGAGGCCGAACTGATCAAGTACGCATCCAATGCCATGCTCGCCACGCGGATCTCATTAATGAACGAAATTGCCGTTGTATGTGATCGACTTGGGGTTGATGTAGATCAGGTGCGAATTGGTGTAGGTGCCGACTCGCGCATTGGCCCATCATTCCTTAAAGCAGGTAGTGGTTACGGGGGCTCATGCTTTCCAAAGGATGTGCAAGCACTAGTTCGCACTGCACAAAGTGTAGGAGTCGAGCCATTGGTATTGAGTGCGGTAGAGGCAAGAAACAAGAAGCAAAAGCAGTACCTATTTCAGAGAATCACGACACGCCTTGGTTCAAATCTGCAAGGCCGACAATTCGCAGTTTGGGGGCTAGCTTTCAAGGCTGATACTGATGATATGCGCGAAGCCTCATCCATTGACGTCATTATAGCTCTTGCTGCGGCGGGAGCCAAAGTGATCGCGCACGATCCAATAGCTGCTGAATCTGCAGGCGGGGTTTTTGCTGAATTGATACAAGCAGGTAAATTGCAGATTGCTCCGGATGCCATGGACGCCGTGCAGGGTGCAGATGCACTTTTACTGGTGACTGAATGGGAGGAATATAAAACGTCTGACTTTACCGCTGTGAAGGCGGCACTCAAGTTCCCACTAGTTTTTGACGGTCGCAATCATCTTCCCATCAATAAACTACAGGCTCTTGGTTTTGAATACTTTGGTGTCGGGCGTAGTTGAAATGAATATAGGTAAAAGAATGAAAAAAATTTTGGTAACTGGAGGCGCAGGTTTTCTTGGATCACACCTTTGCGAACACTTAATCGCAGCAGGCAATGAAGTGCTTTGCGTTGATAATTTTTATACTGGTTCCAAAGATAATGTGCGTGGTTTATTGGCGCATCCGCATTTTGAGATATCGAGACACGACATAGCGTTTCCTCTGCATGTGGAGGTTGGGGAAATTTATAACCTAGCAAGCCCTGCTTCACCGATTCATTACCAGCTGGATCCGGTTCAAACCACAAAGACTAACGTACTTGGTGCGATTAATATGTTGGGACTCGCAAAGCGAACAAAGGCTAGAATTTTGCAGGCGTCAACGTCTGAAGTGTATGGTGATCCCTCTGTTCATCCGCAAACTGAAGACTATTGGGGTAATGTGAATCCCATTGGCGTTAGAAGCTGTTATGACGAGGGAAAACGCTGTGCTGAAACGCTATTCTTCGACTACTGGCGTCAACATCAGCTAGAAATCAAGGTTATGCGGATTTTTAACACTTATGGCCCTAGGATGGACCCGAACGATGGCCGGGTCGTAAGCAACTTCATAGTTCAGGCACTTAAAGGAAATCCGATTACTATTTATGGTGATGGTTTGCAAACCCGTAGTTTTTGCTATGTTGATGACTTGATCGAGGGCATGATCAAACTGATGAAGAGTCCTGAAGATTTCATAGGGCCTGTAAATATCGGCAATCCGAATGAATTTAGCATGATTGAGCTGGCAGAATTAGTGTTGCGATTGGTTGGTAAATCTTCATCAATTGTCTTTATGCCGCTCCCTCAGGACGACCCAAGACAAAGAAAGCCAGATATCACCTTGGCTAAGTCTAAATTAGACTGGCAACCACACGTGAGTCTTGAAGATGGTCTAAAAGAAACGATAGCTTATTTTAAGAAGCGTCTGCAGTATTGAGATCCCAACTTCTGATTTAAATATACCGACGGTACTGGAATACAGGGTCAAGACCACCTTTCCGCGACAGCGTGAAAGACTCCAATTACATATGTCACTAATTTCTATGGCTCAATTTCTTGCTGGTTCATGTCAAAACGATGTTAACCATGTAGAGCAGATTTGACATGTGGCCTTATTGGTTGTTGTTCTTAATATCTGCTTTTCAAGCAGTGGCAAAACTTAGGCAAACTCCGATACCTTTGCAGGGTGAGCGTTTTCCTGTCCTATGGCAAGCAACATTCGTATCGCTCGCACTGATGATTGGTCTGCGTCATCAGGTCGGTGGCGATTGGGCCAATTATGTTGCTATGGTTGATTTTTTAACAAATTTGTCACTATCTGAAGCCTTCAGTGGCAACTATCGTGACCCTGCTGACATGATTCTAAATTGGGTTGCAGCGCAATCTGGTCTAGGACTTTATTTGGTAAATAGCGTCTATGGAACACTGTTTACTTGGGGGCTATTAGTTTTTTGCAGAGAACAACCTCGCCCTTGGCTGGCTTTGACAGTAGCTGTGCCTTACCTGATCACGGTTGTGGCGATGGGATACTCACGCCAAGGGGTTGCGATTGGGCTTGTGATGCTGGGTTTAGTGGCACTTAGCAAACAACGTGTATTCAAATTTCTATTATGGGTTGCGCTGGCAGCCACTATTCATAAGTCAGCCGTAATTATGGTACCGCTCGCTTTATTAGCGGGTTCAGGGCGTAAGCTATGGATGATGCTTTGGGTAGGCGTTACGGCAGTGTTTCTGTTTGGATTGCTGTTGCAGGAATCTGTCGAGCATTTGGTAGCAGGATATATTGATTCTCAATACGAGTCGGTTGGCGCGGCTGTTCGGATTGCCATGAACGCGGTTCCAGCGGCTCTTTTCTTATTGTTCAGAAAGCGGTTTCAAATGTCACCAGCGCAACGCTCATTCTGGACTTTGATGTCCTTGGGGGCGCTTGCTTTTGTGTTGCTGCTCTATGTTTCGCCCTCGTCCACTGCAGTGGATCGGGTAGCATTGTATTGGATACCGTTACAGCTGTTTGTTTGGTCTCGAATACCAGACGCTATGGGCCGCCCCGGTGCTACAAACGCAGTTTGGGTTTATTCGATAGTCGTTTACAGTGCAGTTGTGTATTTTGTTTGGCTGTTCTTTGCAATCCATTCACTTTATTGGTTACCGTATCAATTTTATCCTTGGGTGTGGTTGTGGCAATGAGGCTATTGACTTGATTCCTCACAGCTTTAAATACTTTATGGTGCGGGCTGGTAATGGCATTTT
>JACCED012018697.1_pt1 | contig 33244 bp, 79 predicted proteins | sample 7455021 | NCBI WGS metagenome assembly JACCED01 (sample SAMN15323456, study PRJNA562643) | freshwater metagenome | isolation source: river surface water | place: USA:Blue River Watershed | collected 2017-08-19 | reverse complement strand
CACAGGGACTCGAACCCTGATAGACCGGTTAAAAGCCGGCTATTCTAGCCTTTGAATTATACCCCCATATGGTCCCAGTGCTGAGATTCGAACTCAGTTCTCTCGGCTTAAGAGGCCGGACTTCACCATCAAAGTTTCTCTGGGATGGATCGTACTATAAGTTGTCTTTATAGTGCCATCCCGGACCATACGGAGTCTCAGGACGACACTTAACGTTTACCACGTTTCATGACGTTCTCCTTAAAAATTAAATTATATAGCATCTGCTATATTGTGTCAATTGGTGCCTTGGGTGGGACTCGAACCCACAGAATTCTGATTTTGAGTCAGACACGTATACCAATTCCATCACCAAGGCATGTAGATCGGGCGCCCCACTATCCACCTGGGTGGACTCGCAGGATTGTCTCGAACAACCAAGTTTAACTACCACGAATAGCCGATCTGTCGTTTCGCATTGTTCCCGCAATGCTAGGCTAGGTGGGACTCAAAGTTGCCGTCTATCCCTTTAATCGGTGTGCGCTACGGGATTCGAACCCGCACCTCAAGGTTTTTAGGCCCTGCGTCGTGATGCCCTAACATTTTGACCAAACGCACATAACTTGGAGGGTCATGAGAGATTCGAACTCCCGACTGCTGGTTTCGAAGACCAGAACTCTTCCACTGAGCTAATGACCCAAATTTGGTGGAGGCCGAGGGAGTTGAACCCTTCTAGTCATGATCCTTGCAAGGGATCACCGTAGCCCGCTACTGCCCCCAAATTTCTTATGCCGGCGGGACTTACACCCGCAATATACTAGATACGTTAAATCTAGCCTTCCTAATGATACGTGCTTTCTTCACACGAATGACGACACATTCTTGGTGCCGAAGACCGGGGTCGAACCAGTGACACACGGATTTTCAATCCGCTGCTCTACCAACTGAGCTACATCGGCAAATTGTTTGGCGACTCGTGGGAGAATCGAACTCCCGTCTCCGGATAGACAATCCGGGATAATGACCATTATATGAACGAGCCATAATTGGCGTCCACCGTCGGTATCACACCGCACTCCAGCATATGTGGTAAGCATAGGCTACGCATCTCACGTTGAGTGGACTGACTTATACTTCCGTCTTTGCCACCACAGCATTGACTACTCATATAAGCACTAAATTGGTGTAGCGTGAAGGAATCGAACCATCTGTCTAACCACCCCCCAAATTATAGACAACGATTTTACAGACCGCTGAGGGGAACACACTACATTATACTAATGACAGGACGCCCAACATCTGGGTCGATTAAGAGTACGCTTACGCGACTCTCCTATTAAACTTGGCATCCTGTACGGGAGTCGAACCCGTCTCTGCGACTTGAAAGGCCACTGTTCTAAACCGATAAACTAACAGGATATAAACTGGCAGAGGGAGTGGGATTCGAACCCACGATGACGATTTCAAAGACCGTTGCCTTAGGCCAGACTAGGCGATCCCCCAACAAAACTTGGTACCTTGTAGTGGGGTCGAACCACTGACCTTCGCCTTGTAAGGGCGTTGCTCTACCACTGAGCTAACAAGGTATAAACTGGAGCGGGTAGGGAGAGTCGAACTCCGCATTATCTGTTTGGAAGACAGCTGGGCGCCCCTTGCCACTATCTACCCGCATTAATCTGGTCTGGGTGGCAGGATTCGAACCTGCGACCTCTCACTTCCAAGGCGAGCCGTCTGACCTGACTGACAATACACCCAGATTAAAATTGGTATCCTGTAGGGGTTTTGATCCCCTCTCAATAGTTTGAAGGACTATCGGCCACACCAGCTGCCTCACAGGATATGAATTTGTTTTTGTTTTTGTTCGCTATATGAAAACACATTATCAAGTGACTTGGTTAGAATCACGACTACCGGCCAGCGACCAAGCAGGGTGGGCGTCTAATGTGTTTGCATATAGCGGTCGTCATCCCGACGACTTATATGTTGGATCAACTTTTTAAAGAACAAGTAGTTAATTGCTTAACTTGATTCTATTATAGCAAACACTGCAATTTGTGTCTACTTGTTTGTAGTGCGTTGCACCACAAATTTTTAAAGAACCTATGTTAATTTCTTAACATGTGTCTATTGTAGCATGTTCTTGATTTTGTGTCTATGTGGAAGAATTTAAACTAATTTGCTTACTAGTTGAGATACTTTGCAAACAAGGAGTTAGTCTGTTCCCACGTTACTGCGGTCCAGTCATGATGCCTAAGTTTAATACTCACACACCATCTGTCTTTTAAAATGTTTGAAACATTGTGCGGCACACCGCCTTGGAACAAACAACTACCAACAATATGTGTCGACTCTATGACTTGCACCTTATTTGGATCGTAAGAGTATGTTTTTGCTCCTACTAGATTAGGTCTTATATAAGGCTCATAGTCTTGATCTTTTTCATACCAATTAGTATATGCATTACCCCAGTCTATAACAAAGTTTAAATTTGCTTGATCTACAATGTCAAAATCGTCTACGTGGATAGTAGATGGTTCGCTTATACCTTTGTATGGAATAATTATACAATTTGCGGGGACAATCCCCAAGCTAGTTACTAGGTCTATGAGTTCTGGAGTTACTATTTGTTCTGGTCTATACTTAGACAAGTTAGTAACAGAAGTCACTGTATCTTCATTTAACAAAAAGTCAAAATCAAATTTTATTTTTTTAAAACATAGTGACATATAATTATTTATATGCCTTATGATTTGGTGCTGCTAGCAGGATTCGAACCAGCGACCTCTTCCTTACCAAGGAAGCGCTCTACCACTAGAGCTATAGCAGCCTTATTTAGGCTCTGGAACTTTTTTCAATGTTTCCTTTTTAACAAGGACTTCTCGTTGCGTTCCTAGTCGAAAAACTTTTATGTACTCGACGCCGTCGATCATATGTATGTCTCGGGCATTTTTACAGTAAAAGCGTTCGCGGTTACGAATATTTTCAAAGTAAAGTGTTTTCATATGATCTCCATGTTGGTCTCGCCACCAGGAATCGAACCTGGATTTATTCTTTAGGAGAGAATTGTTCTATCCATTGAACTACAGCGAGTTAAATCGAATTAAAAATCTAAGTTCTTAAGTTCGCCCCAGTTTGTATACCAAGTGGCTCTAAAAATTCTAGTGTCGCCGACCTTGGTTTCAAATGCAGCATGCAGATGCCAACCCATATTGGCATAACGTTCGTCTGTTAGCTTGACTACTGCATGATGAGTAGTCTTATCATTTTCATTCCAAAAGTGATCTTTACAATATTGAATCTTATGCCTCATAAGAGCTTTCCATACCCCTTTTCCTCTATATTCAGGAAATGTGTATGCAACTCTATGATAGATTTTAATATTGTTTTCTTTTGTATTTAGATATCTTGTCATCACGCTGATGCCTGCTACAGTATTTGTATCAGTATCAGTGGCTATAAAATATACATGAACTGCACCTGGCGATTCGACGCCATTTTTATAAATTGAAGCACTCAATGAAATAAAATGCTCTTTGAGCATTTCATCATACTGCATCAAGTTTTTTAGGTTAGTTTGAGTAATGACAATATTCATAATAACTGGCCGAAGCTGTGAGATTCGAACTCACGGAGCCATTTCTGACCCGACAGTTTTCAAGACTGTTGCAATAAACCGGACTCTGCCAAGCTTCGATAAATATTTTAATGCAAACATACAGTTCTATCACTAAAGATGGATTGTTAATCCACTTGTCGATGACTACGACCAATGACGCTTGCTATATATTTGTACTAGACTTATATACTTATAAATTTGATATGAAGTTTTTTACTGACATGCACACTGCACGACAGTTTATTAAGTCTATTTAAGAAAAACCCCGAAGCACTTCTCATTAAGCAAGCGATCGGGGCCGTGTTATATGGAGCGGGTGATGGGGTTCGAACCCACGACATCTACCTTGGCAAGGTAGTGCTCTACCAACTGAGCTACGCCCGCGTTTTTATACTTATATCTTTTATTCAATTAAATGGCTTGCATCGCCTTTAAAACTGCATGTAAAGGAAAGTCTCGGACCATTTCCTGGTGGTGTTTGAACACCGTGTGGCACGCCTGCATTAAAAAATACGGGCCTTGTTAGTTCGAGTCTGTCGATTTCAATTAGAGGAAATTTATTGCCTATTTTCCACCACACATTACCTTTTGGTTCTACTTGCCTTGTTACTTCGTTGCCGTTCAAGTCATAGAACTTTGTATATGATCCTTGACAATTATATATGGGCATTAGTAAACGTGTTTCTACTATTCCGTCTAAATGAGCTTCTTCATATCCCGGAGGACGATAAACAAATGCACATATATCTATAGATAAGTTTATAAATTTACTCAACGCAGTAGCCAATTCAGGCACATTTGATAAAATTGTACTAGCAGGAATCGGAGTCCAAGACCTGCCGGTTTTAAAAATGTCTGTGCTATTAACTGCAAAATCGTACAGTTTTTCTGTTATAACTTCTTGGTTTTCTAAATCTATAAACTTGTATATTGCCATATTTTTATTTATGGTTTTAACCAAATTTGGCATCCCGGGAGGGACTCGAACCCCCACAAACGGTTTTGGAGACCGTTGTGCTGCCATTACACCACCGAGATATATTTTGGTGCCGCCACGTGGGCTCGAACCACGGACCCCCGCCTTATCAAGACGGTGCTCTAACCAACTGAGCTATGGAGGCAATCAACGAGTAAAGAACCTAACAAACTTAATCCAGTAGTACCTAACACCACGCGGTGTAGGTATCCAACTTAAATCAAGATTAATTACAGGTTCTTTTGGAATATTACCATATGCTTTGTCTAATATTTCTTTTCTTGTCATACGGTACTCCTTTTGTTGGAGCACAGGGTCAGATTTGAACTGACGGTTTTACGGGTTTGCAATCCGTTCCCTTGGACCACTCGGGCACCTGTGCATGAATTTATTTACACACTCTATTCGAATGTGTGTATTAAAACATACTTGGGTAGGATTCGAACCTACTAGGGTCATGACTCCCTATATTCCGTACTAGGAGCTACCTAGCAACAAATATGCTTTAATACGCTACCATTTTACGCATCTACGTTATCGCCGTAGACTTATCATCCGGTAGGCCGCCCTCATTAGTAGCAGTGTTTAACGTGTTCTGCAGGGTCGCGTTCCCTATACCACGTTTGCGAGCTTTAACGGTGCTTGCAGAGCACCTCTCGCTTTTTCAAAGCAGTATGCATATCTGCGGCGCGCCTTAACTTATTCTGGATCAAAACTTTCGTTTGCTCCTGAGTTAAAGTATGCAACTTCAACCATTCTGCTTGTTGTCTAATTTTCGTCTCTGTATCTGTCATGTTTCCTTTACTGCAAACAAAAACCCCAGGGTGTTTAGTCCTGGGGTCCTTTGGGTGAGTGTGTAACTAATTTAACTTACACGATCCTCCACGGACCCCGACTTAATCTCCGGTGTGCGATCATTAGAGCCTAGGGCACACCAATAGGTAGGCATTGCCACCTGTTTGGCTTGTGAACTAAACTGACTAAAATGTTTCGCAATCGTTTGCATTTGATTATTCCTAAAATTTATACGCCAACTTTGTTAACGTATGCTTCTATTGTAAGATTATTTATCCTCATTGTCAACTTCTTTTGACAAATAAGACAAAAATCTTTGTTTTTTATTTATCCATTGTGTCTATTGTATAGCCACTATGAATTTGTGTCAATCACTTGGTGCTGGATGTCGGATTCGAACTGACGACCTTTCGCTTACAAGGCGAGTGCTCTACCAACTGAGCTAATCCAGCAAAAATGTTATTGTAAGATTATTTAGTTTCGTTGTCAATTTTTAGAACTGACTAATTTTGCCAAAACTGCAACAGGATCAAATTCCCACCACTTGACCTTGGCACTGAGTTCCCCGGCTTGTGCATGATGATTATTGTGCCAAGCATCTCCTAAGATAAAAGGCCACATGAACGCATTGTTAGTGCTTTTATCTTTGGTGTCAAAGTTCCTGTAACCTTTCATATGACAGAAGTAGTTGAAGCAAACTTGACTGACACTGACTGCAAAAACTGGCAATGCCCATGCATATACTACTAATCGCGGATCAACTAAAGCTAGTAGAAAAACAAAAGCCATTATGATAAGCATATAGTACTTGTCGATCTTGATGTGTGCCGGGGTAAGCAGTTCTTTAACAATGAAGTAGTTAATTTTCTTGGTATCATCATAGACAGGCTTGAAACCCACAAACTTAAAAGTATCATAGTGCGGACTATGCGGATCCTTTTCTGTGTCGCTGGTTGCATGGTGGATACGATGTATGTAAACCCAACCCAGCGGACTTCCGCGGCCTGCAAGTACTGCAATGCTTGTTAGCACCCATTTTAAGATCGGATTAAGAGTAAAACTCTTGTGACTGTAATACCTGTGCAGCATCATACTGACGCCAACAATACTGTATAGGTAGAAAAAAATCACAGACAATAAAATGTATTGCCACGAAAAATCAAATATGAATACGCTAGTTATCGTCAGAACTAATGAAACAATTTGTAGAATGAATAATGATTTTGGTGTTGCTGATAGGTGTTTCATGCGACTAAGCCTTTTCTTGCTAGATGTGTTTTTATCTCATCAAAAGTTATAAAATCGTTGATGCTTATGTTCAGAAGATATCTTGTATGTTCTGTAGAATTATTCTGGACATTGTGCAGCTTTGCTGTGTTTATCAAACAAGGAACGTCTGTTGAATACGGTATATCATATAGCATGCCGTCTATTAGCATTTTGCAAACATACTCGGACCGTTGTTCTGTTAATAACTGATTTATCGCACAATTTCTTGTATTGTCTGCATGGAATGGGTAATTCCACCCGGGGCTTGCCATGTAAACACCAACATTGAGGTCCAAATCGTAGTAGTCGCTCATTGTGCGATTTAGCTCTTCCGGAACAATCGCACGAAATAATTTGTTTGGTGTTAGTTTATAATCCAGAGACTTATAAATGCTTTTTACTTGGTCAAATCCAGCTGGGGATTCCTTTAGTATTGCCCAACCACTATTCACTTGAACATCCCCGAAATATCCATACATTCTTCAACAGTTCTTGCTTCAGTAGGATGTATTTTCCAGCGAACAGTAAACATCACTCGATACTGGTCCGAGTCATTGCTAACGCCGTGTAAAATTGAGTTGTTAGTCACGTGAGGTTGCAGAATCTCTAAGTCTGCAATTTTTGTTAGTTTAGTCTGATCAATGGGCTGCATTGCACCAAGGTACCCTGCGCCTGTCTTAAACCCGATATTGTCCTTGCTTGTTTCGTAATACGAGTGATAGGTATTTTTTGTCCCAGCTAATGGTATATTCAAAGCAAAAGGCACAGTTGGCATAGACCCGTCTATGTGTATAGGTAGTTTACTTCCCGGGGGTGTGACATAATAACGATACAGCCTAACTGGCAACTTTAAACGAGGTTGCAGCCATGACATAAAAATCGGGCATTTCTCCATCATGTATTCTTCAGTATAAGTAAAAGCATGCGGCTTTTGGTCCACTGTATAATCATGGTCTATGGCTCGAAGCAACTCTTCCCTTATTTCTTCAAAGTTTGGGATATGAAACGGTATGAAAAGTTCTTTCATTTTCTAATAAGTTCGATTATCCTAGCAGCAGGGTCGAATTCCCACCACTTGCCGCTGGTGCCGGAGCCAAAGTCGTAGTTGCCAGGTCGAGCATGATGATTGTTATGCCAACCTTCGCCAAAGGTAAAGATAGCATTAATCCAAAGATTGCGACTGTTATCTGTGGTTTCAAAGTTCCTATAGCCCCACATATGGTTCATGTAATTGCTGGTTGTGCTGACCCAGACACTGATTACAGCGGGGATGATTACTGCATGCATTGCAGCACTGATTCCGCCGATTGCTAACCACAATGCAATCCATGCTAACAGTAGGCCAAAGTACCAAGTATGTACAAATACATGGAATTTGTCAAAAATCAAATGACGAATCTTCCACTTGTCTGGAGTGTAATCGTATGCTGCCAACAACATCTTCGCCCCTCTGTTAACAGGGCTGTGCGGGTCGCCTGGTTTATCACTGTATTTGTGATGATCTCTGTGCATGCCTACCCAGCCAATGCTCGACCCTGTAAAAGCTAACATTCCCCATACAGTGCAGAATCTTTCCCAGAACTTGCTTGTCTTAAAACTCTTATGAGTCAGCAACCTATGATAACCTATGCTGATGCCAAAGCAACCTATTCCGACATAAATTAAACAACTCACTAACCACATGGCCAATGACTGCTGTTCTAGTATAGCGAACAAGATCACGGCGATGGTAGCAGCTATTTGAATATAAGGAAGGAGCTCTGTGTTAGATGCAAGTTTGTTTGTGATTATTTTTGTGTAGGCCATGAAAATATTTAGCGGATAAAAATGAAAAACCTGCACAAGGCAGGTTTTTGATTTGGCCCGGCGTGAGGGAATCGAACCCCCATTCTGGGTTTAGAAGACCCATGTCCTATCCGTTGAACGAACGCCAGTTAAACTTGGTGCCTCCAACAGGACTCGAACCTGTAACCAACGGATTATGAGTCCGCTGCTCTAACCAATTGAGCTATAGAGGCAGTGTTTTATTTATTGTGTCTATTATAGCAGTATTTAATAATTTGTGTCAACTGTTTTGTTAAATTGTTCTTCAACTTTTCTTGCCACAACTTTGTGGAGGCCTGGATTTACTTCCAAGGCATGTGGCACAATATTATGACGCACATAGTTTCTCATATACTTGGTATCGCCATTGGTGTAATCTTCGACACAAGGTACATCATTACGTTCTGCCCAGTCGACCAACTCTTGTTTCTTAGTTAGGAGGAAAGGACGGATAACACGGTTGCGTTGATAAGGAATAACCTTAGCAGTGCCATGCAAGGTGCTCCACAAGTAAGTTTCCACACAATCATCAAGATGATGTGCAGTAATCACATCACGCTGTAGGTTATCCAGAAAAGCATAACGCTCATTACGCCAGTGTTCTTCAGGGCTGATGTCTTCTGGACGCTCATTGACGATGCGCCCCATAAACAAATGCCAGCCACGTTTAAGGCAGTATTCCCTAACAACCTCGGCTGCGATATCACTAACACCTGTACCATGGTGAAAGAAGGCGCATTGCACACTTCTGCTACGGCTAACAAAGTCAGCCACAGCCATACTATCCACACCACCGCTCAGGGCAATAACAGGATTTAGTGGCAGTTTTCCTAATAGCTTAATCATGCCTTCCCCAGCGTAATACAAACATCATGTAATCTTCTTTGTCACGGAACAAGATACTGTCTTCAAACTTATGCCACCAACGACTCCAGGCATCTGGATGGCGAGGATGGGCGCCAAACTGTTGCTCACACCACGCATCTACTTCAAAGTAATACTGACTATCAAAGTGAGCTTGATACCAATTGCGGCTGAAGCTGTATTTGCTAGGTGATTGCATTCTGAGTCTAGTGACACGCTCGTGAGCAACTCGCCTAGTCATACCCTCGGCTATTTCGTTGATTATTCTAATGATATCACCTTGTTTCATGAATACTTTAACGCACAAAGCATGGCATGACGTTCGTCAGCAAACCAAGCAACACATCGAGCACCCGACATGTGATATCTTAATTCATACATATCTGGTTGCCATTCTGTAAGCTCATCCAGCCAGGCCCTTATTTCATTAATTTCAATCAGTCGGCTTTCAACATCCCAGATATCTCTTGTTTTTAAATGTATTTTAACTCCGTGGGTACGAGTGTCTGTCATTTAATACCGTGATGTAGCTTGTCCCAAAACTCAAACTTCTGCTCAGCTTCTTCTCTGCGTTTTCGTTCTTCTTCTGCGGCTCTGGTTGCACGATTTTTTTCAAGAGTTGCCATTTCTAGCTTGTGATGCACATCTGCAACAAAGTTCATGATACCGATCGTGGACATTCTTTTCACTTCTTGTCTGAGCTCGTCTACTTCATTTTCCAGGCTATCCCGTTCTTCCACATAGTAATCAACATCTCGGCGTAGCTGATCAATGTATTCGCCTGGCGAAACATGTTGGTAGTCTGCTTCGAATGTCATAGTATCCGGGTTCATACCAACATCAACGAGCTCTTGTACGATACTTTCTTCCTTCAAGAGTTTGACCAAGCGAAGTACGATAGGATCTTCGCTGTAAAGATCCAAGTAGTGAATTAGTTCTCGAGCGGATAGATTATTGTAGTTCATTGACTTAGCTTTGCCATCATCACATAGGCATCCCATGCGTTCTTGGCTGCTTCACTGCTACCAATGCTAGGCACAATATCATACCAAGTATCTTGCAAGCCGTGAGCATTGCCCCAACTGTTGATATGTAGGCGAGGCTGGAATAGCTTGCCGTCTTTAAATAAGTTCACTGCAACTTCATGGACTTGTTCAATGGTGTATGCAGAAAGGTCGTAGGCAGGATTTCTACTGTTGTAGCCGTACCAATACTCCGTCATGATTTCTTTTAGTTTTTCTTCATCTGGACCACGAGTGTTCGCTACGATAAACAGAACATCGTCGTAGGCAACATCGCCATCGAGGATGCTCTTAACACACTTACCAAGACTTGTTCCGATTTTCATTGTTGTTCCTTAACGCAAGAGATTTTATCGGGACTGTACATTAAAACAAAATTGCCGATATTAAACGTGCCGAGGATTGCCAGTGCAAGGACGAATCCGCCGATGACTGCCAGCACTGTTTTCATTCTTCAACTCCGAAATGTTCCAAAATACCACGAGGACCATCATAGGCCAATGTAGAGCATTCCTGAACAATCAGCTCGGCAAACTTCTCGATAAAGTTGCCAGGGATCTGAAACTTAACATCACCGGCTTCAACTTCAAGGTTTACTTCGTTGGGTTCAGCGGCGGTCTCTTGTGCTGCCTGCTCTGCCAGTTGTGCAATTAGTTCATTCATTTTAGTTACCGTGTTTGAGTACATACATTAAAACATCTTCGCCGCCGATGATAACCATTTGATTACCATACTCAAGGTATGTTTTGTCCTTGCCTCGCCAAGTTGTTTGCTTCTTAACAGGCTCCACTCGAACCATCTTGGGTGTAAGTGCTTTCACTGTACAAATCTTTAGCCCTACAGTGCCTGCACTTACTGCCACTGGCATACCCACTTTTAGTTCTCGTCCGAGAATGTCAATATGTGGGTTATGTTCTTCAGACATTTTCAATACCGTTCAGTTTCCAGTCTTTGCCAAACTTTTCGTAATGCCACACTTGATTGATTTCTTCGCCATCTGTTTCGTAGAACTTATACCATACACTGAATTCGGTATTGTTGTTTAGACGAACTTCGTGACTTACATTCTTGATAGTGATCGGGCTAGGTTGAAGATTCATAGTTAGTTCATCAACGATATCCGGACCAAGCAAAGATTGCAACGTAGTCACTTCTGCGGCGCCAAATGCTTTTTGAATTTCCCAAAACTTCTGGGTAGGGTTAAACGGGGTATTACTCACGCCACGCTCCTTGTTAACATACGCACGAATCTTTTTAAATGCCAAGTATCCAGCAAACACAATCAAGCCAAGGATTGCGATTACGAACACGAAACCAATAATGTCAGCGATAAAACTCCACACACCATACTCCTTTTTAGGTTGAACATTGACGCCTCCGGGATTGAATTGTGCGTCGGTAGAAATTGCACCAGGGCCAGACGATACTGTGCCTGCACTAGGTGCGCCGTTGTTGATTACGGTTGTGCCGCCGCCGTGTCCATGGCCGCCAAAGATCATATTGCCCAAAGCACTACCCACAAACGAGCCGCCAAGCGAACTCATAAAGGTGCTGCCGTTGGTAACTTGTGGCTGCGGAGTTGCAGGGTAACTGTAACTTGGCGTAGGGGTATAATGAGGAGCAGGTGCGCTATAGCTGCCAGCTTTGCCTGCATTAGGATTGCTATGTGCAATATCATTCCGAACGCCGTTGGTTACTTCGCTTTTGCGAACTCCCACACTTCCCGAAGTACCGCCAATGCCACCGGAATGACTAGGAGCAGGTGCCACACTGGGCGCCTTAGGCGCAGAATAAGAACTAGCATGACTAGTCGAACTAGAACGGCTCACACTAGAACTAGAATGACTAGAACTAGAATGACTGCCGCCGCTTCGACCGATACTACCAGCTTGAGCTACAGTACCAAACAGGACTGCGCTTGCGGCTACTGCAATAAACAGTTTAGACATTTTCATTTTGAGTGATCCTTTTTAAGTTCTTTCATCATGCTTTCATGATGCTGATTAATGTAAAACTGAGCGACTCTTAGCATGAACTCGGCGTGTTCGATACTTGTTGGAATTACAACCTTCTCGCCACGCTCGATTTCTTCGAGCAGTATGAGTCGCTCAGTAGGTGTATGCGGAATCATTTGTTCAGCATCAGACCAGTCATGTTGCTAGGAACAATGATGGTGTTAACCTTACCGTTCTTAATACCTTCAGAAATATTAAGAGCAGCTTGGGCATTCATGTATGCAATGCTAGACTGGCTTTGTGCGCTCAGGGCTTGCATACGACGAGCTTCAGCTTCGGCAGTCTTCACTTCAACTTCCTTTTGCTTGAGTTCGTTCTTAGCGCGAACCAGTTCGTTTGCACTTGCAACCACACTATCAGCAGGCAGTGCAGAACGCACCAGGACCTGGGTGATAGTGATAGCACCGTCCAGCTTTTCATCACGCAGGCTGGAAGTCATCAGTTCTTTCATCTTGACTTCGATTGCGGCGCGATTGTCGTTCATGTCCAGAGCATCGTATTCACGAGCAGCCTTGTAGGCAGCGTTACGAGCAATCTGCATGACGTAGTTATACATCAGGTAAGTATCACCCTTGTGATCAACGTGGAAGGCCTTGCTCTTGGTGTTGTAGAGTTCAGCAACCTGGCTTTGGTTCAGGTTATAGATAACGGTGGCATCCATATCCTTCAAAGTAGAGTTGTCTTTGGCCAAAGGAGTCATGTCGTTGATTTGAACGTTGACGTCCTTAACGGGGAAGGTCAGCACATCGCCAACCAAGACCTGGTTAAAGCTACCAGGCAACAATTCGCTATTGCTTACAGTCTTATCGAAGTTGACACGCAGGCCAACCTCACCAGTTTCAATTCGAGTACATGCAGAAGTCAGGGCAACTGCGGCGGCAATAACAGAAAGTTTAACGAAGCGATTCATCTCAGTGTGTCCTTAAAAAAGAATTACCATTGCAAACATCAGCACCATTGCTAATGATGAACTAATTATAACGTAGCCTGCAATTTTTGTCAATTTAACCAACTGCTGGCCCGTCATCTTTTCGGTTGCTTTGATACCAAGATAGCAAAGCACGGCCAAAATCAAAAACAAAAATATTACACGAATCATTTCACCACCTTTACACGAGTTAACCAAGTTTCTTTGCCGCCAGTTCGGTCATTTACGCTGGCATGCTTAATCGAACCTTTGATGACAACATCTTGGTTCTTAGGAAATTCGGCAACGTCTTTGCTGGTAAAGAACTTGACGATGTCGGTTCCGCGAACTGCGGTAACAATCAGACTGTTGTATTTTTGGCTGTAGAAAGTTTCCAAAACGCGAACTTGGATCTCTTGCTTACTGCCTTCGATGCCGAGATACTCGCTCTTGGCACTAAGCTCAAACATTTTTTCAGCTCGCTTTTCCCTTTCCAAATCCTTGCGGTAAGTGTTAGGGAGGCATGCCATGCAGGCGATTTCGTATTTGCCAACTTCTTTCATTGCTACAATTTTAGCAATGGTGTCCATGAAACTGGTACCGCCTACCAGAGCGTCGGGTTTGGCATCTGCAGGACCTTTGATAGTGCGGAACAAGAGACCGGCAAAGTGGCTGGCCAAAGTAGAAGCCATTTCACGGTCAGCTTGGGAAATCAGCTCGGGTCGCTCCAGGGCCTGAAAGGCCAGAGTCTTATTGTGATTCTTAACTACTTCGCCGGGCTGGAAGTAAGTGCGGTCATTGACGTACTGACCTTGATTGACACGATCCGCATAGGCCACAGCGGCCCAGGCGTCGTTGATGTGATATTGTGTTTGGGCTCTTTTCACAGGTTGCTTTTGAGTACGAAAAGCATAAGCATTGCGATACATTTAAAACCCCGTTTCGTTTACGATTTATATATTATAAATGAAATGGGATTTTGTGTCAATTATTGATACATGCAGTGATTGTAGCGTTGGGTTTCGCTGGTCCAACAATGATGTCGATGAATAGGGTCATAGATGCGGCCACAGTTATAAATTCGCTCATTGTAGATTTGACACTGTGCTCGTCGGTCAGGAACGACATAAACTGGCGCCGGATAACCATATGCAGGAGGCGTATAAACAGGCTGTTGACTGCCGATTGTCGAGCCTACTACTGCACCGACAACGGCGCCGCCTTGTCCGCCGATGGCATGTCCTACTACTGCACCCACGCCCGCGCCAACGGCAGTATTGGCTTGCTGATGTGTAGCACAACCTGTAAGGACAACCATGGCACCAAGTGCTAGAATTCGTTTAAGCATTTTCGACTTCCTTAAGATGTTTACAATTTCGACGAAACTGGAAACCAGAACAAGTGCAATGGCTTTTACCGTTGCCAATTGTCACGATATAAGAATCACCTTTGCTGCCTTTAATGCTAAAGGTTTTTACTGGGGATTCTTTGACTTGCTCTACTGATTTGTTATTTATGGAAACAATTTTGTTCCGGTTGATAACTCTGAAAGGAAACTCGGGGTTGCCAGTGCTAAGTGCAAGCTGATCAGGACGAAGCCACTTTACTTGAACTTCGTGTCCTTCATATTCAAAAAATTCAGGCTGCTCGAAAAACCAAATTCCCGGGCGGTTAAATTCTGGATTTCTGACTTTAACTTTCATGCTATTAGTATAGCACCAAAATCATTTTGTGTCAATATTCAACATCCGTTCCCAAAGTTGGGCCCAGGGCTTCATGGCGCTGTCGATAATAATAAGCCTGTCGTTTCTAAGCTCTGCCAGAATGCTGTCAATGCCTGCCATTGGAATGCTAATCATAGCTTCCTTTTGACCATAACTACTTGTAACTGTAGTAATGTTCAACTTTCTTATCAGTGCCATCAACGGGCTATTGTCTGGCATGCAAATACTATAAATCTGAGTAACGCCGCGATTGCGTAGTAGGTCCACGCCATAACGAAGAACACGTTCACCATAGCCTCTTCGCTTAAACTCAGGCAATGTGCTAATGCCCAGTTCAGCGGTCTTTCCGTTGATTGCTAAATGCACAGCAGAAGCAACACGCTCGCTAGTAATGCTGACCTTGATTCCAAATAGCAAATCGGTTTCGGGTATAGATTCGACGTATCTTTTAATTGTTTCTTTACTAGCAGGATATCCGAATCGGCAAACAAGACTTTCGGGATCCAACTCGAGCAAGTGCTGCTCTAGCTGCTCTTTTGTAATAAATTCAATTGCCGACATATTCTTTTGCTCGAGCGTAGAATCCTTCCGGATCATTTTTGTGTTCTTCAATGGCGGCCTTCAAAGCCTCTTCGACAAACTGGTTAAAAGTCATATCGCGTTCGTGCGCCATAACCATGTACTTCAGCAGTTCTTCATCTGTAAAGTTAATCGGTACACTAACTCGAGTATCATAGTCGTCGCCATCAAAGATAGCCTGGGCCTTGTTTAACCAATCTTCAACAACTTCGAGATCAGTATAAGGAACATTGTCCCAGGCCATGTCTGGGACATTTCGCTTTGCACACTCATCCTTATAGGCCTGCGCGAACGCAGGATTTAACAGGCGGTAGCTACGGTCGTTTTCGTAGTCATGCGCTTCTACGCTATAGACAGTTTTATCCTTTTTATCAAAGATAATGGTAAAGCTGTTTTTGCTACGATCAGGATCATGGTGATCCAATGCATACGCATCGCCACCAAAACAAGACCACTGATGCTGCCAGCCTTCTGTGATCTGATAGTCAACAACTTCCAAAAATTCTTTAAGTGTAATCATATTAAACCTCAATTACGATGTTAGGGTTAAAACCTGTTTGTTCTGACCACGAGTCTGTTTGATATCCACGCGGGTTACAAACAATTCGAGTATCACCAATCATATAGTCATATGCATGATGCGTATGTCCATGCGTCCACAATTTGATTTGAGGACGATCCAGAATGAATTCTTCCAAACTACTGTGGTAAGCACCGTTCATAGTGAATTCATTTTTGTATTGTTCATGCACACTTTGGAAGCTGGGGCTGTGATGTCCAACAACTACAAACTTTTCGTCGTGCATGCCTTCTACAATAGTCTTAATGTAACCAAGTGTTTCGCGATGACGGATAACAGTGTCTGCTGGTTTAAGGGCAGTGTAACCTTTTTCGTCGTTACGAATCAAACGGTAGTCGTTCATCATGTCACGAACTGCATGCAGGGTGATGGGATCCATCTTGTTCATGTCAGTCCACAACGTGCCACCGATAAAAGTAACATCGTCGATGGTCTTGATATCGCGCTCTAAGAAGTAGACATTGCTAAATCTTTGGGCAAAGAAATTACGCAAGAACTCAACGCTCTTGACCCACTTACCATGGTACAGTTCATGATTGCCTGCAACGTAGATGACATGCGGGAATTGAAAACTTACACGCTTGAAGAAGTCGTTATAACGTGCGCTAGATGCAACACGCCGGCCAAAGTTAGCCATGCCGCCAGGAGTGTAAGGATCCGGACTAGGATAGTCGTACAGATCCTCGGCAACAAGAATGTCACCACTCAAAATAAGGACATCGCAATTTTCATCGTTCTTGATGTTAAAATCGCTAAATTCCAAGTGCAGGTCTGATACAACTTTGATTTTCATTTTACTATTTTACACTGGATTGTATTTTACGTCAATGTTTCTTTTTCGTTGGCGCTCAGCTTCGTGTTCGTCGCATAGCACTTTGATCCAGCCACCGTCTCGAGTACGCCCGGGCTTTCCACATTCTTCACAAGATTGGCTAGCCCAGCTTTCTGCCATTGCAACAAGTCCGCGAACATAAAGATCTCCACCGTCATAGTAGAAACGCAGTCCGCCAAACTTTTCTTTAATTTGACGAACAGTAACTGGTTCTACTCTATCAGGGATAACCACACTGTGCGGATTATTGGCTAGCAGTCGTTCACGATGCTCATTGATCCAAGTTGTATGCGATTGGATTTGTTTACAAAGAGCTTCAACAATTGGCCACCAGCCAGGGCCAACTGCGATACCACCATAGGGTTCACTAAACATTCCAGGAAACTCTGTTTCCATTCGTTTGGCAAACTTATCGTAATCTTGTTCGTTGTAGTTCATTTTAATTTGTCTACGAGACGTGCATGATAAATTTCTTCTTCGCCCGCAAACTTGGGGCAACTTTCAATTAGGTCATCAAGCAAGAACTTGATTTGCAACAAGTCCTGCTTGATGTAGTAAGCAGTGAAGCCATCGTTCTGGGGTGCGCTACATTCGCGAGCCATTGTGCGTAGCTGACGAGCGATATCGCCCTCGTCCCAAGACTTCTTAAAGCCCATTATTGCTTTTCTGGCTGGCGAACGCGGACTCGTTTTACCTTGCCCAGGTTAGTTTTAATTTCCGCCGCACGGTCTTGCAACCAGCTTTCCTTTTCTGCTTCAGCCTTTGCAGACTGGAAGTCGAAAAAGGTTTTGCGAAACTTACCACAAGTCACAGTCCAAGTCATACCACTCATTTAAATACCTCAAGTTTTTAAGTTAAACACAGCCTGATTATACAAAGATTCGGATGGGCTGTCAACATCCAAATTACTCAAGTCCGTAAAGTTCCAGCTCTTTATTATCTGCAATGACAGTGCTGTTTTTAAAACGAGCATCGCAGTGCAGTTTCAATTCATGCATATTGGAACCTTGGGCAATAAACCTATCAGTATCTTTTTCAAAGAGATAATAGAGATCGCCGTGCTTTTCAATTTTTACATGGATAAACTTTTCTTTGATTTTCTTTTGTAGCTCTTCCAATTCCTCTCGAAGTATTTCGTTTTTAACTTCCAGATACTTTTGGAGAAACTTCATTCCTACCCAAGTAACAACGAAGCCAATAATAAACCAAGACCAGTCAAATTCTTCCATTATCGTTTCTCGATTACACGATCTGCCAAACCATATTCCACTGCTTCTTGTGCGCTAAGAAAGGTATCAAAACGCATGTCGCTAAACAGTTCATCGTAGGTCTTGCCCTTGCTGTTATGTTTAACATACAGTTGGGTCAGACGCTCGTTGACTCGTTTGCTTTCTTCAAATGCCCGACGAGCATCTTCGAACTGCAAATCCTGCACATGCACACTTCCGCGAGTACCAGGAGTTCCAGAACTAACACGGTGAATCATTGTGCGGCTTTCAGGCAGAACAAAACGCTTGCCAGCGGCACCAGCTTGTGCAAGGAATGAACCCATGCTACATGCTTGCCCGACTACATAGGTTGCAACGTCAGGCTTGATAAAGTTCATAGTATCATAGATAGCCAAGCCAGCACTAACGCTGCCGCCCGGACTGTTGATAAACATAGTAATATCACGATCCGGATCTTCGCTTTCCAGGAAAAGCAATTGAGCAACAATCAAGTTGGCCATGCGATCCTCTACTTCACCCTCCAATAGGATAATCCTGTCACGCATAAGGCGTGAATAAAGATCCATTGCTCGTTCGCTGTTACCTGTGCGTTCAAGCACCATTGGGACTAGACTCATTTAATTTCCTTTTCGGTTTGTTTATGTGTTGTAATTTTAACAGATTGCGCTTCTAGTTGCAAGCGAAGTTCCTCCACTACCCGTTCAAGGTATGGGTCCCTATACTCTGTGTAAGGTGTGTCCCCTGTTGGAGGTAGGGGTGTCCTTTTGAAGAAAAATCGAAGCATGATTTTTGTATTTAAATTGGTTGCTCATAATCTTACTCCTTGTCTCCACGGATGGTATCAAAAAGAGTGTCTCTTTGTTCTTTGTATTTTCCCCAGCTATGCAAAATAGGTTCGTAGACTGCCCACTTAATTGTGTAGAACATAAAAATAACTACAGGTATCGCAAAGAAGTATTTCTTAATGCTATCATCTGCTCCAAGGCCAGCGCCCAGGAAGAAAGCACCAAGGAACCAAAACTTCTGCCAGGATTCAAACTGACGCCATTGCCAGCGTAACCAACGAAGTATTTCCATATTACCAACTCGAATGATATTCAAACCACCAATTAGGCATTTCTTGTGCTAGCAGTTTGGTAAGCTGATCTCGTGTACGTTGCAGATCTTCCCAATACCACTGGTCAATATCTTTGCTGCCAAAGAAGAAACCTTCTTGCGGAGGAAGCAAGGTAGCGGCTTTCTTCTTGTCCGCCAACACTTCTTCGATAACCGCAAGAAGCTTTTGCAAGTCTTCACGACTTACTTCGTAATCGCCGCAGTCGTCTTTGCCGTTTTGCACATTGTCAACGAACCACTTGTGGATAGCGTTGCTCTTGCGCCAGTACATAACTTCGGCTTTGATTTCCTTTACCTTAGCAGTGCCGAGTTCAGGAAACTCTTGCGAGATTTTGTTTGCCAGTTCATCTTCGCTATGCCAAAGAAAACGCTTGGCATTCAGATACATATCCAGTCCCATTATTCTACTCCTTACTTACAGATTTTGTTGATTTCGTCAGCAGTCTTGCCCGACTGCACATAGGCAATTTTACACTGGTTCTTGGAATACTCCATCACACCCAGGGGCGCGAACAGAGCAGCCACGGTACCAACAATACAAATTGCCAGCCATTTACTTTCCATGATTATTCCTTTACAGGTGTCAACAGAGTTTGATCGTAGATTTCTAGCAGGTCAACGTCAGCCATATCCGGCAGTTCATCTTCCGTGATCTGAAACTTTTGCATGAGTTCCTCGTCGCTGAATGCAAACAGGATGTACTCAATCATCAGTTCACGCAGTTTAGACATTATGCTGCCTCCTTCATACGAACAGTAAAGCCTTGTTCTTCGTAAATGTCTGCTTCACATGCTTCGCAGGTAAACAGAAACAAATCACCGTCCCACACTTCAAACATCTTAGCTCCTTAGAGAATTGCAATTAGAAAGATTAGGAATGCCCAGCCAGGGTAGCCTGCAAACAATGCCAGCATGGCCAGGACTGTTCCAAAGAATGCTTTGTCTGAACTGCCCATATTAAGATCCAGTCTGCAGAATCAATGTGCGAGGATCGTCTTTATCAGGCGTGAACCGCTCGATGAAAATATGATGGCTGTCACCACTGTCATGGATGCAAGCATTGGCCGCAACAAACAGAGCCGCCCAAGTGCTACCATGCACACTCGAACTCACAGGACGCTTGCCCCAATGGTCTCGATAAACAATGCGGTCTGCGCCTTCAAAGGGATGGCGATCCACCATGTTGTTGACTTCGTAGATGCTCCAAACGCTGTCCTTAAGACCCAGCTGTTCGGCAACATCTTTGTAGTGGTCGGATTTGTCGCCGAAGGATTTGTTGTCTTGATCGTAGGCATTGGCAAATGCCTTGCGAATGTTGTCGCGGGCCTGTACCAATTTGGAGTACAGTTTGGAATCAAGCACACCTTCTAGGTTTTGTGCCACACTGTCGATGTCGCAGAGTGCATTATGCACAGTCTTGAATTCTTCAGCAGTTAGGGTAGGGCTGATATACATTTTGTTCCTTAGGCAACAACAACAATACGGGGAAAATCTGCACGATCCATGAAGTGGTTGCCTTGCAAGGGTGCAGTGAAGTAATCGGTTTTGAACTTTTTGTCTACAGCGCCTTGCCAAACACGTTCGATGAACTCTGCACGAAAGTCGCCGAACTCTTTGGAAACGGACACTACCTTGCCCAGCATATAGCAATCTTCGATGCCATTGAAATCCAGGGACTTAACAACATCGCCAACTTTGAGTGCAGTCATTTCCAACTCCTGTTTGTTTACGCTATGTATGTATTATAACGCCAAACCGAATTTGTGTCAATTTTCATCAATATCGAAACGATCAGCATCCATGACTTTTTGCAGGCGCCGGGCCAGCATAATAGCATGGGAATAGTCATCGGATTCGATATCATACGACATTGAGGCTTGCCAGTGCGTGAACAAACTGTTATCCAGATTTGTAAAGTAAAGTGTTACTTTGTAAGGCTTCATTTTTAGTATGCGCCTTCTTCCATTTGTTCGTCTGTTACTTCGACCAGCTCGGCGCCGTCTTCTCTGTAAAAGTTGTTGATAATATCAACAAGGTCCATTGGGCCGATACGATGGCCCTCAAAAATAGTGTCAGTACCGTATTTTACAACAACCCAATCGCCCGAACCGTTGCTGTTAGTAATAACTTGAATTTCACGCTTTGCTGACATTACATGCTCCAATAGGTCTCGCTAGCAGGGTTGCAACACCAAGGAGTATCGGCTTCGATTTCAACAGGTTTGCCTGTCATCAGGTTGGTCACAGTCATGTAACGTTCTTGAACATCAAAGCGCCAACCGTCGCGAGCCGGGTACAGTGCGGCGCTCAATTCCAGCAGTTCACGCTCAACTGCATCTCGATCCATGCCGCTGAACGGATACTTGGCAATGAAACGCTCGCCGGCTTTGCAACGACGATCCCGCTTATAAACTGCAACAGTCCAATCTTTTTTCGACATGATTATTCCTCGACAGTGATTTTGTCGCCACGCAGGACCCAAACAAAAGCCATGAACACCGAGCTCAGCCAATCTGCATCTACGGAACGCATCATTCGATAACCTTCCATGAAACCAATCTCTCGTTGCATTTCAGCTCCTGTTTGTTTACGCTATGTATGTATTATATGCCCAAAACCAATTTGTGTCAATTAAACCATTTCGAGCATGTTGGCGGGCACGTTCCAATTGGTATTGCCTTCGCGAACACTGATGTTCTTGATTTTAATCTTAGCGACAACGCCGAAGTGGGTGCGGCCGGTTTTAGGATGAACAAACTTGACTTGGTCGCCCAGCATCATGCTTCGCTTGGTTTCTTTGGTGACTTGTGCCCGGCGAAACTTGATGGCGCTGATAATGCTGTTCAGCTGTTCGTTGGTAAAGTTACCGAACATGATTGCAGAGTTGACGTCTTGAATCGTAATCATTGCAGTCTCCTATTAAAGGTATTCCAGGTCAGAAAGGATTTCGGCACATGCGGCCAGTTCGTATTGCTCAATCAGGTTGCTGGTGGGGCTGGTGCTTTGGGCAGGGTACTTGCTCTTGTGCAGAACACGATCCATCATAGTAGAACGGATGTTGTCCAGAGTGGCATTGCCATCTTCCAGGGCGGCAACAATCTGCTTGAGAACACGCATCTTGGCGGCGGCTGCGAAAGTTTCGTTGCCCCAGCTCAGGGCATAAGCCGGGTCCTTGGCAAATTCTGCGGCAAACTTGTCCAAGCGAGCTTGGCAAGATTCAACTTGGTTTTGGAAACGCTTGAGCAGTTTGTCGGACACTTTGAACTCCTGTTTGTTTACGCTATGTATGTATTATAGCACCAAACCGATTTTGTGCCAATTTATGAATTTACTGTTTCAAACGGGCTATATTCTTCGCGAGCTTCCAGCTCATCCAGGACATCGTAAACCATGTTCAAGGGAATGTTCAGCAAGGTTGCAATCTTGATGGGACGGTCGCCGGCTTCTAGCATGTCAATGATATCTTGATAAATTTCGCTCATTGCGCTCATTATAGATCCTTGGGGTTTTTAAGAATGTCGAAGAAGTTGTCTTTGTAGTACAAAGGTTTTAGTCGTTCAAAGCGCCAAGCACTGAAGCGGTTGACTTTAGTTTCAACCCAACCTGCAAAGTCCTGTCTGAACCAAAACGGGTTGATCATAACCAAAATCACCAGGATAACAACCACCGGCACCATGGGCGCAGTTATTGCCCAGAACGCAACGTTAAATTGCCAACTGCGGTTTTCTCGTTCGCTCATGATAGTTTCTGGAAAACAGGCACCATCAAATCACAAACTTCTTCGTACTCGACAAAAAAGTCTGTGGTTGGATCCCAATATTGGCCTGCCTTGGGATCATAGTACAGTACACGGCCATTGGGATAGTGAAAGGGACCTTCCAAGCCTTTGCGCTCTTGAAAGCGACTGTCCTTCTGAAAAACTTGGTATCCCATAACAGGCTCCGTTTTGTTTACGATACTGTTATTGTATTACCAAAATGAATTTGTGTCAATTAAACTCAAGGTCACCAAAAGATAGTTTTGCCAGCAGCAAATCTTCTGGTGTATTAAAGTTAAAAATGATCCATCTGTTGGCTAATTCTGTAGTGTACTTGTCGCCGGGAAGACCAAACTTTTCGATTACCTTAATGCATATTTCGTTCCAAGAATCGCCATAGCCATCGCCTATGCTCCAGCTAACTTTCAATGGATACTTTTTATTTGTCACCAATGTCATTCATCAACTCTGAAATGTTTTTGCTACGCTGTTGCACAGACTTGTTGCCCAAACTTACAACGGCATACAGTTCGCCGCCTTTTTCTACCAACATGGCCAAACAACGCCCAGCAGGATTTGTATAACCAGTTTTAGTTAGCACAATGTTATCGTAGGTCCACATCTGCGGATTTGTGTTGCGTAAATTTACTTTTATTGTTTTGGAACCTTTGCGGTATTCTGTCGTGTACATCTTTTCAGAACTTAGCATCTGAATCAACGGATATCTTCGCAATACAAATAAAAAGTCTTTCAGGTCATCCACTGTACTTTTATTGCCTGGCAATAGTCCTGTGCTGTCTACGATTACAGTATTCTTTAAACCCATATCACTGATACGAGTATTAACATCGCGAATGAATTGGTCAATTCCGCCTGGGTGAGCATGAGCAAGACTTTCCGCTGCCAGGTTATCGCTACTCATTAACATAGCACGAAGTAATTCATAGCGTTCAATCAAACTTCCCCGAGCGAATCTACCGCCGGCTTTGCCTTGGACTTTGACTAACTCACGCAGGTCGGCGCCGCTATCTAAAACTGCCTGCGCCGTGAACAGTTTGGTAATGCTGGCAATGCTACGAACTTCGTCTGTGTTTTTACTATGCTGATATTCTACGGTAGAAAAATTAAACACACCGTAACCAGATTGAGCAACAGCAACCTTGCCTGAAACTAAGAGTGTAAAAAGTAAAATTTTAAAATATGTCATTGGTGTACAGATAATCTTTCTACCAGTTGGTTGTATGGAACTAAGTACTCTCCATTCCACTTTGCTCTAAGATCTCTGTAGATAATCAAGTTAGGGTGCGTGTTGGCAAATTCAGAAGTATAAATTCTTTCGTAGCCAGTATATTTTTTCTTAGCTGTGGAAAAATCATAAACTGGAATATTAAAATCAGAACCGTTGTTAAAGACAAGAGCCTTGGTTGAGTTGCTGCCTTTTCTGCCAGGGTCAACGTTGCTGGCAAGTCTCTTAATAGCAGGATCCAGTAAGAATGCCAATTCCATCTCGGCAGTGTACTGTAAAAAGAACGGCGCCCCATTCAGTTTATTTTTTTCGAAGAATCTAAGCAGCCCGTGACTGTATTCAACTTCTTCTACCAGCCAATTGCCGTTGTCGTTCCTTAGGTAAGGAGGATCGTTGCCTAGCAACAAAAATCCATCTAGCTGACTGCATACGTGCATGGTCCCTGGCAAGGCCATAGAGCAACAGGTTACAGAGTTTGCGATCTCTAACATTCTACCCGAATCTACGAACTCTGTAAAATTTAATTCATATGTAATAGGAGTGATGTTTCTTGACTTGCAAAATTCATACGCATATACAGTTTCATGTCCGTTTAGTAGCTCTCCGTCGGAATTTCTAATTTGGATAATAACTGTATCGAACGGCATCTTCAAACGCATGAGCAATTCAATAACATATTGCCCGTCGATGCCCCCACTGTATAATACTTGAAACTTGCCTGTCTTATTAGCATAGATATATTCTATTGCATCAACAGATTCCTCATAGTATGATTTAACTTTTCTCTTCGGGGGATCTATTGTAACTGTCCAGTCTTTGCCGTGGCCTGTGCCGCGCATATAGTTGTCTTTTAATATTTCCATTATACTAGTCCCCATGTTATTTGAGCTATCAATTCTTCTTCCTTGTTTCTAAAATCCAAATAATAGATACCATGCAAAGCATCTGATTTTATCAAATTTATATTGTATTTAAACTTTTTTAAGTTTAACCAGTCTATAACTTTGACCGCAGTTGCCGTGTTTGGTATTTTCATATTATCTCCCTAGCTGAAACAACAAGCCAAGGTGCTCATTGTAAAACGTAAAGTCGACTTTACGTTCTTGTATTTTGCCGGCGAACTGATCATCGCCATACTTCTCAGGAGTATAGGCAAAATCGAAATCTACACCTTGCTTATATCCTTGTGCTCGCAAGTCAACAACAGTTTCGAGCACTTTGGTAAGATTGAATTCCGTCAACGTCACTACTATCATGTCCACTTCAACTTAAACATTAGTGCGTCTTCCTTTAATTGGAAGATATAGTCCGTGTGACTTTTAATGTGATACTTACCCGCAGGCATCGTGGTAAGCCACTCTTCAACTTGCTTTAAGGCTTTATGATTGAAACTAAGATTTTGGCAATCTTCAACAGGATACCAGCCCTGTGTCTTAAACAGTTCAAACATGATCTCTGCATCTATTTCCTTGCGAATTTCTTCTGCAAGAATGTCCATATATTCTTCTTGCGTAGGCATTATGCACCCCACCTTAACTTCAGCATCATATAAAATTCTTCGTGTACATCAAATCGGTCAAAATAGATGTACCACTTATTGTCAATAAGATTATCCCATTGTGTGTGTTCGCCGGGTTGTTGTCTAATCCATTCGGCCACAGGTTTTGTGCAAGAAATAGTATACCACATGCGGCCATCAACTTCCGCACTTGTTTCTTCTGTATATGGTTTAGACTGCATTTCATTTACCTCATTCCACATCTGCGCCATGACACTTTTGCCTATTTGTCGGCCGCCCATTACAATTTTCATTTCTCTTGGATCACTTCCTGCCAATGCTGCCCAAATATCTTTTTGCCAATCATGCATATTATTCCATATCGAAGTGGTCTTCATCCTTGTATGCCAACAGTTCAAACAAGGTTGCGTATTGTACTTCTGGTTCCATGTGAAAGCTCGAGTGTCCCCAAACTATCCAAATTTTGCGTTTGAATACTCGTTCCCACCAAATACGTTTACCCGAAACGGTAGTGACCCAAGGAAACCAAACAAACACTTCACGCCACGGATAGCAGTCTGCACCATCTTCGATAACCTGTGATATTTTCATTTTTCTTAGATCTAAATTAAATTGCAGACTTCTGCCCCATACTATTTTCATGACCACTTCAGCTTGAACAACATACATTCTTCATCGCTGGTAATGGACACCGTGTACATTGGGTCGCCGCTATTAAAGCGATGTATGCATTCCGCTGTTGGGCAGTTCTTTTCCATCCAAGCCTCAAACTCATGGTCGTCTTCGGGGTAGACCCAGCATGTCCAACTACGTGGCGGAACAATCTCCCCAAACCTATTGCCTGGATTTATCGGTGTGACGCCGTCATGAAATTCCCAATGGTAAACCGAATTTTTAGCCATATGTTATATTAGCATATTTTGTATTATATGCCTAATATTATGAACCCCATTTGAGTTGGAACAAGAAAAAGTCTTGCTCATTTTGGCAAGCAAAGAAAATATAATCGCCGCCACCCAATTCATTTATATGCCATTCATTAGCAGTTGCAGGTGCTTTCATTACTCTATGCCAATCAAACCTAAACTTACCGGATAAGTTTTCCTTGCACCATTCAGTCAATACATAAATCCCGTCGAGATGAACATCCCAATAGTAAGCAGTGTGGTCACGACTTTCAAGCGGAGTCCAATGTTTGTATCCGTGATAGTAATCTCTTATCCTAGTTGCTCGTTGATTTCTATCAGGATCAAATCTATAGTGATATTGTTCCCATGTTTTGCAGCCATGTTTCTTCAGGAACCTTCGGTCTTTCCAGGCTTGATATTTTTCTTTAATACAATCGACGAACTGCATTACTCACCACCCCATGTTAGCTTAAACATAAAGGCTGCATGTTCCCATTCAAACTGTACTACTTCGTATTCTTTATCTGCATGTACCGTTTTCCACTCAACATGAAAGCGACGAAAGTGTTTGCCTTCATCGTCAAATTGTTCGCACCATGTATACATTTCAGTCGTACATTTAGGTACTTTGACTCTGTATCTAAATATAGGCCTATTGTTGCCGCCGTCGCTCCAAAAGTATTCCATCAGTATCCGTATTTTATTTTGTGGAAGAAGAACTCGCCTTCATCAACCCAGTATCGTTCTACGATAGGATCACCGGGACCCGTAATCATTCTAGTTCCAACCATTGCGGGTTTGAGCCATATCAATCGACCTGTTAGTTGACAGCGGTGTGGAAGTAGACTAAACTTGCGCTGCCAAGTTGCTATCTTAAAATAGAAAACATTATGTTCGTACCAGTATTCGTCTCTCATGTTCATTCCACTAACCTTTTCAAGAACTCGTACTTTTTAAGTGCTTCTTCTACATCTCGCCATGCAAGGTCCAGCACAGGATTTGTTGGCATTGCTTTAATCTTTACGCTCGGCGGGTCTTCATCAGTCCATCCTGCGGGATCTGCATCTGTCCAGTAATAGACAATACATGTTCTAGGATGTGTTGCTCTTGTTTCGCTTTCGTACTCATACCACTGTTTTGTCTTTGTGTGGTAATAGAGATAACTGTTGTCACTATCGCAGTCATCTTTGCCGCCCATACCCCAGCCGCGATAAGTTAGGTAGTAACCTGACTTGGCTGGCTGGCGCTCTTCTGTTCTAAACCAAATACTTGTTCTCATAGCCACTTTAATGAAAATAATACTGCATCATTGTGTTCTGCAAAAATAAAATACTGATCGTAATTATATGGATTGTCATCTGCAAAATAACTATCCCATTTAACGCCTTGCTCTCCAAATTTTTCAAAGCACCATCGATCAATTTCATCTGTATCTGTGGTAGGGAGTTTTTTGAGCACCTTATATGGCAACTCGGGATATATCATGCCCACCTCAATGCAAACATAAATGCTTCTTCATCACACTCAAATTGAATAAACTTTTCGCGAAGATAACCAGGACTGTGATAGTAAGGATGACGGCAGTTTTCTTTGAGCCACTCATTAACTAGGTAATCTAGGTAAGTTTGTTGATACATAGCCATTACTGTTTCTTTTTCTCTGCTGTCATAAACAACCTTATGCAACACAGGAAAGTTAATGCCAGGAAACTTGTCCGAAGTTTTATAAGTTACTGTCATAACCACTTCAACTTAAACATAACTGCATCTTGCTCGTCACTAAAATAGTAAACAATGTCAACATCGCTGTACCAGCCGCCCGGGGCTGACTTCAGTTTCATAGTGTCGGCTCGATTTGTAATATAACTAGGACAGTGTTCTTTGGCCCATTTAAGGGCCTGCCATTCTGGGTCGTATGGTAATGTGACTTTGACTCCCATTACATCCACCTGAGTTTGAAGAAGGCAGCATCGTCCATTCGTTCAAAGGCAAAACGGCTAAGATAGCCGTCCTTGTAATTAGCAATATATTTGCCGTTTGTGTTTCTGTCAGCCCAAATCATCAAGCCCATATGACTAACAGGATGCTTTGAACGGTCATCAATACCGAACTCCACCAAATGCCAGCCACTTCTGTGTGCTCTAGTAACGCTTCTAAAATTTGTACTCATCCCCACCTCAACTTAAACATCAGATATTCTTGCTCGTCATCAAATTCTATCCATGGATAACGCATATACCACTTTGGTTCGTAGTGCCCGCCATGATATAAGTTTTCTCTACACCAAGCAACCTTTTCATCCCAAGCACCCGCGGCCATGTCGCGATAAAATACTGCAACTTCTTTCATGACCATTTCAACTTAAACATAACATAATCATGGTCGTCGTCAAAGCGTACTCGAAACTTGTATCCGCGTTCAGTGTTCTCGTATGTTGCACCGACTTGATCGAGCTCTTCTTCAAGTATCCGTTCTAGTATTCCTGGAGGAGCATTAGGTGTACCAATACGACGGCGCCATACATCGGCATACCAGCGTTCAAAGTAATCTCGTGGTCGGTGAATGTTTATATTCTGATAATAGTTTCGTATAATCATGACCACCTCATCACAAACAACATTAAATCCTTCTTATCTGTGAACAACACTTCACCGTGAATGATCTGATCTCGCCAACGTTCCCCTGGCTCCCCGAAGGACTCTCGGCACCATGCTTTCATTTCGCGAATTTTATCGATCTTTGGCGTGGGAAATGCAGCCACAGCATGTCCTTGATTCCAATATTCATCATATGTATGAATAAACATTAGCTCCACCTCAATACAAACATAACTCGTTGTTCGTCATCGCGGATACGCCATACTGAATTATTTTCTAGCTTCATGTGTATTGTGGCATCAACGCCCATTTCTTCACACCAACGATATACTTCTTTATCCAAGTCACCGTTAAGACATTGATCCCTGACGTCACTGGTCACCGAAAAACCTTGCCAATTGAAATGTACTTTCTGGCCCGGCGGTGCAATGTCCTCCCAAGTGGGAGTTTTGGGAGAAAACCAGTCTTTAATTTTTTTCATGACCATTTCAATACAAACATCAAATAGCTTTGCTCGTCAGGAAACTTAACAATAAATTCCAACTTCTTCATACCCAACTTGCCGCCGAACACGCCATGACGAACTTTAATAGCACCGTAGTCACGCTCTAACATTTCCCAAATGCTCATGCCAGATTCGTGAACGGTTTTACCTTCAAGGGTATCCCAATACCAGTTGGCAAGTTTTCTCCATTGCGGTTGTATATCTACTCTCATGACCATTTCAGTGCAAAGTGAGCTGCTTCTTCTTTGTTAGCTAGATAGATTCTAGCACGATGCTTATCGTTGATCCAAGACCATGCAGGGTTTTGATCTTCTTTCCAACCGCCTTCGATGCTGTCGTATTGATCTATCTCCCTACTTGGGCCCCAGGTCTCCCAGCACCATTGCCTGCATTCAAAAAACTTTTCTAGAATCAGCTTAAACTCTTTAGAAAAGTCTTCGGGACGAATGTCAACATAGTATTTGAATCTATCCGATCCCAAATGTCTCCGGTCTGTTCTTTTAACTGTTATTTTCATGCTTTAACCTATACATGAAAGAAAATTCTTCAGCACGTTTCTGGGATTCAAATTCCCACATATTATAAGCCATACGCCTTGCTCCGAATTCTTTAGATAAAGCGTCTATGACTTCGGCGTCGTGGTCAGAATTGCTGGAATAGAACTCGTCAAACTCCAGCAATACTCGTTCTGTCTTTCGATTGTTATACTTTTTGATTTTCATCTTTAACTAGGCCAGCAACAAAGAGGAAATGATCGTAGGCCTCTTTTACGCTAGGATGTTGCAATAGCTTATCGGCTTCCGATTGCATAGCATTGACTCCTGCTTCTGCAAGATCCCTAATGCTGGGAAAATGCAAACTAAAGAACTCGTCACCAAAGGCTGCTTTCATTTCTTCCCATGCTGCCTTTTGTCGCGGAGTGATAGGGCGCTCCTTGGGCTGAGCTTCGCTCTTTTTGTGCATTGCCGAACAAATTGCATCTTCAGCAACACGCCCGGCGGCAATCATTGGTGCATAAGCAGGATCGATACCATAGCGAGTAGACTTACCCCCAGGATAACACATAACGATATGAGTACCCTTTGGAAAACTGTCCAAAAGATCGCTGTCGTATTCGGCAACAGGAACGTACTTGCGACCTTCTTTAACATAGTAAATCTTTTTCATACTCTAAACAATGCATCTCCAGCAATCTTATCAAATGGTGCGCCAAAGGCAGCAATAAACAACTTGTCTTCTTCTTCGTTTTCGCCAGGTACGCTAGAAATGTAATATTTAAAATCTGCCATACCAGTTTGTCGATACTCGTCCTTTTCGTGATCTTGCACAATTTGCACAATGCCCACGCAGGTACGGTTTGTAAACCAACGAACGCCTGTAATCATATTATTTTCCTAACAGTTCAAAAAGTTTCTTTGGATCAATAACATCTGCAAGATGTTTGACTTCTTTAATCCTAACTTCGTACTCGACAATTTCCCAATCTTGTACAGCTTTGCGAGCGTACTCGCTATAACTGTTCATGTTAAGGGTGATCGTAGTACGAAGTTTGCCCAAGGTGTCGTAGACTTTGCCCGAACCATTCCAGGTGCCATCGGCCTTGCGAAACAGTTCAGGGTTCTTCTTACTGCGAATTTTGTAGTAGGTTAGATTACTCATGTTGTAATTATAGCAACTAAGCCAATATATGTCAAAGCATGCAGGAATTGATCCAAGCCCAACAGCCACCAAAACTGTTCGTGGGTGGTTGGACCCCAACCCAATTTCTTGTTGAGATTCATCTTTGCCCAATCGATGTGGTAGTGTGCTACATAATCAATTGCAGCCAAGTATGCCGCGGCAGCAGGGGCATACCAAACAACACACAGCCAAGTGCCCACGCCGTGTAAGAACGAATGCAGGATGCCGCCAGGATGGCCGTATGTGCCTTTATTGCTCCATTGGTAACGATGTTGTAAGGGAAAGTCTACAATGAAATGTTTTGTAAACAATAGCAAGATTAGCAATAGTGTGTCGTTCATACGTCGATACCATTCTTAAGTGCGAAGGCAAATACTTCTTCGCCTGTGACTTTTACAAGTTGATTGGGCGTCTGGAGAATGCTTGCCCAATCACTTGTGCCCCATTTAACATGAACTTTCTTGGGCGTGAACTTGGTAATCTTTCCCATGCCAAATTCACGACTGTATTGTTTCATAAAAATGACATAGTCACCTACGTTAAGTTCTTGCTCAAGAAAGTCTCTCATGCTTGCTCCAGGGCATAGTCGATGCTATGGCGTTTTCCAGTAAGGACTTCGTTAAACTGCTTCATGCCTTCAACTCGAGCCATGCCTGGCCAGTCTGCGGCGAACAGTTTAAAGTCGTAGCCAAAGCTCTGGACATGGCACTTGTGATCTTCGTCCCAACGCATGCCGCCTCCACCTCCGGTGCCAGTGTAGGCACGTTGTCGGCCGGTACGACCAAATAAGCCAGCGAACAGGTCGCCACCAAGGTAGAGACCGTCCCACTCTTTGGGCCAAGCAACGATCCAGTCAACACGGCCGCTCCAACCTGGGTAGCTGGTGGGCGCTGGCTGTCCGTCGATTTGCTCTTTGCCGCCCCAATTGGTAACACCATTGTGCGGGCAACTGTGGCTATTGCTGACTCGAGGATTCCAACGAACATTAAAGGTAGTGAAACCCAGCAGACGAGGAACAGGGCAAACAACCTTCTTGTAAGTCTTGCCAACAGACTTCCAATCGTAGGGGTCGCTCTTAGCAGCTTCTGCCCAGAACAGATCTTGTTCGGCAACAACCATGTCGGCCCACTGATCGATGGGGATTTCTCGCTCGTAGAGTTCGTTCCACTTTTGATCAGCAATGGCTTCAGCGACCATTAGCTTACGCCGAGTGTTTCGTTCACGAGCCAGCTTACGCAGGTGGTTCTGATACTTCTTTTTGTCTTCGAAGAGCTTACCGTCTTCGTCACATTTCCAAACTGTAATAACACTCATTATTCAACTCCGAAATGTTGTTTAATCCTACGAATAGATTCAACACATGCACCGATTCCGTATCTATTTTCGTCGCCCATATTACGATACGGATTACCTTTCTCGATTTCAATTTGAGCAACACATTCCCTAACAATCAACTCGGCGAACTTTCCTAAATCTACCGTAGCAGGATCGATATAGTCCGGGGGCGGAGGAAGGAAATATCCGCGAAAAGCCTTATAGTTTGGATTGCCGCCAGCTTGTTTGGCAAGTTCTTTAATTCGTTCGTTCATTCTTCAACTCCGAAATGTTGTTTAATATGTTCACCTGGATCCCACTGAATTTCATTGTGATATTGATACCATTCGTCTGCCGCTTTAACACATTCCCTAACAATCAACTCGGCGAACTT
>JACCED011212353.1_pt1 | contig 33250 bp, 26 predicted proteins | sample 7455021 | NCBI WGS metagenome assembly JACCED01 (sample SAMN15323456, study PRJNA562643) | freshwater metagenome | isolation source: river surface water | place: USA:Blue River Watershed | collected 2017-08-19 | reverse complement strand
TCCAAGCGCAATCTGGTGTCTGGGTAGAGCGGAGTTAGCTTGTTGAATTCAACCCTGGCACTGGCTTCTTCTAAGGTCTGCCCGTTGACGGACTCAACTCTTACTAGCGCGTTGAACTTTTGACGCTGCCCTTCACCCTCGCGTGGCTGACGGATTGAACCGACAATGGCGTCACCCTTTCGCAGGCCGTACTTCTTTACCTGACCTAACGACACATAAACATCGTTTGGTCCTGGCAAGTAACCCGAAGTCCTAAGGAAGGCGTAGTTGTCCAGGACATCCAAGATGCCTGCGACGGGAATTAGTACATCGTCCTCAGAAATTTCTGGCTCTGACTCCTCTTGATTACGACGGCGGTCGCGGTCACGGAATCGTCCGCGTCGATTTCTTCCGCCGCGGCGGTCATCGTCGCGATCTCTAGAGTGCTCTCGATCATTAGCCCGAGTCTCGCGGTCCTCGTTCTGCTCTCTCTGCGGAGGAGCTTCGGATTGAACTGATTCGGTTTCTGTCGCAGGCTTCGAAGAAGCTGCGGAATCCCTTGATTCAGGTTTTTCTTTCTTGGAAGCTGCCGTTGAACTCACTCGACGAGTTCTCTTGGCTGGCTTGTCTTCTTGGCTGTCAACCATCGTTATTATTTCTCATTTCTTCACGGCAAAGCCGCGCTTCAGAATTTGATTGAAGATGCAGTGGGGCTTACAAGCTGCCTGATCCAGACTGCCCCTCAAGACTAGCACCTTTGAAATCAACCGCAAGCGCAAGTGCCTGCCACGTGGGAAAGTGTTTTTTCACGTATTCCATGGCCTCTAGGCGGTCTTGTGGGTCGCCCTCTAATACCAAAACCGAGGGCCCGGCTCCAGAAACTACGGCTGGGTGTCCTTTTTTGCGAAGCTCCGAAATTAACTTGCTTGTCTCGGGCATGGCGCTGGCTCGGTAGTTCTGATGAAGGCGATCCTCTGTTGCGGCCAAAATCAGCTCAGGGCTTTGCGTAAGTGCGGCCACCAATAGTGCAGATCTAGAAACATTGAAGACCGCGTCTGTGTGCGGCACAGACTCAGGCTGCAAACTCCTAGCTAGCTTGGTAGACATCTCGTTTGGGGCTACAAGCACTAACGGAGAAATTCCTCGATGAACAGTAAGTTTTTTATGGTGCGGTCCGCTCTCGTCAACCCAGGCAATTGTCAGACCACCAAATAAAGCTGGCGCAACATTATCTGGATGTCCCTCCAGCTGTGTTGCAAATTCAAGCAGCTGCTGCTCGGTTAAGTTTTTGTTTGCGAGCAGGGCTGATGCAAGCATCACACCACCGGCAACGGCTGCTCCTGAGGAACCCATTCCTCGGCCATGCGGAATCGAATTTTTGCAATTCAGCTTCATACCGGGAAGCTTCTCTCCCAAAGCGTCAAAAACGAGCTTTATTGATTTGAAAATCAGATTGGATTCATCCTTGGCGGCTGACTTAGCACCCTCCCCAGAAATGTTGATCTCGAGGCCAGAATTAGTGGTCTCCAGTTCATACTCATCGTAGAAAGCCAGTGCCATACCTAGCGAATCAAACCCAGGACCCAAGTTTGCACTAGTTGCGGGTACCGTCACTTTGAGCTTGGTCATCGGGAACGCTCCAATCCAAGTAATCCAGCCACTGCATCAGCGGTAGCCGCTACCTTACGAGGCTTAATCTTTCTGCCGCGGTCATCCTTCAAGGCCCAATCTGGGTCTTTCAGGCCGTGGCCTGTCACCGTAATTACAACTTGGTTCAAACCTTTTAGTTCTCCCTGCCTGCTGAGTTTGAGTAACCCCGCTGCTCCAGTTGCGCTGGAAGGTTCGACGAAGACACCAGCTTCTTGAGAGAGGAAGCGGTGCATCCAAAGAATTTCTTTGTCGCTAACTGCACCAAAGCCACCATTGGTGTCTGCTTTGGCAGCTTGAGCTAGATCCCACGAAGCAGGATTTCCAATTCTGATGGCTGTTGCAATGGTCTCGGGTTTCGCCACAGGTGCTCCCTTGATGAAAGGTGCGCTCCCCTCAGCTTGAATGCCAAATAGGCGTGGCAGTCTAGAAATTCTTCCTGCCGCAATTTCTTCTCGATAGCCAAGGTGGTAGGCAGAAATATTTCCAGCATTACCCAGTGGCATGGCGTGTAGATCTGGCGCTTGTCCTAAGACATCAACAACTTCGAAAGCTGCAGTTTTCTGACCCTGCAAGCGATCGGGATTGACAGAGTTGACAAGAAATACTGGGTAATTTTCACTCAGTTCTCGTGCCAATCGTAAACAGTCGTCAAAATTGCCCTTGACCTGCAAGATTTGTGCCTTGTGTGCTACTGCCTGGGAGAGCTTGCCCCAAGAAATCTTTCCTGCTGGAACCAGCACTACTGACTGCATCTCAGCCTTCACCGCATATGCGGCGGCTGAGGCGGAGGTGTTGCCAGTTGATGCTGCGATTACTGCCTTAGCCCCCCTGGCTTTCGCTTTAGAGACGGCGGTTGTCATGCCACGATCCTTGAATGAACCAGTTGGATTCATTCCCTCAAACTTTAGGTGAACAGTGCCCACGTCCAGCAACTTGGCGAGCGCTGGTGCCTCAATCAGAGGTGTTCCACCTTCACCCAAGCTAACTATTGGGTCTGAATCGCTAAATGGTAATCGATCAAAGTACTCTCTAATAACGCCGCGCCATTGATGTGCCACTAGAGCCCCTCGACTCTCAATACAGACTCAACCGAGACGACCGCCTTGTTCTTAGCCAAAGAGTCGACCACCTTTTCCAGGTCACCCTCAGAAGCGATGTGAGTCATGATGGTAAGAATGGCAGCAGATTCGCTGTCAGCCGATGTTGTTTGAGCGACCGTTTCCACGCTAATTCCCTGCATAGCAAATTCACCAGCAATTGAAGACAAAACACCAGGCTGATCGCTAACCCGCAAAGTGATTTGGAAGCGAGTTCTGGTTGCTTGCACTGGCAGAACTTCTAGATTTGCATGAGTTGAAGTAGCAAGTCCCGGCCCACCCGCAAGATGCCGTTTTGCTGCTGAAACGAGATCTCCCAACACTGCAGAAGCAGTTTGCTTTCCTCCAGCTCCGGCGCCGTAGAACATTAGTCTTCCCGCGCTTTCGGCTTCAACGAATACCGCGTTGTAGGCGCCTCTAACGGCGGCCAACGGGTGGCTCAGTGGAATCAACGTTGGGTGCACACGCACTACTAAACCTGCATCGACCCTCTCACCGATAGCCAGCAATTTGAGTGCATAGCCAGCTGCTCGAGCCGTCTTGATTTGCTCAGGATTGATTGTTGTGATGCCCTCACGGTGAACTTTCTCCACCGGAACATCGCTGTGAAATGCAAGCGAGGCCAAGATAGCTGCTTTACTGGCCGCGTCATAACCTTCTATGTCGGCAGTTGGATCAGCTTCGGCATAACCTAGCTGTTGCGCATCCTTGAGAGCGACCTGAAAGTCTAAATTCTTGGAATCCATTTGGTCGAGAATGTAATTGGTTGTTCCATTAACAATTCCCATAACTCGATTGATTTTGTCACCAGCAAGTGACTCACGCAGCGGACGAATTATCGGAATGGCGCCGCCAACCGCAGCCTCGTAATAAAGCTGTGCTCCCAGCTGTTGAGCAAGATCGATTAGCTCGTTACCCTTCGCAGCAATTAAGGCCTTGTTAGCAGTGATGACATCAGCACCAGAATTGAGAGCCTTTTTTATCCACTCATAGGCCGGACTAATGCCGCCCATCAGTTCAATCACGATATCGGAACCAGTCAGCAAGGAATCCGCATCGTTAGTTAGCAAGTGCTTGGGAATCTCGGCCGAGCGCTTTGCGCTAACATCTCGAACGGCCACCCCGATCAGCTGAAGTTCAGCGCCGACTCGCTTGGCAAGCTCTTCTTTGTTTTCAAGCAGCAGCCTGGCGACCTGAGCACCGACAGACCCCGCGCCAAGTAGGGCAACACGAATAGGGCGGTATTCACTTTGCATCCGCTCTAGCCTTCCAATCCCATGTCTTTAGATAGCAAGTCTTGTTCGGTCTCGGCTCGAATCAAGAGCTGTGCTTTTCCGTCCTTCACGGCCACCATCGCCGGTCTCGGCAAATAGTTGTAGTTAGAAGATAGCGAATAGCAGTAAGCACCGGTAGCTGCCACTGCCAGCAAGTCGTTTACCCCAATATCCTCCGGCAACAGCGCATTTTTCACAACGATGTCACCTGACTCGCAGTGCTTTCCCACTACGCGACTCAAGGCCGCAGGACCCTCCACTGGTCTCGAAGCTAAAGTCGCTGAGTACTCAGCTTCATATAGTGCTGGTCGCGAATTATCGCTCATACCACCATCGACACTGACGTACTTTCGCGAGGCACCGGGGCCGTCTTCGGTAACCAGTACTTCTTTTGTTGTCCCGACTGTATAAAGAGTGATCCCAGCGGGACCTGCAATTATTCGCCCTGGTTCAAAGGCCAATTTAGGTACCGGTATTGATAGCTCATCGCATTTTTTCTTCACTGCCTTGACGATTTGATCGGCCATCTCATCTATAGAAAGTGGCCGATCTCCTTCAATGTAGGCAATTCCAAAGCCACCGCCGAGATTCAGCTCTGGAATGGTTTCTTTTGCAGAAAGTCTCGCGTGCAGCTCAAGCATCCTTTCGGCGGAGGCAATAAAACCGTCTACCGCAAAAATCTGCGATCCAATGTGGCAATGCAAACCAAGAAACTTAAGATGCGAGTGTGAGCGAATTTTTTCTACCAAACTTGGCACATCAGAGATGGCTATGCCAAACTTCTGGTCTTCGCGAGCGGTTGCCAAGTACTCGTGAGTATGGGCGTGCACACCAGTGTTTACCCGCAATCTCACTGGCTGTATCTTGTCCTGAGCGCCTGCCGCTGCCGCAATTCTTTCAATCTCAATTTCTGAATCAATCACGATTGCTGAGACATCACTCGAAACGGCTCTACCTATTTCAACCAAGGATTTGTTGTTGCCGTGAAGACCGATTTGTGAACCAGGGACGCCAGCTGCAAGAACTACCGCTAGCTCCCCTCCTGTTGAGACATCAATTGAATAGCCAGCGGAGGCAGCCCATCGCGCGACATCAGCTGTCAGTAATGCCTTCGAGGCGTAGTAAAGCTTTACCGAGGTGCCAGCGTTCTTTGCGGCAGTTTCAAACGCCGTCTTGACACTGGAGAGCCTGGATTCAAATTCCGCCTGATCAACAACATATAGAGGTGATCCAAATTTGCGAACCAGCTCGGAACTACCAACACCGTTTATTTCTAGTTCCCCAAATTTGTTTCTTTTCGCTCCTGCTGGCCAAACCGGATCGCCAAATTCACTGACCTTCGTTAGCCAGCTCGGCTGAAGAGGATTCGACATTGCTACATCCTCTCCGGAGCTGAAACCCCAAGCAGGGCTAGACCATTAGCCAGCACAACACCAGCCGCGTCATTCAACCAAAGGCGGGTGTGGTGCAAAGCTTCCGCTGGTTGCGAGGGCAGAGGCAGAATTCTGCAATTGTCATAAAAACGGTGATAACTGCCGGCAACTTCCTCTAGATACCGAGCTACTCGGTGTGGTTCCCTAAACTCAGCAGCCTGCGCAAGGACTCCAGGGAATTGTGAAAGCTTTGCCAGCAACTCACTTTCGCTTTCAGTTGAAAGTAGCTCGGGAGAAAAGACGCTCCTGTCCAGTCCAAGTTCACTAGCGTTTCTATCTACCTGCTTGGTGCGAGCGTGAGCGTACTGCACGTAGAAAACCGGGTTGTCATTTGTCTTTTTGGAAAGTAGCTCAAGATCTATGTCGAGTGTGGAATTTATTGATGAGCGAACCAGGGAGTACCTCGCGGCATCTACGCCGACTGCTTCAACCAAATCCTCCATGGTGACAACAGTTCCTGCGCGTTTAGACATTCTTACCGGTTCGCCATTTCGAACTAGGCTGACTAATTGCCCAATCAAGATTTCCATGTGCTCGCCTGGGGTATCCCCAAATGCTGCGCAAACCGCGTGCATACGACCTATGTAACCGTGGTGATCGGCACCCAGCATGTAAATTGCGCGGTCAAATCCACGAGAGCGCTTGTCAAGGTAGTAGGCAATATCCCCTGCAATGTAGGAGGCATTTCCATCACTCTTTATGACCACTCGGTCCCTGTCATCACCAAAGCTTGAAGAGCGAAGCCAGAGTGCGCCATCTTGCTCAAACATGTGCCCAAGTGACTTTAGTTTTTCAACCGCCTTTTCAACCGCTTTGGACTCATACAGCGAATTTTCATGAAAATAAACATCAAAGTCCACCCCAAAGTCATGCAGGGACTGCTTTATTTGTTGAAACATCATTTCAACGCCGGCTTTACGAAACTCTTCCTGGGCTTGATCATCTGGCAAAGACAAAATTGAAGGATTCGTCTTTATTACCGCTGTCGCAATTTCGTGGATGTATTCGCCTGCATAGCCATCTTCTGGAGTCGGTTCTCCTCTCGCAGACGCCATAAGAGATTTAGCAAAACGATCAATTTGGGCGCCGTAATCGTTGAAATAGTATTCACGCACGACTTCAGCACCTTGCGACTGCAAGACCCTCGCCAAAGAGTCCCCTACTGCCGCCCAGCGTGTTCCACCAAGATGTATCGGACCAGTGGGATTTGCACTTACAAACTCCAAATTGAGCTTTTGACCAGAAAGCAAATCGGAACGACCATATTTCGATCCATGTTCAACGACCTGCTTGGCCAGCGCTCCCGCAGCTGAATCTGAAACGAATAGGTTGATAAATCCTGGACCGGCTATCGATACTTTTTCTATAACTTCGCTCTTCTCGAGCTTTTCGGCTACTAATTCGGCGAGGTCTCTAGGCTTGAGTTTGAAGTGTCCTGCAAATTGCATGGCAACGTTGGTTGCCCAATCACCATGCTCTCGATTTTTTGGTCGCTCAACAACTACATCACCAGGCAAAGTTTCAGCGGACAGGCGACCTTCTTGCTTCAGGTCGGCCAAGGCCTGAAGGATAACCTGAGATAGCTGCTCTGGGGTCACGAAAATCCTGACTGAAAAGGGTGGGGTTCGGCGACGAACCTCAATCCTATCTTTCATTATCACCATGGCACTAGGTCAAAGGCGCTACATGCAGCTCAAAGATCGCCCCGCTTTCAAGAGCAGAACTATTTGGTATTCGTGAAAATTAGAAGTCACAGTCCGAGGGATTTTTGGGCTACCAAGAGTAAAACTGGATGCTTTCCAAGTCAGCTCAAAAGTTCAAAAGAGCCCAAATGCTAGGCTTCCAATTGCCGCCCCCATAGCTCAGGGGATAGAGCACCGCTCTCCGGAGGCGGGTGCGCAGGTTCGAATCCTGCTGGGGGCGCTAATTTGAAAAATAATCTGCCAATTGAGACATCGCCAAAAATCGATGCGACATCGAATTCTTTAGCTCTGGCTCCAGTTCAGCAGCGGTCAGTACAAAACCTTCTGGAATGAAGACTGGATCGTAGCCAAAACCAGCCGATCCTCTGGATTCAAGCGAGATGGAGCCAGGCCAGACTCCTGTGAAACTTAGGTCGATATTTTCTCCAACCAAAGAAATTGTGCAAACAAAGCTGGCACCACGATGCTCTGTCGGAACATCCTCCAATTGGGCTAACAGAAGTTCTCGGTTTTTCTGATCGGAACGACTACCCGACCACCCTGCTGAAAATATTCCTGGCGCACCGCCCATTACGTCAACGCATATGCCCGAATCATCAGCGAAAGCTGTCTTTCCTGTTGCCCCAAATGCAGCCAAGGCCTTGATCCGAGCATTTTCTAGAAAACTGATGCCGCTTTCAACGGGAGAACCCCCTTCGTAGGGCTGGATCTGAATGTGTTGCGCCCTTCGGGCAAATATTTCTCTAGCTTCTGAGAGTTTGTGTTGATTACCGGTTGCAAAGACTAGCTCCACTAGGCAAGCTCCAGTGTCTCACCCAGAGTTGCTTTTTGAATTGCCGTTAGTTCTGCGGTAGCGCCAAGCGCGAGCTCTAGTAATGCATCTAATTCTTCTTTGCTGAAGGGGGCAGCCTCCGCGGTTCCCTGCACCTCAACAAAAAGCCCCCGACCAGTGACAATCACATTCATATCTGTCTCTGCGCGAACATCTTCCTCGTAGGCGAGGTCGCACAATACTTGCCCATCAACTACCCCAACAGAGACAGCGGCAACAGTGTCCAAAATCGGTTTCGCGGAAGCGGAGATTAGTCCCTTTTTCTTCGCCCAAGAAATTGAGTCCATCAAGGCAACAAATGCTCCCGTAATGGCTGCGGTCCTTGTTCCGCCGTCAGCTTGGATTACGTCACAATCAATCACTATGGTGTTCTCTCCAAGTGCCTTGAAATTAACCACTGCGCGTAAAGCACGTCCAATCAGTCGCGAAATTTCATGAGTTCGTCCGCCGAGCTTCCCTTTTACGCTTTCGCGATCAGTTCGCTCATTGGTAGCCCTGGGTAGCATCGAATACTCTGCGGTCACCCAACCCTCACCAGAATCCTTTTTGAATCTAGGGACACCTGGAGTAAAGGAAGCGTTACAGAGCACCTTTGTGTTTCCAAATGAAACTAAAACCGACCCTTCGGCATGAATCGTGTATTGGCGCTCGATACTGATGGGTCTAAGCTGGCCCGCTGATCTTCCGTCTTTTCGCAAGTTAATTCTTTCTGTCCATTTTTTTCACCCCGGATACTTCTGGTCCCAAAAATCGCTTGGCCAATATCTCGAAAGCCTTGGCATCTCCGGTCGCAAAGAATGAATAGCTTGGCTTCACACTCTCAGAGGCAAGTAAGTTGTGTTCCGTCAGCACTTTATAAACATCCTTGGCGGTCTCATCTGCAGACGACACAAGTCGAACCGAGTCTCCCATGACATAGGCGATAGCAGCCTGGAGCAGTGGATAGTGTGTGCAGCCCAGAACCAAAGTATCCACTCCAGCCGCTTTGATAGGTGCTAAGTAGTCCTCAGCTACTTTCATAAGCTCAGATCCCGACGTGACTCCTCGCTCGACGTAGTCAACAAATGCGGGGCAGGCCGCAGAGGTAATCTCAAAGTCAACCGCTGCTGCAAATGCGTCTTCGTAGGCACCGGAAGAAATGGTTGCTGAAGTACCAATAACACCGACCTTCTTGTTCTTGCTAGAAGCGACAGCTGTTCGAACGGCAGGTTGAATCACCTCAACCACAGGCACACCCTTGGCCTCGGTGTATCTCTCACGCGCATCACGCAAAACAGCTGCAGATGCTGAGTTGCAGGCAATCACAAGGAGCTTGACTCCAGATTCAACCAATTCATCCATGACCGCCAGGGCAAGACTTCTAACTTCAGCCAGAGATTTTGGTCCGTAGGGGGAATTGAGTGTGTCTCCCACATAAACGATTGACTCATGAGGGAGCTGATCAATGATTGCTCGTGCGACGGTTAAGCCACCGACTCCAGAATCAAAAATGCCAATCGGCCTTGCGTCCACGAGGCCAAGTCTAGAGTGCTATCCGCTTGCTCAGTAGGCTGGTGGCGTGTCCTATGCACTTCTAACTGACCGCTATGAGCTGACGATGGTTCAGGCTGCCCTAAAGTCGGGCAAGGCTCAACGCGAATGTGTCTTTGAAGTCTTCACGAGATCTTTGCCCGCTGGAAGACGCTATGGGGTGTTGGCAGGCACTGGCAGGCTGCTAGAAGCAATTCGTGATTTTCGATTCACCGGTGATGACATTTCTTATCTTCAACAGAACTCCATCGTCAATGTTGACACCCTAAATTTCCTAGTCGACTACAAGTTCACTGGACGCATTGAGGGTTACCAGGAGGGTGAATTGTTTTTTGAGGGTTCACCCGTGTTGACTGTTACTGCCCCCTTTGCTGAAGCGGTCATTCTAGAAACCATCATTCTTTCAATTCTCAATCACGACTCCGCAATTGCTTCTGCTGCCGCCCGAATGGACTCTGTCGCCCAGGGAAGAACTTTGGTTGAAATGGGTTCCCGCAGAACCCAAGAGCTCAGCGCAGTAGCCGCCGCCCGCGCCGCATTTATCGCTGGCTTTGATGCAACGAGCAACTTGCAAGCTGGAAAGCAATGGGGAATTCCTACAATGGGAACTTCGGCCCACTCTTTTACTCTTCTACACGACAGCGAGGAAGAAGCTTTTCGAGCACAGGTAGATGCGCTAGGCGTCGACACAACTCTTTTGGTCGACACCTACGACATCAAGAAAGCTGTTGACCTGGCAGTAAAGATCACCAAGGGTAAGGTTTCCGCGGTACGCATCGACTCGGGTGACCTAGCCGCTACGGCTGAAGAAGTTCGAAATCAATTGGACAAATTGGGTGCTGGCGATACCAAAATAGTGCTGACTAGCGACTTGGATGAATACACGATTGCCGCTCTGGCGGCGGCTCCAGTTGATCGATTCGGTGTAGGAACGTCGCTCGTTACCGGCTCTGGACATCCAACCGCGGGTTTCGTATACAAACTGGTTTCCCACCGCAAAGGTAATGGCTGGGTGGATGTTGCAAAGAAATCCAAAGGTAAAGCTTCGCGCGGCGGAAAAAAGATTGCCTACCGACAAATCGAAGAAGGTTATGCAGTGGCAGAACTAATCGGCAAAAAAACCGGTCGAAAGCTGCAGCAACTGCTTTTCGATGGCAAGCCGATTGAACAGTATCTAGGCGTAGGTGGTGTCAAGCTAGCTAGGGCACATCATCAAAAAGCAAGGGCAGAACTAATGCCAAACGCTCTGCGACTGTCCAAGGGTGAGCCCGCAATCCCAACTATCTACAGTTAGTTCTTGAGCTTTTCGTAGACTTCCTGACACATCGGACAAACTGGAAATTTTTGTGGGTCTCGAGAGGGAACCCAGACCTTGCCACACAAAGCAATAACCGCATTACCCATGACAGCGGACTCTACAATTTTGTCTTTTTTTACAAAATGTGAGTAGCGTTCATGGTCGCCAGCTTCAACCTGTTCAAGATCTTCTTTGGTTTGCTCGCTCATGGCGTTAGTTTAGGTCCTCAGCATCGCCGAGAGTAACTTGAAATTTCACTCGTTCGCCATCACGCAAGACTACGACTTCAACCTCTGCACCTGCTGGTTGCGCCCTCACCATTGCTGTTAGATCGGCAGCTCCATTCACAGCCTGACCCGCAAACTCAACAACAACATCTCCACTTTGAATGCCGGCAAGCTGGGCCGCTCCCCCAGCAGTTACCTCCTCAACGACTGCACCTGTTGAGAATCCACTGCCCGGTTGCGCACTGTCTCTAACCATCGCGCCAAGCAAGCCATGAGTTGCCTTACCTGATTGCATGATCTCTCTAGCAATTCGATCGGCGGTGTTGGACGGGATGGCAAATCCGACTCCAATCGAGCCCGCCTCTCCCCCGCCAGCGGTGGCGATTGCGACGTTAATGCCAACCAGCTCGCCATTTTCATTTACCAGCGCACCTCCCGAGTTACCAGGGTTAATCGCTGCATCCGTCTGTATTACTTTGATTGAAATTGACTCGCCAGTTCCAGTCCAGAATTGCAAACCAGGTTCATCGTTCACCTCTGCCGAAGCAACTTGGATGGTGCGATTCAGCGCGGAAACAATTCCTTCGGTGACCGTGGAGGAAAGCCCCAGCGGAGCGCCAATCGCAACCACGTTCTGACCTACGTTCAACTTGCTGGAATCGGCAAATGCAATTGGCTTCAAACCGGCCGCATCAACCTTTATGACGGCCAGGTCATACACCGAGTCATAACCGACAAGTTCAGCTGGAATTACTGTGCCATCCCACAACTTAACCGAAATGTCGGGCTGGTTGGTGGACCCACTCAAAGTCACCACGTGAGCATTGGTAACGATGTATCCGTCTTGAGTAAGAATTACTCCTGACCCTGATCCACTTGAAACCTGCGACTGAACAAAAAGTGTCACAACGGATGGTCCTGCAGCTGAGGCCGCACCAGTTACCCAATTTATTTGTTCAACGTTATTGACAACTACCGGCGCCGGTTGCGACGCACCAAAATAAGTGACCGTGAAGGCGGATGAGCCAATAATGCCTCCCACCAGTGCACTCGACATAGCCAGTGCGGCAACCCCGAGGAATGACCTACGCTTTGGCTTTTTTTGGTTGACCGCAGGCGCAGCGTAGGTGGAGGAAAAAACGAACTGGGATTCGCCAGATCGATTGAATTGTGACATTTCAACCCTTTCGTGCTGCCAATGATTATTGCCAACAAAAGTGAGGATTGATTGAATTCCGCCTGAAAGTTTTCTGACCCTTAGCCCACAAGCAAGGTCCGTCTTGGCCTCTCAATGACGCTTAGTTCCAGCAAATTACTCGGGAGCTCAGCCTCCAGGGCACCAATCACCCAGCTGCCTCCCGCATACCGATAATCGACTCTCACCCTGACAAATGCCTGCGCTGTTTGATCTTGGGGTTCTAGGAAAAACTTCTGAACCGTTGGCCCACTTCCACGGTCACCATCTGAGAAGACCCAGCGATGCGAAAGGCCGACAAAGCGAATGCTGGCCGAGCGACCCAGCAGCTGGCCAGCAATGGTCTTCTCGTCGAAGTCAACGCGAAAGAGAGCAGGTTGATCAATTTCCAATTCTCCGCCTGGTTCCCAGCTCGCTAGTGGCTGACCTGAACGAGCCTGTAATTGATCCTGAAGATCGTCTTCTATTGTTCGGCTAGGGGCGTCCGGCTTGTCGCCAATACAGAGCCTGGAGCCAACGTAGACATAAGCCTCTAAATAAATTGGTGTCGGGACATCGATTGTTCCGTTGGTGTAGAAGCGGCACCACTTCCGTGGGCGATCTTGCGGAGCCTTCTGCTCGATTGCTATTCGCTGCTCAGCACAAAGTTGAAATTGAATTTCGGTCGTAGTGCTGCTAGCGCACCCACAGATTCCCATCCCAGCAGCGATCAAGTCGCAACTGGCCATCATAATTTGAACACTCAGCACGGATTCTCGCTAACCTCTAGTGAAGTAATTACAAAGTTAGGTTCATATTCGACCTCAAACTCAACCCGCTCTGAGCGACTGGTTCGAATCAGCTCGCCCTTCGAATTCACTAACTCAAGATCGGATAGGTCAAGACAGCCGCTGCCTAGTCCATTTGCTGCAGATAGAACCTCGAATCTGGCTAGGCCGATTTGGGTGAGGCCTAACTCTGACTGCAATTCGAGGCTTTTCTCTGCACTCTCTAATGCAGCTCCACTCAAGACTCCGTGCAGAGACTGCGAATTTGCGGATAGGTCAGCATATTGATCAAGTTTTTGTTGCAAGCCAGCCAGTTCCGACTGGCTACAGCCGACCAAAAGAGGAAGCAGTAAAAACCAACGCATGTGCGTAATTTAGGTAAGGGCTAGTTTTTTTGCCGGGAGTTTTCCACAAGAAAAAACCCTCGAGAGAAATCTCTCGAGGGAATTTAGTGGTTGCGGGGGCAGGATTTGAACCTACGACCTCCGGGTTATGAGCCCGGCGAGCTACCGAACTGCTCCACCCCGCGGCGAAGTCCCAACTCTAGCAGCTTTCCGCGGGTCTGACTACTTCCCGATTGCTTTCAAGGCTTCTTCGATGGCACGAGCGAGCTCGGCATCTGCCTCACCATATGCAGTCCAGTCACCCTTCACCAAAGCAGCTTGCTTTTTCGCAAGTGCTGTCTGCGCCTTGCCAAGTGCTGCCTGAAGTGCAGGGTTATCGACTACCTGAGATGAAGTTGAGCTACTGTCTGGCTCTTGCTCATCTACTGGGGTGTCAGTAGAAGTCGAGTCACCGGCACTGGCTCCGGAGTCACCGCCGAATAGCGCATCGAGCGCTAAGTCAAGAGTGTCCTCGAACGCGATTCGGTCACCGAAGGCAACCAAAACTTTCTGCAACAGCGGGAAGCTGGTTTCACCGGTTGACTCGATATAGACGGGCTGGACGTATAGCAATCCGCCACCAACAGGAAGAGTCAACAAGTTACCGTTTAGAACTCGAGTCGATCCCTGTCGCAAGATGTTGAGCAAACTCGATACGTTACTGTCCGCATTGAAGTTGTTCTGTACCTGACCGGGACCAGGCACGATGGTTTCGCGAGGCAGGTTCAACAGCGTCAACTTGCCGTAGTCCGCAGAAACCTGACCCGCTTTATTTCCGGCATCGGCATTTGCAACCAAGTAACCGGTGAGAACGTTTCGTGAAGATTCCCCAGTCGACTTTGGAATGAAGGTCGAGTAAATCGAGAACGAAGGATTAGCCGAACCTGGAACCTTCATGGTCAAGTAGTAAGGAGGCTGCTCGGTTCCAATACCTGTTCCCTCAACTGGATCGTTTGGTGTCATCCAAGCGTCCTGCTGGGAGTAAAACGCACCTGCCTCATCCACGTGGTAACGACCAAGGATGCTGCGCTGCATTTTGAATAGATCTGCCGGGTAGCGAACGTGAGCCATTAGGTCACCTGACATGTTGCTCTTTGGTTGCACCAGGTCTGGGTAAATCTTCATCCAAGTCTTCAGAATCGGATCTTGCTCATCCCATTGGTATAGATCTACAGATCCGTCATAAGCGTCAACGGTTGCCTTGACGGAATTCCTGATGTAGTTGACTGCTCCCGCTCCGATCCTGTCGGTCTCAGAGGCGCTGTCCAAAATCGCTCGGTTGAAACTCTCGCGGTTGGAGTAGGGGTAACGGTCGGTTGTGGTGTAGCCATCGACGATCCACTTGATGCGTCCATCCACAACAGCCGGGTATACCTCGGAGTCCAAAGTTAGGAATGGCGCTACCGCAGCCACACGATCACGAGGGTTGCGGTTGTAAAGAATCTGAGCGTCAGGACCAATCGCATCCGAAAGCAAGATCTGCTCACTCTGGAATTTCAGGGCATAAGCGATTCTGGTCAGTAGGCCACCAACGTTTGGCCCACCATCTCCAGAGAAAGTCGTGTAGGTCTCGTTCTGCCCTTCGACTCCAGCTGGGTAATCGAACTCAAGATTCTCTCCACTGGAACCGCCAACAATTGAATACACAGGCGAGTTCTGGCCGAAGTAAATTCTGGGCTCAAATTCACCTAAGTCACCAACGCTTGGAATTCCAGACTGCAAGAAAAGAGGCTTGCCATCCACGTCACGCTTGTTTCCGTAGGCTGCGACAATTCCAAAACCGTGGGTATAGACAATCGTGGAGTTGTACCAGGACTGGGATTCACCCAAGCCGCTTTGATTGAGCTCACGAACCGCCAAAACCGTGTCTTGCACCTGGCCATCAATTAGGTATCTGTCAACGTGCAGTCGGTTGGGGAAGCTGTAGTACTGGCGGTACTGCTCCAACTGCCTGAATGCGTCAGAAACTAGCGCTGGGTCCAAAATACGAATCGACGCAGTGGTCTTCGCATCCGAGCGCAGCGCACCTGGCTCAGCAATCACCTTCGCGTCGTAATCAATTACCTCGACCTTGTCTAGGCCATACGCAACGCGAGTTGCGTCGATGTTCTTCTGAAGGTAAGGACTCTCCAAGGTTCTCTCATTTGGAACCACCTGGAAGGTTTGAACCAACCACGGGTAAAGGCCGCCGAGCACAAGCGAGCTGATCACCATCAGGGCGGTGGAGAGAATTGCAAATCTCCACCTCGCGATAAATGCGGTTGCCAAAAAGACCACGGCAACTACTGCGGAGATCATTGCCAAAATCTGATCGCCAGGAATGATTGCGTTCGCATCGGTGTAGTTCACACCGGTAAATAGTTCAGAGCTAGAAGTTGCTGTCGCATACTGGTCTAGCCAGAGCGAACCGGCCTGCGCAAACATATAAAGCGCCACCAAGATTGCAATCTGAATACGAGCGGCCTTGCCAATCTTTATCTCTCTGCCAGTGAAGCGAATTCCGCCGTAAATCAAGTGGACAGCGGCAGAAACTAATGCTGATAACAAAAGCGCTGCCGAGAGGAACGACACAGCGAAAGAAAAGAATGGCAAATCAAAAATGAAGAAGGATGCGTCTAAACCAAAGTGGGCATCGGTTGTTCCGAATTCGGTCTTTTGGAACCAGGTCAGAATTACATCCCACTGATTTGCTGCCGCGAGACCCGCAAAAATTCCCAAGACCACGGGCACGCCAAAAAGCACTACCCGCTTTAGACCATCAATCAGCTTTTGGTAGCTGGCAAACGGAGACTCATCTGGCATTCGAAGATAAATCGGTCTGGTCTTCCATGCGATGCCCAGGGCGATTGAAACCAAAAGTGTCATCAGCACAAACCCTGCAATGAAGGAAATGGTGCGTGCTACCAGCTCGGTGAAAAAGATTGAGGTGTAGCCGAGTTGCTCAAACCATAAGAAGTCGGTGTAGACGCTCGCGGCCGAAACCAGCGCGAGGCCAAGCACCACCACTATTCCAATAGCAATCGAGACTGGTGAGGCCTTCGGTCGAATCATGGCTGGATTGGTCATTGATCATTTCCCTTTATCTATTGCAACTCAGGTTTGGTAGGTCTTGCCCTTTGGATACCGCTTCAACCGCAGTCAGAGCCTCGGATAAGTCTCTCACTGCTACAACCTCAAGGCCTTGCGGAATCTTTCCTTGAATTTCGGAACAGTTTGCGAACGGGCCAATGAACAGGTCGGCTCCGCTGCGCTTGGCCGCGATCATCTTGAGCTCTATTCCTCCGATTGGGCCAACCGCTCCGTCCGGAGATATCGTCCCGGTTCCCGCGAGGTGCTTATCTGCTCCAAGTGACCCAGGAGTAAGGCTGTCAATTATGCCCAAGGTAAACATCAGCCCACCGCTTGGACCACCAACATCTCCAAGTTGCAATTTGATATCTACCGGGAAGTCATAGGTCGTTCCAACCATGGCCCCTACCACCCAAAGGTCCTCATTTCTCTCTGGGGTAATCTCAAGGTCTAATGCTTTGCCGTTACGAACTACAGACATGACAATTGGGTTGCCTTCTGACTTTTGAATCCGCGCTCTGAGCTCATCAAAATTCTTTACTTGGACTGAATCAATCGCTTTTACGAAATCTCCAGCAATCAAAATTCCAGAAGAAGGTGCATCTGCAATTACAGAGTTCACATAAAGCTGAGACGGAACTTGGTAGCCCAAATTTCGAAGCGCGGCAGCAATTGCATCTTGCTGCGAGATTTCCATCTGGAGCGAACTCTCGGCTTTTATCTCCTCTTGCGATAGCTGCGGTGGATAGACCTCATCCAGTGGCAGCACGACCTGCTCCGAATCAGCCCAAGCGCTCAAGACTTGAATCCAGTTCGGGGTGAAATCGCGATTGCCAATCAGCGAAACAGTCAGGACATCAAATTTCGAATCGCTCTGGTAAGTCTTGACATCTTCGGATGCGATGACCGGCTCGCCATCAACCTCGCCCATGACGTTGAAGGATTGCCCTGGTCTCTCGATTACATAACCGGTTGGCAAGACAGCCAAGCCTGCAAAAGTAAGCAGAGTCAATGAAAATAGCGCTATTGACCCTGCGCGTCGGCGCGGACGATTCGTATAAAAAGACATTGCGACAACTCTAAATAGCAAGTCTGGCAATCCGCTGGTGAGTCATAACGCCTAGGGCGAACACCCCCTGACACTTGAGGCAAAACGGGGCATTTTCTGTGCCTTGAGGGATACCTTGGGGTTGATGAACAATCCAGATCGACCAGAACCCAATCCAGAGGATTTGGAACGCCTGATTCGCGAATTTATGCAATCGGGCAAATTCGATCCGGCCGAATTGGCAAAAACTGCTGGTCTACCCATCGACCCTGCGCAGCTCAGCATCTTGCTGAACTCACTGACACAGGCAGTCGCTTCCGGAGACGGGGCGGTGAATTGGCAAATGGCCCAGCAGCAAGCGATTTCTATAGCTCGTGAGGGGGAGTCGGCCCTGACTGATTCCGAGCAGAAAGCCCTAGAAGATGCTTTTCAAATTTCAAGGCTGTGGCTCAGTGAAGTCACCGAGAAAACCTGTTCGGCCAATTCAAAGTCATACTCCAGGGGGACCTGGGTTCAGGATGCCGTTCCGCTTTTCCGCCAACTCTCCGAACCAATTGCCACCTCCATGGGTAAGGCGCTGAGCGAAAACCTGACTTCTTTGTTACCCGAATCAATGAATGTTGCAAACAGCGCAGCAGAACTAATAAAGAATGCGGGCTCCGCAATCTTTGCCCTGCAACTTGGGCAGGCGATTGGCAAGATGTCACAGCAGGCAATCACAGCCGGTGAAATTGGAATTCCACTTTCAGATCGCCCGGGAATCATTTCTCAAAACCTGAAAACTTACGCCACTGATCTAGAGGTTCCAATTAGTGAGCTAACTATTTATTTTGCGTTGCGTGAACTGGCCATATCCGCGCTCTATGCCTCCAGCCCTTGGCTTAGAGATCAAGTCACCGCCCAAATACGTGAGTATGCCGCGGACCTCAAAGTCGATGTTGAGCAAATAAAGAATCTTTCCGAAAGCTATGACCCCGAAAACCCAACGGAGTTTACTTTTGCAATCGAGCAGGGAGCGCTGATCTCACCTCGGACAGAGGAGCAGCAAATTGCCCTCGATCGGATCGAGTTCACTCTCGCGATAATCGAGGGTTGGGTTGAGTGCGTCTGCTTAGAGGCAGGAAAGCGACTAACCAAGGTGGCGGCAATTTCCGAGGCCATTAGAAGACGCAGAGTTACTGGAAGCGCTGCTGAAAAAACCTTTGAGACCTTGCTAGGTCTTGAGTTGCGCCCAAAGTTAGCTCGAGAGGCGCTCGGCATGTGGCAATTACTAACTTCGCGGCTGGGTCCCGAGCAGCGAGATTCGCTGTGGTCTCATCCCGACCAATTGCCATCCCCGGAAGAGCTAAACGATCCTGAAAGCTTGATAGCAAGAGTTCAAAGTGGTGGGGATGACTTTGACAAAGCGCTGCGCGATTTCCTCGCCTAACTGTGAATAACAAAAAGCACTGAAAACTTTTTGCCACCAGTATTCCAAGGTGGTCAAAAAAATAAATCCTGGTCTCAAAAGACTTTGGCGCGATCCACGGACTCTCCAGTTCGGCTATCAACCCGGCTACATCCTCAAGGATCTTTCTCCTGGCGAAGAGCGCTTGGTCGGAATGCTAGAAATCGGCGTGCCAGAAAATCAGGTTAGAGATCTTCCTAACATTTTGAAGACCTCGCCATCTGAGGTCGAGCAAATGATGAATCGCCTGGCTCCGATACTGATATCAGGTGGTACCACTGTGAAGTTTTCTCAAGAAGAGATTGAGAAGAAGTTTTCAGAACTAATTCGTATTGCGCTAACCACCTCCTCGAATCCAGAGGGAGTGCTCGCAGCCCGGAAAGCTATGAAAGTCTTTGTTTCGGATTTCACACGTGCCGGTCTGGTTATCTGCCAGGCACTTGCAGCGGGTGGGGTTGGAACCATCTATTCAAATGATTCAAAACACGTGTCTCGCTCGGACACGCAACTCTTGGGGCATCCCTCGAGCTCCTTAGGCCTTCACAGAAGCGTGAGTGCCAAGCAGGTGATTGGCCCGGAGGCAAGAATCGAGGTCCATGCCCGCCTCACAGATCCAATCTATGAAAAGACTGACTTCGCAATCCTTTTGGCCAGTGACGTGCTTTCGCCAGATAGGTATCAAACGTTTCTGAGTCGAGACGTTCCCCATCTCTCGATTGTTTTCAACGAAAAAGGGGTCCGGGTTTCTCCAGTGATTTTTCCCGGTGAGACCGCATGCCTGGGGTGCGCTGAGATAGAAAAAATCTCACTGGATCCATCTTGGATTTCTCTTGCACCTCAACTGGCGCAATCACCAAGGAACTTATCCGACACAACCAGTCTCCTCTTTGCCGCTGCCATGGCCACGCGAGCATGTTTGGCTACGGGTGGGGGGAAACTTGAAAGGAATATCCAAGGTGAAAACTTGGGCCATGAACTAAATCTGACAACTGGCGAAATTCTCGCTATCCAGCACGCGAACTTGAACTGTGGATGTCGTTTGGCCTAGCGCGAATAATTGAGAAATACCGAGGCAGGACGCTGCTCACTGCTTGATAGATACAGCCTGGTCTTAGCTCTAGTAACTGCGACGTAATAAAGTCGCCGTTCTTCCTCGAGTGCTGAAGCGGAATTTGCATGGTGAATTGGGAAGCTACCCTCGTTTAGATTCGGCAAAAAGACTGCGTCCCATTCCAAACCTTTGGCGGAGTGGACAGTTGCAAGAGTGACAGCATTCCTGATTGGTTCATGCATGGAACGTTGTCTTTCATCCAGTTCGCGAAGATACTCTTCAAGTTCGACCTGCTCCCCCAGTTCTTCCATGATTTGAATGAACCAGTTCAGGTTTTCCCACTTGTCAGTGCTCTGCTCTTTAGAAGTCCAACCCATGCTGCTGAGTATGTTGGACAGCTCAATGAACAAAGGTTCTCGGTCTGACTTCAAGCTCAAGGCCCGGATTGCCGCGCTTGCATGCAGCACATCAGGGTTTTGAAAAAAGCGCCCGGATCCTCTGATTTGAGCGGGTATCCCTAGCTCTTGAAGTTGCTTTTCGAATTGCTCCAATTGGAAATTCATTCGAGTAAGCAACGCTATTTCCCGAGCGGATGTTCCGTTACTTAGAAGTTCTTGAATTTTGTTGATGATCCAACTTGCTTCCTCGCGGTCAGACTTGAATTCTCTAACGGAAACTGCCCCTCTGTTTCCTAACTGTGACTGCAGCGGTTCGGCATCTAGAACTTTGTTGGCCAATAGAACAATTTCGTTACTGGATCGATAATTGCGGGTGAGCTGAATGACATTCGCATCTGGGTATCTTGAATCGAAGCCGGTCAAGAAATGTGAAGCTGCACCCGAGAAGCTGTAAATGGTCTGCCTTGGGTCTCCTACCACGCACAGTTCGCTTCGATCCCCGAGCCATTGGTCTAAAAGTGCCTGTTGCAGTGGGCTGATGTCCTGATATTCGTCGACAGTGAAAAAGCGATACTGCGCTTGCACGTGGCTGAGAATTCTTGGCTCGCTCTCAAGCATGCCAAGGCACAAAAGCAGAACATCCTCCCAATCGATTAGTTTCTTAGACAATTTTTGCTCTTCATAGAGCTTTGTGAGCTCCAGCACCTTCACGGAGGAAAGGTCAGCGGTTGAGCGCTCCAGGGTTTCGTAGTGCGCGAGGTCGACCATTGAATACTTGCGCCATTCGATTTCCGCTGCGAGGTCTCTCACCGCAGAATCTGAGATGCGAAGTTTCTGGAGCTCTGCAATTTCCTTGAGCATTTTGTATTTGCTGGTTAGAAGTTTTGGGGCTCGCTCGCCGGTTAGCTGCGGCCAAAAATACTGCAATTGCGAAAGGGCTGCGGAGTGAAAGGTTCTGACCTGAACCGCACCAGCCCCAAGCTGTCGCAGCCTGAGTCGAAGTTCTGCAGCCGCACGATTTGTGTAGGTAAGGGCCAGTACTCGATTCGGAGTGAAGATGCCCTTTGCGATGCCCAGCGCGATTCGATGGCTGATTGTTCTGGTCTTGCCGCTTCCTGCTCCAGCAATTATTGAGGTTGGCCCCTGAAGCGATTGCGCGGCTATTGCCTGGTCGGGATCGAGGGACGCGAGAATCTGAGATTCCAGTTCGCTGGACTCTTCGATGCTCATTGGATTCCTCGCTTTTGCGTGGCATTACCTATAAGCACTGCGCCACTTGTCTATCCTGAAGCAATGGGTAGATCAGCCTTGATTTTAGCTGCGCTGGCAGCAGATGCAGCGGGCGGTTATAACTTCCGTCAGGTTCGACCCGGAGTGGAAAGAAAAGGCATAGATTCCCTGCAGCTTTGGGATGACTCGGCTAACTCATTTGAACTGAAGGTGGCGTCTTCTCCAAACGGCGAGCGAGACCTGGCGGTGGAGCTAAGAGTCCTCAAGGTCCTAGCGCCCCATTCGCCCAACTTCCCCTTTGACCTCCCCCACAAAATCGGTGAATCAGTGGATCAGGACGGGACTAAGGCATTTCTCTTCACCCTCTTGGGTGGAGCGGAGCCTGACCTTTCGAGATTGAACCCCGGGCCTTTCAGCACCACGCTGGCCAACTCGCTCGCTGCGATTCACTCGCTGCCTCCTGCAGTAGTAAGAGATGCCGGATTGCCAGACTTCGATTCCAGTTCAATTTTGAACACCAAGGTTGAGGAACTGGACCGAATTGCTGCAACCGGACGAGTGCCATCAGACCTACTATCCCGCTGGGAGCAGGCGCTGGAAGATGTTGCACTATTTAGATTCCACCCGACAGTGGTTCACGGCTCAATAAATTCCGACTCGTTACTTTTGTCTGGACAAGAGGTAGTAGGAATTACCGGTTGGTCAAACTTGCGAGTCTCCGATCCCGCAGAGGATTTCAGTTGGCTACTGACTGGAGGTCTGCCTGCGACCATTGACGATGTTTTCCTGAACTATCGAGCATCACGACCTGGGTCTGATGAGAATCTGATGCAAAGGGCAGCGCTGTATTCGGAATTAAGCATTGGAAATTGGTTGGTCTATTGCGTTCAGAAGGGTGACGCTCAACTAATCGAAGATGCCGAGGCAATTATTGAGGACCTCAGGATTGACCTAGAAGCTGGAAACCTAAGAGATCTGAAGGCAAGCAGTTTTGTCGGACTTGGAACCGCTACGAGTTTGCTGCCGGAGATTACTAGCGTGAACACAGCTGCAATTGAAATCATCACCGAGCCTGAGAAATCTAAATCAGATGATCTTTTCTGATCTGATTCAGTAACTCTTCAACCTCTTTTTCAGCCAACAACTTTTCTGGTTTAACTTCTTGATTATCACCAACAAAGTAGAAACTTGCTTCGACCTTTTCAACCCCTATGCCTAAGTACTTGGCAAGGGCTAATCGATAGAGCGCCAACTGGATTGACTTTGCTTCAAGGTCCTGTTTGTTTTTTGGAGCAACCCCGGTCTTCCAATCCACAACTTCATAGCCAAACTCAGTTTTATAAATCGCATCTATCTTGCAGACCAAGACAAATCCAGAGATTGAAAATTGAATTTCAAACTCTGACTTCCATGGGGTGAGACTTGCGAACCTTGATTTCGCAAAGCTTTCGGCCAGCGCCAACGAATCTGGTTTCTCTTCGTTCAAGGTAACAAAATCAATTTCGTCTCCGGAACGAAAGGCTGCCTCTAACGTTGCGTGAAAGCGACTTCCGAGCTCGGCTGCCTCTGAATACTCGGCTGGCATTGGGCGCGCTAATTTCGAACTGAATGCTTCAGGATCTGATGTCAAAGAAGCAAATGCGGAGGCTGAAAGCCGCTCAGGCAACACTGGTAAGGCTGGTTGCCGATTGAGATCTAGTTCATCAAGAAGCAGCTGCCAATCTGGAGATAGCTTGCTAGGCACTTGCTTAGCTACCAGCTCCGCAGCTTCCAATTTCTGAAGATTCGCGGGACCTGGTTCGGAGGGCCAAGAGGCCTTGGTCAGTTCCTGATCAAGCGGGTTTGAGTCGGGAGCATCCACCATGCTCAGTGGCGTGGCGGAGTCTCGAAGCTTTAGAAGAAAATCACTTGGCTCGCGCGCAGTTACCCCGCCGCGTTTATACCAACTCGCACTTACGAGCAGGTCGCGCTTTGCTCTGGTGAAAGCCACATATGCCAAACGAGTCTCTTCCCTGAGGTGTCGCTCGGCCACTAGTTCTTTGTATTCATCGTGCGACTTTTTGAAATCCTGTTGGTTTTGCTGGTTTGCCCAGGCCCACTTAGGGAGCGAGTGAGAATCACTCCTGAGGTCCCAGGGCAGCTGTCCAAGAGCTAACCAGCCATTGGATTCTTTGTTTTGGTTTGGGAAAGAGTTTTTGTTCACTTGCGGAATGGCTACGAAGTCCCACTCCAACCCCTTGCTCGAATGCATGGTCAAAATCTGAACCACGCCTTTTTTCGAACCAGACTTTGGAGCTTCAAAGCGTTCCTTGTCTTTCGCAAAGTCCAACCAACTCAAGAAGGCTTCTAGGGTTGGACGCTCGGAAAATACTTCGAACTCCTCGACGCGTTGGTAGAACTCATCCAGATGTTGCAGTGGGTTTGCTAGCCCTGGCACTGAAAGTAATTCGATGTCCAACCACAGCTCTTTTGCTACCGCCTGAGCGAAAGCGGATAGCGAGAGGCCGGTTGCGGCTCGCATCTTTCGAAATAACGCAGCTGCAATTTGCATTCGCTCTAGCCCCAACGCGGAGCCGTTGTAGAGATCGGCAGTCGACTTTCTGGTTAGCTCGTCGAGAGCCTCAATCACAGTCACAGGATTTGCAGAGTTTGCCTCGCTGCGAATTTTGGTCAGTTTCCTCGCCAATTTATGAAGCTCCGCAATGTCTCTTGCAGAGATTCGATACTTCGGACCGGCTAAGACCCTCATTAGTTCCGCGCCAGCCTCGGGTCGCTGGATGACTTTCAGTGCGGCAACCAGATCAACAATCTCGGGAGTCTCAAGCAGTCCTCCCAGGCCGGTGACCTCGACCTGCAAACCCTTTGCTTGCAGTGAAGTAGCCAGAATCGCCATCGCGCTCTTGGTTCTTACTAACACTGCACCCGAGGTCTCTTCCGAGATTCTTGGAACAAACCATTCCGCAATTGCATCAGCCTCCGCTTTCTCATCAGCATGAATCTGAATAAAGACTTCACCGGATTTCGCGTTAGGGGCAGCTTTCAAGGTGATTGGCTTGAGGAACTCCTTGGCCTCAAAACTTGCGGGAGTATCAAGTGGTGCTGCAATCAAATTCGCCGCATCGACGACACTCTGACCAGATCTCCAGCTCGTGCTTAGCGGGAAGGTCGAGTCGCCACCGAAGTCACTAGCAAAACTAGAGAGATTTGCGGAGCTAGCGCCTCGCCAACCATAGATTGCCTGGTTCGGATCCCCGACCGCCATTACTGCCCTTCCCGCAAATAGCCCTGCGAGCATGCGGGTCTGGATGGCCGAAGTGTCCTGGTATTCATCCAACATCACGAACTTGTACTGCTGGGAAATCCCCATCGCACCGAATTCGTCCAGCGCCTTAACCGCCAGAGCCACCTGGTCAGAAAAGTCGACAAAGTTTCTTTTGCGCTTTTGTTCGATGTAGGCATCGGACAGAGCTGCGACCAGAGCACTGGACTTCAATCCCTCCAAGTACTTCGTGGTGTACTCAAAGTGTCCGCTGGCATTTTTTTCATTCTTTGGCAATTGCGAGAGGTGGTTTGCAACCGACTCAAAGGTGGACTTTGCCTCACCTGGGTTTCGGAAATGATCCGTGGTGGCAGACGCAAGGTTCAACACGGCCTCTGCCAGGTAATCAATGGTCTTGTCCCAGTCAAGAATGTTTTGGTCAATTTCCAAGCCCTGTTTTTGAATCAGCTCGCGCACCATCTGGTAGCTAGCCGCCTCGCCAAGCAGCGCGGCATCACTCTCGAGTCCAACGATCAAAGAGAGTTCTCGGAAGATCTCGTTGCCAAAGGAGTTGTAGGTCGCGATCTTGGGTGGGTCGAAATCAAAAGGTAAATCTTCTGGCCACAATTCGGTTTCACGCATTTTGTACAGCGCGGACTGAACTCTTCCGCTTAGCTCCGAGGCGGCTTTGCGGGTGAAGGTAAGGCCCAAGATCTCATCCGGTCTTGCAATGGAGTTCGCCACCAACCAAAGGACTCTCACTGTCATCAGTTCGGTCTTGCCGCTCCCGGCGCCGGCGACGACCAGGGCCGGAGCATCAATCGGAGCATTCTCGATGGCGGCTGCTTGCTCTGATGTGAGCTCGTAGCTACTCAAAAGTTGGTAGACCTGCTGAGCCGAAAATTTAGTCATGGTCACCTACCTGTGGGACCAAAAGCATCGAGCAAGTCGCATTCCCGCTGCAGTGATCTGAGACGATTGCGGTGAGGTTCTTCGCAGACATCTCCCTGGATGCGCTTTCCAAAAGAGAATTGAGATCATCCAGTAGTTTTCCCTCCAACGGACCCTGTTCGGGCACGGAGAGTTTTTTATCCACCGAAATAATTCGTGCCCCGACAACATCTTGTCCAGGGGTTAGCACTTGCTTGGCAGCCATTTGGTAGAGCGCGAGTTGCTTGTTGTTTGCAACCTCTTCCTTGGTTCCAACCTTGCCAGTCTTTAGATCAACGACAACGATTCCGTTTTCGGTTCGCTCAATTCGATCTACTTTTCCGTTGATTTGTAATTTGTCTACAACAAATTCGAATGCTGCCTCAGACGCGAGCAATTCGCCGGATTTGTTTTCGATGTAATCGACCAGGGCGAGGACCATCTGCTGCGCTTTTCTGCGCTGCGCCTGCTCTTGCCATTCCGCCTCAAACTCGAGTTGATGCCAAAGTGAATCAACGGTGGGCTGCAGGTTCTCTCCTTTGTCCAGGGATTTCTCCAATGCCTCGTGAATCAAAGTTCCAAGGCTGGCTTCAAAGCCAGAACCATCACCACCGTGTGAGGCAACAAACCAGTGCAGCGGGCACTTCGCAAATGCGTCTAGCTTCGATGGGTTTACCACGACTAGCTCGCCTTCGTCGACCAGCGGCGCATCACTGGATGCCCCGAGCACCCCATACCAACCACTTGGGTCCGCTCCGGCAACTCCCGCCCGTGCAAGAGTCGCTAACTCCAAGGCCGCTCTTTCATCGCCAGATTGAACCGCAATCCTCAGTCGCCCAACCCGGTTACGAAGATCAAACTCGCGCTCATAGTTCTCAACGGCCGGCACTTGAGAGAACAAAATGTTGAAGAACTGGCTGGGTTGTTCATCGAGCGACTGCATGGCCGTGAAATAGATGCTCTCAGTGACTGAACCAACCGCTTTATATAGCAGGCGAAGCTCTTCACTAAGTTCTGTTCGCGAAAGCGAACTGGGATCCGTGGAATTTCCCTTGAGATATTCATCAATTGCCGTCGCCCCAAGTAGCGAACCTCTGGTTCGCAGGTTCGGCCAAATCCCATCCTGAAGGCGCGGAAGGAACCCAAACCTGTATCTGGCGCCCAACAGGGCCGATGGCGTGGAGAGTGAAACTGAGGGCGAGTAACCAAGTGGGGCCAGCGAGTCTTCCGGAACAGCCACTTCGAGTTGGTAGCTGACAAAATCAAAAGCCGAAGCTGCGGGATTTCGTTCCGAATAGCGCTCGGCAGCCGCAAATAGTTCAAGCACGCTGTCTAGATCCCGATTGGCTGCCGCTGCAACCTCTGAACTTCCCCTTGCCAGTTCTTGCCACTTGGTCGCAAGTCCCGAGTTCTCCCAAATCTGGGAAACCAGCTCTAGTCCATTACCGAGGGGTTTCTCTCTGACCGATCTGATCAGGGTCTGAAGCTTTTTTAGTTTTACAAACTCAGGTGTGTCAAGGTCTGTCGCCGCAGCAGTTTCGATTACCTCGGCCAGCAAAACTCTTTTGGAGCGGACCAGGCCACTTTCGCGTTCCAGATGAGCAAGCTTTCGAAACAGTCTTCTCAGGCCGAGCGAATCAAGTCCGCAAAAAGGTGACTGAAGCAAATCGCTTGAGAGACTCTCATCATTCAGGTCAGGTTTCAGAATCTTTAGCGCGATATTCAAAATGCTTCTCGCAGCATATTGCTCTCGAAGCGCAGTTTGGGAACCCAGAATTCTGCTCGGAACTCCCCTTGCGACCAGGCCTTTCTGGATCGCATCGAGCTGCGGTCTAGTTCTCGCAGCGACAACGAAGTCGTCCCAAGAGGCTGACTCAGTGAGCCGAGTTTTACGCATCTCTGTTGCCAGATAGTCAAGCTCCTGCGAACTGTTTGGGAATACCTTGCAAGCCACCGACTCTGGCTTAGAAACCGATTGGTTAAGTGATTTACGTTGCGAACCCGCCAGCGAAACTGGAATTCGATTCGAAATCCTGCGCATTAGTTCAGCAATTTCCGCACTTCGAATTTCATGCTTAGTTTCTAGGGTGTGTCTAGTCAAGTTTGGAAAGACCCGTTCGAGTTCAGCAGAAAGTTTCGAACCAAGTGCGCCGCGGAAACCAAGGACCGTTGCATCCGGATCTGCAAAAAAGACAAGATTGATTGTGCTGCTGAGCTCTTCAAGCAAAGCAAATCCGGCAGCAGTTAACTCTTGGGCATCGTCAATTAGCAATAGTTTCAAATCACTAACAAGTGATCTATCCGCCTTGATTTGTTCAGTTGCCCTAACGAGTAACTGGGAGGTGTCTAGAACTCCGCGTCTTTGGATTTCTTCTAGATATGCCGGATAAATATCAAGCGCTGGTCCCAGCCTTAAATTTGGGAATTCCTGAGCAATTTTTGAAAGTGCTTCGGGAGTAATTTGGTGCTCAAGAAAGACAGTGAGCTGTTCTCGTAGTTCGGTTACAAAGCCATTTAGTTGCAGCGTGGCTTTTGGTAGCTTCCAGTTTTTTTCTTTTCCTTGCGCGATAGCAGAGGAAATAAGCGATGCAACTAACTCCTGTTGATTCGCCCCCGAGAGAAGCTTGGGTCTACTCTCCCCATTAGTAAGTGCAGTTTGATCCAAAATCCAAAAAGCGAGTCCGGTGAGCGATCTTGCTCGCGGACCAGCGGAGCTGGCGAGCGAGTCCAATATCAATTCATCTCTACGAAGGGCGGCTGACTGGCGATCTGGGGTAACAGCCAGGACAGCATTTGCTCCAAGTCGCGTTATTTGCTCGCGGGCAATAAGCCTGAGAAGCGATGTCTTACCACTGCCCGGACTTCCAAGAACAAGCAGTCCGCCTTCGAAGGAGGCGCCTTGAAGGTCTTTTGGCAAGGCCGACTCCGAGGCAAGGGGTGTGTACTTGCCTCTGGAAAACAGCGGTTTTTCAGACATAGGGCAAGGGTATTTGCTCAACAGGACATTTTGCTGTCGTAACCTATTGGTCAGACAAAAGGTGGTTTGAGTGGAAATTCGTATTGGTGTGGCCAATAACCCAAGAGAGATTGTTTTCGAGTCCAAGCTGGATGCCGAGAAGGTGGCCAAGCTGGTAGAAACCAGCTTTGCCAACAAGGATCAGATCCTGAAATTCGAAGACGAGCGCGGCAGAACCATCATGGTTCCGGCCTCACAAATTGCCTACCTAGAAATCGGAGCGGAAGAAGTCCGCAGAGTTGGATTTATTGCCTAAATGGAATTCCTTGTGATTTTGGTTTACGCAGGGTTACTCGCCCTGGTTGCCCCTTTTGTGATTGGAACTTCGGAGCGAGTCGGGAACCTTGTTCCAGCTGGACTTGCAATAGTTTCCGGTTCGGCGCTTTGGATTATTTTGACCTGGCTTGGCTTTTCATACAGCGAGGTCTGGATTTGGTTCCTAGTAATGCTGCTGATGCCTGTCGCGGTATTTTTTGGAAGTAAGACCTTGGAAAAAGTCCGCGAGACTCAGGAGCAGACTCAGCTGGAAGCGCTGCGCGCTAAGCAGTAAGCCCAAGCGCATCCATGCGCTGCGTGTGATTCGCAATAAGTTCAGAAGTCAACGGCTCCAGCAATCTAAAAGTCTCTCGAGCTGCATCGCTGCTATTTCCTTTTGTAGCTGGTGTTGCAATCTTCTCTAGCGAGACCGAATGCTTTACCTCCAATAGAACATCCGCCACGATTGCTCTTGCAAACAGCGCAAGTTGATGCGCCAGTTGCGGTTGAGATTTGATTGCGACCAAAAGTGTCGCTTCGGCAAACTTGTTGATAGCACGATCCGAAAGTAGATTCTCGACCTGCACTCTTTTAGTCGGAGTTAGACCCTTAGCAAGTAGCGAGTAAAGCTCTTCCAATATTCCGTAACCGATATGAAGTCGCACAAGATTTTCGTACCAACCGAGTCCCAATGTGTACTGATGGAATTGCTCCACCGAATCTGAGATTGAATCCTTCGCAGATTGCGGGTCAGCTCCGAGTTTGCCTAGCATCACGTCCAAGGACTTGCTCTTGGAGGAATACTTCGCGGCAAGTTCCTGCTGCTGCTTCGACAAACGCTCGCTGGGAGCCTGGTGGGACTGCTCGCTGAGCACCTCTGAAGCGGTTTCCATGAGGTAACTGAGCCTCGCTAGGTAAAGTTCAGGGCTGGGAGTAAGCTTGGCAGGGTTGAGCTGGACTCCACTTCGACCCGAAGTTGCGTCCCTTGAGGGCAAAGCAAGCTTGCGAGTTACCTTACGTAATCTTCGAAACCAATCCAGCACCACAGAAGTTTATCGCTGTAGCGGAATTTATCGCTCGGCATATATATCGGAGAAGCATGACCTTTAGTGAACTGGGCATAGACCCAGACATTTGTGAAGCCTTGGCTGAGCGCGGAATCACAAATCCATTCCCAATTCAGAATGAAGCCATCCCAATTGCCCTTTCTGGGACCGACGTTATTGGTCAAGCCAAGACCGGAACAGGAAAAACCCTGGGCTTTGGACTTCCGCTGATTCAATCGCTTGGAATATCACCAGAACCTGGCCCAAAGGCACTGGTAGTAGTGCCAACTCGTGAATTGGCAATTCAGGTTGCCTCCGACCTGGAACTTGCCACTTCGAAGCGCGACACCCGAGTGGTCGCAATTTATGGCGGTAAGGCCTACGAGGGCCAGATAGCAGAGATTAAAAAAGGCGCGCAGATTCTGGTTGGAACACCAGGACGCCTTATTGACTTGACAAAGCAGAAGCTGTTGGACCTGAGCCAGATTCGCTTCATGGTTTTGGACGAGGCTGACGAAATGCTGGACCTTGGTTTCTTGCCCGATGTCGAAAGACTCTTTGCCTACACCCCACAGGAGCGACAGACCATGTTGTTCTCGGCGACGATGCCGGCAGCAATTTTGGGTCTGGCGCGAAAGTATCAGAACCGCCCCATTCATATTCGAGTCGCAGATCCTGAAGAAGGAAAAACCAAGGCCGACATCAAGCAGTTTGTTTACCGAGCGCACTCGCTAGACAAGGACGAAGTGGTCGGAAGAATCCTGCAGGCTGAGGGTCGAGAGCGAACAGTCATCTTTACTAAAACCAAAAGACAGGCTGCCAAGCTCACCGAAGAATTAGTGGACCGTGGCTTCAAGGCAACGCCGCTGCATGGAGACATGGCCCAGGAGGCAAGAGAGCGTTCACTCAATAATTTCCGTCAGGGCAAGAAAGACATCCTGGTAGCGACAGAGGTTGCGGCTCGAGGTATCGACGTCGACGATGTTTCACACGTGATCAACTATTCAGTTCCAGAAGACGAGAAGGCCTACCTGCATAGAATTGGCAGAACTGGTCGCGCTGGAAAAACTGGAATTGCCGTGACCTTTGTCGACTGGGAAGACCTGACCCGCTGGGTGCACATCAACAAGGAATTAGAACTAGGCAAACCAGAGCCAGTGGAGACTTACTCAAATTCCCCACACTTATTTGAAGACCTCAGCATTCCGCAAGGTACTAAGGGAAGAGTTGGTGCGAAGAAGCCGGTAGTAGAAAAAGAAAAACCGGCTTCCCAGAAAACCGAATCCCACGCGCCAAGAAAACGTGAAAGAAAACGCAACTATAACAAGGCTTCGTAGCCGGTTGCCTGCTCCAAGATTTTTTCCAGCATCTGGGGGCTTGTTGAATTCTCACCCAGTTTGTTTTCTTTGCCACCAACACCGTGGTAGTCACTTGAACCGGTAACAATTAGATCCCGCTCGAAGGCCAGTTCTCGAAGCCACTGCCTTGGCATTGGTGGAACCATGCGATGTTCAATTTCGAATCCTGCAATTCCCGCCTCGATAAGTGCCAAGAATTCCGCTTTGGGAAGATCGCCTGGATCCTTACCTGGAAAATCGGTAAGCGGATGCGCCATGATTGGCACCCCACCCGCTTGCCTAATTAGATGAATTGCTTCACGTGTGTTCAACGTGTGTTCTGAAATGTAGTACTTACTTCTAAAACTCAGAATCGATTCGAAGGCTGCCGATCGATTAGGCACTATCCCCAGTCTCACCAGTGCGTCGGCGAGTGCTGGTCTGCCAATGGTTGCATTCGGGGCTAGTCCACGAGTCACTTCATCCCAGGTAATCGGGTAATCAACTGCCAAAAGCTCGGTCATGCGCTGGGCCCTGGTGACTCGAGACTCTTTGGTTCGTTGCAGCGCCGCCATGAGCGGTTCGTGGTTTGGATCTGGCAGGTAAGCAAGCACATGCACGCTGATCCTTCGGCCGGACGAGCTAACGCTGTGAGTGGATACTTCAATCCCTTGGACTAGGCCGACTCCTTGCGACCGAGCCGCATTCTCGGCTTCCGCCCAACCGGCTACCGAGTCGTGATCGCAGATTCCGAGCACGGTAACCCCGGCTTGCTTGGCGTTCTCCACCAATTGGCTTGGGCTGTCAAGGCCATCACTGTGATGGGTATGAGTATGCAGGTCAATCACATGGAGCAGAATAGTCGCATGGCCAAGAAACAGAGCTCGCCCAATCGCTCGAGAACTCCTCACAGTAAGAAATTTCTAAAATTCATTTCGGAGGGTTGGGCTAATCCGGTTTCCCTTTCCCCCAAGAGATGGGAAGTAGCCCGTTACGCGGCCGAGCGTCGACAAGCTCTCGCTGAGAAGTTCAGAGGCAAAGTCTTAGTGATTGAAGCGGGCGAACCCAAGGTTCGATCCAACGACACCGAGTATCGCTACCGAGCTCACTCTGCTTTTTCTCATCTAACCGGCTGGGGCAACCAAACTGTGCCCGGGTCAGTTTTGGTAATTGATGCTAGAAACAAAAAGGCAAAGTCAACGCTTTATTTGATGCCCACTGCGGGGCGGAATTCTTCCGAGTTTTTCGCAAACCCCATGATTGGCGAATTTTGGGTGGGTCAACGCCCAACCCTGAAAGATGTCGAAGTTCAACTTGATGTTCCAACTAAAGACCTGGCTGCACTTCCTGACCTAAAGAAAAAGTATGGGAGAGACCTCCTAACTCTTCAAAACAGCAAGCTGGCAGAAGCGGTTTCCGTGCTGCGTTTTGTGAAAGATAAATACGAAATTTCGGAAATGCGCAAAGCCGTAGCGGCAACAGTCCGAGGATTTGAAGATGTAGTTCGAGAACTTCCAAAAGCCTTGATATCGCAAAAGGGAGAGCGAGTGGTAGAGACCACTTTCTTTGCAAGGGCAAGGTTGGACGGAAACGACCTAGGTTACGAAACCATTTCAGCTTCGGGATCAAATGCTTGCATTCTGCACTGGACTCGCAACGATGGAAAAATCAATAAAGACGATTTGTTGCTACTTGATGCTGGCGTAGAAGTCGATTCGCTCTACACCGCAGACGTCACCCGAACCTTGCCTGTATCTGGAAAATTCTCAGACACTCAAAAAAAGCTTTACGAAATTG
>JACCED010099836.1_pt1 | contig 33269 bp, 23 predicted proteins | sample 7455021 | NCBI WGS metagenome assembly JACCED01 (sample SAMN15323456, study PRJNA562643) | freshwater metagenome | isolation source: river surface water | place: USA:Blue River Watershed | collected 2017-08-19 | reverse complement strand
TATATGCAGATGAAGGTTACGGGCATACTATCATTGAAGATATTAGATATGAATCTTATCGTTTAAGATCTAAAACTAATCGTACTGCAATAGAAGAAGAAACGATACATTTACCAGATAGATTAACTGCATTTAATTTTTCCAGAATGGTTTCATTAAAAGATCCAATAACAAATGAAGAGATTAAGAAATATGGTAAGAATTTCTTAGTTGAAAACATTATTCGTTTATTAGAAGAAGGTCTATTTAAATTCCCAGTAGAAGATGAAAGACTTAGACAGCAGTTATTAAATTACAGAGTTTTAAGAAGAAATGCTGCAACTAGTAAACCCGTATACGGCATGCATAATGAGCATATAGGAGATCACAGACTTGATGCATGTATGTTATCTCTTGGTGCATTGGTCTTAGAAGAATCTGTATACAATGGTAAAAGTAATTTTATTTCCGCGCCCACATATATTAAAAAGAGTATACATCAACAAAATGAAAATACAGAATCAATAATAGAACAATATCAAAAAGCTAAATTTGGTGGAGATATAAATGTACTTAGTTTAACAAGACCAGGATTAGAACCAGATGAAGTAAAACACAAAACTAACTCAAGTAGAGACTTGATACCTAAAAAAGAATTCTCTATCTTAGAAACATTAAAGAATAACAAAGCAAATCCAAATCAACCATTAATTAGTGGACATCAAAGAAGAGGTCGTTTTGGATCTAAGAATAGGAGCTGGCAATGAAAGTTACACCTGAAAATATTAGTAGAATTGCTAAACAATTATTTCAACAAGAAGGATTAACAAAAGAAGAATTAGAATCAGCTACTAAACAAATTAGTTCTGGTTTTGATGATGCTGGTGTATTTTCTGCTGCAAAAATGAAACCGCAAGAAAAACTTGTCCGAAATACACCAGAAAAATTTGCAGGTAAACCAATAAATGATATTAGACGATTTGATGATGTTGTTGATCGACCTTTGTATGATGTGGGAGGATTAAGACCGGAACAAGTAGAAAATTTAAATGGTCCTAATTTTCACGCATATCAACAAGCAAAAAGAATGAATCCAAGGGCTGGTGAAGATTTATATTATAAAGAAGAGGATAACCCTATTCCAGATGGTGTAGAATTCGCTGAATTACAAAAGGCTTTTAAAGACAGCAATACCTACACACCAGAGCAGTTGGCAAAAAGCCCTGATGAACTTCGCCAGGCAGCAGGAACTGAAGAATATACTCCTAATGAATTCTTAAATACAGATAAAGGGAAACAAGCGCTAGACTACTTGTTTAATACTAGTGCAGGTAAAGAATATTCAGATGAAGCCTTAAGTAATTTAGAAAAAGGATACGAACGTACGGGTGAATACGGTTTAGGTATGATGTCATTGCCTACTAAAGCCAATGGATTTATGGGCATGTTAGGAAGTAATGAATTTGGTGCCGCAGTTGGTGGTGGTGTTATCGGTGGTGCTGCTAATATGGCAACTGGTGGAGATTTTGAATCTGGGTTTATGGCTGGTGGTTTAGCTGGTGGTTTAGGTAAATCTATAACTAAGAATATAGCAGGTAGTGCAGACGATTTAATGAGATTAGAAAAAGGTGCAATTGCAAAAGTACTTGATGAAAACAAAAGTTATGACGAGTTATTAGAGTCAAGACGTGATATTTATAGACAACCAGAAAGAGAAATTGAAGCTTTAGAAAAACAAAGATTAAATCCAAGTGATGAGGCTGCTAGATTAAATAAAGAAGAGGCTTCAGCACTTGAAGCTCTAGAAAAAGAAAAAAGTAATTATAATAACTTTGCAGATTATAACGTTGGTGTAAATGAACGATTAAGAGCAGATAAAGAACAATTAGAAACTCATCTTCAAGGAGAATTTAATACTAGAGGTCTTAACGAAGGATCAAGACCAGAAAAAGCAACGCAAGCTGAATACGAAGCAGAATTAACTAAACCGATTGACTTTAAGGGAAAAAGAATCAATCTTGTAAGAAACAGTGATGATGAATTAGTTAAACAACATACGGATGAAATAGATACATACGAAAAGATGATTCAAGCACAAAACTCGGGTGGTCCTGCGGTTTCTGCTCCTGTAGTAAATGAACATTCTTTATTTAAATCGCTTAAAGATTATAAAGATACAAGGGGAGCTCATGCTATGCATGTTGATGCTGCAAGAGCAGCAAAAATACCTGAATTTAAAAAACAAGACCAAATTGCGTGGCATAAAGGCAGCAACGTCGATCTGCCTGACGATATGATGCAAAGAAGACAAGAAATGTATGATCAGCAAATGAAATATGCACAAGAACGAAGAACCACTTTAGAGAATCAACAAAAACCATTATCAGAAGCACAAAGTAAAGTAGATTCAATAAGGCAACAAAGAAGCAGTTCTGATAAGAATATAATGGAAACAAATAATAATTTAGACCAACAAATTGCAGAAAAGCAAAAAGCACTTGCCGGAAAACCTCGTTTACAAGGAGATGAACTCAATGAACAGTTACACAAAGATATGCTTAAAGAAGCAAGTGTAAAAGATTTAGGAGAAGAAGCTGGTTTCATGCAGAAACGTGCACAAAACTTTATTAAACCAGGAACCAGAGATAGTGGAAAAAGTACTGGTATAGAATCAAGACATATGGTATTAGGTGGTGCTGCATTAGCTGGTGGCATCTTTGGAAATAGAAAACGTGATCATAGCCGTGGATTTAATTCACATAGAGGTAGCAGAATATGAGTTTAGAAATTTATAAACTTTACAATAATCAAGAAAAAGCAATTTCCAAATTTGAATTAATTCATGAAGGTGTTCTAGGGAACATTAGAATTGAACCATATTTAATAAAGAATAATGCAAATGATTTCAAATACAAAAATATTGTACTTTCAGTAAAGGCTACAACCGAAAATGAAGGTGGAGATTTTGTATTTAAAATTATAAAAAGTGAAACAGAACCTACTGAAGAAATGTGGGATTCAGACAATGATGTAATTACAATAAGTTCAATGTCCGTTATGAATGATCCTGAAGAGAATCAATTCAAGTTTTGGGTACGTACTTTTGTACAAACAAATGTACATCCTGGACTGTACTTGAATAAATTAAAATTAGAATTAAGTTATGAAATGAGTGATGCGAATGAATCTATTTGATAATATTCGAAAAGGTAAATTTACTCCAGAATTCCAAAGTGTAAATTTAGGAACAGATAATATTTTAAAAGAAATTATTTATACAAATAAAGTTACTGAAGTAAGTGCTACAGATGAAACAGTTGAAAATACATTGCGAAAATTAAGAAAAGATCCGGATTTAAAACCTACAGTAGAAGACAAAGCAAATGTATTAGCTTTTACAAAAAACTTAACAGACAATATTGAAAAAACAAAACGTAAAATAAAAGATACCAAAGACAAATTTATTAGCGAAATTAAAAAATCAAACGATAAACATACTTTTAATTTTTCGAAAAAACCAGATTTAATTAAATACGCTACTAATATTTTTCAAGAAAGAAAAGATTTCTTAACTGCAGATGATTTTCTAACTTTATTAGAAATGAAAAAACAAATAGAAATTGATCAATTGATTAAATACAAGGAAGAAAATATATGAGCAACTTACTTGAAAATTTAACAAATCCAATAAATAAAGATAATGAAAACATAGAAAACAATTATCAAAAAACATTTCCTAAAATCGCAAGAGATTTCATTACAAGAGATGAATTAAAATGGATTTTAAATTCTATATTTAATGCAATAAACAATGTTGATCCTACAATCGGAAATGCATTGTTTGAAACATTTTCTAGTTTAGAAAACAAAGAAATCGCAATAAATAAATCAAATGAATATACTGTCAATCAAGTATTGCCAGATACATTTAAAAGAAAATACGAGGATGTAAAATGACAGAAAATCCCGAAATTTTATTTATGGTTACCGAATTAATAAAAGCTTATCAAGAAGACTATATTAATAAAAGCAAAACAGAACCTACTGAAACATTTGTAAAAACAAGTATGATGCCTTCTCTTATGGCAGCTGAAACTGTTGTTGAGTTAAATGAATTTAACTTACAAGGAAGCTTACATAATGTACTTAGTGAAATTAAAATAATAGAAGATAAAAAATTAAAATTTGAAAATCAAAAAACTCTAAGTAATTCAAGTTCTCAAACAAGCAGTTTAAATAAAAAAAGTGACGACAATAGAGGAGTTATTTTTTATGAAAAATGTGAAGGAACTATAAAAGAAAAAGATAAATATTTAGATCCAAAATTTGAAACTAATTTTGATCCAACAAAAGTTTCCCCAGAAAACAAAACTATACAAGCAAAATTAGCAAATGGAGTTAAAAGCAAAGTAGGTTTTAATTTAAATAATTATCTAAATAAATTAGGTACAAACGATATAACAAAATATGATGTAGAAAAATGTTTAAAATGCAAAGTTGATTGGAAAGATATTGGTTTTGATTTACCAAGTCTAGAATGGAGTTTAGATTTTTCTCAATTGCTTAAAACAATAAACGATGCAATAGATAAATTAATGAAAGAAATGAATCCTTCTAAAATCTACGATCAACTTTGTTTATTTATTAAAGGCTTTGGTAAATTTAGTTTATGTCCAAGTCAACTTCCCCAAATAGCAGCCATACTTCCCACTTTATTTATAAAGTATACAAATGACATAATGAAACTCCAATTTGATTGGTTGTTTTTATTTGGTCCAATTGTTAAATTTATAACAAGCGCTTTGGCAAATTTAATTGAAAATATACCAAAACTTACAAAACCAATAATCATGTGTTTAATAAACGGAGTTGAATCAATTAAAAAGTTTTTTAACTTTTATTCAGATTTCTTAAAAAAGAATGGAAGACAAATAAAAAGTTATGCCGAAGGTTTAATGTTAACTGGTCAAACTTTATACAAATTAGTTAAAGATAAGTGGGAATTCAATAGTAATCAACCAAAAAAACAACAAGAATTAGAGAAAAACCCAGAAACAAAACAACAAGCAGAATCTCCTAAACCAAAAAATTTAGACGAAGATAAAAAAAGATTCTCGGCACTAATTGATAAAAACGTAAATGATATAATGGATTTAGTTGATGGTAAAAAAACTATACGGCTTAGTGATAGTTTTGTATCTACGTTAGAAAAAGAAGGTGATGATAATTATGCTGATACTGTAATTGCCACAAGAAGAACATTAAGAGATAATGACTATAACGTTTCATTTGATATTTTAGAGTACATTAAATCATTTATTACTTTTGCAGATTTTGCAAGTAGTTTATTCTATATTGTTAGTACAGGTGATTCGGAGTCCAAGCATGCAGATGTTATAAATTTATTAATAGACGAAATATTGAAAAATTCAACTTTATTAAATGAAATATTTAATCTTATAGAAAATCCAGTTTTTTCTACTGGAAAAGATTTTATAAATGAAGAAAGTATACTAGTTTATATCAGAGTTCCTGCTAAATCATCTCCTTCACTTACATATAAGTATGATTCATATATTTTAAAAGATGAAAATAACAAAGAATTAACTTTATCTGATTTCAATGATAAAAAAGAAACAGAAAATGTTTTTATAGAAATTTTTTACAAAACTTTATGTAATAAATTAGGGTTACATAAAATTAGTACTGATTTAAGAAAAGCTGTTGTGAACGTTAATAATCCTGTTAGTAAAAACATAGGTGACGTTCTTCATGAAACTATGTATGCTTTCTTTAAAGAGTTAGCTTCTAAAGTATATATGATAGATAATAAAGATGGTAGGAGAAGAGCTCTTTTAGAAAGAATTGGAAATGATAGAATTATAATTGCAAATTTACTGCGTATAGGTCTTTTAGCTCTTAAAGTTTATGATATAGAAGGAAATCCAGCGCCTAGATTGGATGCATCACTGGATATAGATTATACAGAAAGAAAACTAACTGGATGTATGCAATTAACTCATTCTTTTTTTAGTTTTAAAAATTTTACTTTTTTAATGTTTGATGTTTTACAAACAAAACAATCAATAAATCCAGCTTCTAAAGAAGTTTCTGAACAAGTTAATACTGTTAGAAAATTAGAAGATAAAGAAAAAGCAGTGATTATTTCTTTTAATTCAAAAGGAGATCCAATTGTTCTTCCAAATAATCAAAAAGCTTTAATTGAGAAAGAATTAAAATCAAATAAAAAGATTTCAGCAATTACTAAACCTGCTACCTTTTTGCAAAAACAATTGAACAATTATTTAAATAATAAAATAATCGATCCAATAAACAAGGCAGCTCCAAATTCTAAATTACTAAAAAAGTATGGATTAGAAGGTAAAGTTATTTTAGATAAACCACCTGAATTAACTGATTACATAGCTATGTATGAAAAAGCTATAGATAAACCAGTTAATTTAGTTTTGGACAATATCATATTAGCTTTAAAAGAAACTCAATCTTATATTGAAGATTTTACTGGAAGTGTAATTAATGCATTAAAAGCAATAAATGAAGCTTTTAATAGGAAAATAAATTTAAGCTTAGAGTTAGGCGGAAGAATATTGAACATAATTCATACGATTAGGTTTGTATTGTTGATATACAAATTGATTCAAAAAGGATTTAGTGATTGCGAAAAAATAACAGACAATATACAAGATGCGCAAAAATTAGTTAATTCAATCAATCCAGATTTAAAATTACAAAATGTAACATCTGAAGATGCAAAAAATATTATATCTACTTTGGATCCTCAAGCTTTAAAATTTGAAGGAGTAGATGAAAAGAAATATTTAGCTATAACTTCAGAAACAAATCAAAGTTCAACATTGATAAACGTAACGGATTGTAATAATCTAGGCTCTAAGATAAGATTGGACAATGATGACAATCTAAACAAATTATACGAGGAGCTTTATAATGTCCACGTTACGACATAAAATAAAAAACTATTTTAAATATAGAAATGATAATCTTGCTAGAGAATTAGCAACAGAATTATATATGATATTTTATAAATCTAAAAATGGATCTCCTGTTTCTTTTGGTGGCATTGTTATAGATTTTAAACAAGATGAAGAAGCAATAAATGCTGATATACTTAGAATATATTATGTCTTAAAAACAAACAACGCTCCCATAGAGGTTTAAAATGAAAATATCAAATGCACTAATTAATAAAGCTTTAAAAATTATAGACAATAAAATAAATGCTTCTGATCAAAATAAACCTTTATATATAGAGAATATATCCGGTTTAAAAGTAAAACGTGTAGAAAACAAAGCGTATATCTATGGAGACAGACATAGAGGCAATTGGTTTAGACCTGAGTATGATTTGACAGAATTGCAAATTGCACAAGACACTGACGCTTATCTATTTAAAGCAATTCAAAAAAAAGTAAGCAAAGTAACCTTAGCCGGTTGGGAGTTTGTTGGTAAGGATAAAGAAATCGTTAACTATATAAAACGTAGATTGAAAGAAATAGAAATTGTATCTGGTATGCCTTTTGATTTATTAATTATACAAACTGCACAAGATTTAGCTAGATACTCAAATTGTATGTGGGTTAAAGTTAGAAACGTTGAAGCTTCTAGTGGCGTTATTAGACCACATTTTAATAAAGAAGTAGATCCTGTTGCAGGTTATTTTATACTTCCATTTGAAACGTTATGGTTCAAAGTTAAACCTAATGGCGAAATTAAAAAGGTTATGCAATTGATGCATAATACTGGTAAGTCAAATGAATTTAATCCAGAAGATGTTATTCATTTTTACACAAATAAAAAGCCTGGTTTTACTATGGGAACTCCAGAATTGTTACCAGTTTTAGAAGACATTGCATTGCTGAGAAGAATGGAAGAAAATGTAGAAACTATGATTGATAGTAATTTGAATCCATTATTTCATTATACAGTAGGCAATGATCAACATCCTGAAAGATATGGTGCAGATGGCGTTAAAGAAACAGATGTAGTTAGACAAACATTAGAGTATATGCCCGCAGGCGGTATATTTGTTTCTGATCATAGACATAAAATTGAAGCTATTGGATCTGAAGGTAAAGCTTTATCTGTTCAAGAATATTTAGATTATTTTAAGAAAAGAGTTTTTTCTGGTTTAGGTGTAACTCCTATGGACATGGGTGAATCTGATTCTGCAAATAGTTCTACTGCATCATCTTTATCTAAATCCGCAATTCAAGATATTGAAGCACTACAAAATGCAATTAAGATATTTATTGATACTTATGTTATTAATGAACTTTTAATTGAAGGTGGATACGGAGATGCAATCATAGATCCAGATAAAAAAGTAGAAATTAAATTTGGTACTGTAGATAAAGAAGAAAAGTCAAAGTTAGAAAATCAAACTATTCAGTTATGGTTAAATAAATTAATAACAGAGAATGAAGCAAGAAAACGATTAGGTGAAAAACCACTAGATGATGGTGAACGAGAAAATACATATTTCACTTTATATGAAGAACCATTAGCAATGTTAAAAATAGCTGGTGCAATACCAATGTCTGCTCCTGCTCAAGCTTTAGCAGAATCAAAAACTTCTGCAATTACTAAAGAACAAAATAATAAAGCTGCATCTGAAGAAGTTAAAAAAAACAAAGTAGGCCCTAAAGGTGAACCTTCAAATAACAAGGCACCAAATCTTTCGGCAAATATATCTAGACCTGCAAATCAAAATGGTATAAGAACTGCTCCTAAATTAACACATGATAAAAATGACTTGATTAATAATGCGATTAATAGTTTATTATACTCTGATGAAAGCGTTGAAAGTATAATTCAAAAATATAAACAAGAGGTTTCTAATGTCAAATAACATAATTAAGTTTACTGATTTTGTTACTTTTGATCCAAGTCAAAAAGTAGCAAAGTTAACTAAACGAGAAAAAATTAAAACAATTGATAATTTAATTACTTCTGCAAATACTAATGGTAAAGGTTTAGTAATCACTTACGATTTATCACATAGTGGTAGAAGAATTAATAATAGAATTTATTCTGTTAAAGGTCAGCAAAAAGGTATTGCTAGTTTGACTAACCCATACAATAAACCAATCATTAGACATCATGATCAATCAACTGATCCTATTGGTAGATTTATTGGCGGTGAATGGCAAGATCTAGAATCAGAATATATGTCTATTTTAAAGAATGATTTGTCTGCATATAATTCCTTACGTCATGCTTTTGATTCTGATGAACCAGAGTATATGTATAGATCATTGAAGCAATTTGATTTGCTTAAAAATAAAGACTGGACTGGTCTTGGTCGTATGAGAGTACAAGCTAATATCACAGATAAGGACGCAATTGAAAAATTCTTAGACGGTAGATATTTAACTTTCAGTGCAGGCTCTTCTACAAATCGACATGTTTGTTCTATTTGTAATGAAGACTGGGCAGTTAGTGGACCTTGCGAACACAATCATGGTAGAGATTATGATGGTGAAACATGCGTGTTTGTTTGTGGTGATTTTGAAGTTGTTGAAGGTTCTGTAGTTACAACTCCTGCAGATACTCTTTCTCAAGTAATATCAATTCATCGCGCGGATTCATTAGAAGAAACAAACAAATTAGAAGATTCTTCTCCTATAGAAGTTTATAATACACAATATTTATTTAACAAGGATAATGAAAATGTTCAAACAACCAGCAGTATTACCTTACCCACTAGTACCCAAGAAACCAATGAAACCCAAGAAGACGAAAAAACCGATGAAGAAATAGAAAACTTAGATGAAAAAACATTTAAAGTTCCTTCTGGTGCTAAAGGAAATGCACAACAAGTTCTTGATTGGAAAGATAAACATGGTTCCGAAGTTAAAGGAATGACAGCAGTTGGTTGGGCAAGAGCACGACAACTTGCTACGAAATCAGAAATCGGTTTATCAACAGTGAAAAGAATGGCAATGTTTAATCGTCACAGAAAGAATGCAACAGTAGATCCTCAATTCAAATCCGAACCATGGAAAGATCGTGGCCATGTTGCGTGGCTTGGTTGGGGTGGTACTTCAGGTATTGATTGGGCAATTAAAATATCAGAAGCTAATAATGATGAATCTGAAGATGCAGAAAGATCATCTCCTGAAGGTAAAGGTGCAAAGACTCCAGCAAAGCCTTCAGAAAGAATAAAAGGATCTAAAGTTAATGAAAAAGGTTCAGCATCTAGTTCTGGTAAATCAATTAAAGTGGGTTCTGTTCTTGAGTCTTTGAAAGCTAAAGTTAAAGAACATAATGAGAAATATGGCGATAGTGAAGCTAAAAAAGTTACATTAGGAATGTTAAAGGCAGTATACAGAAGAGGAGCTGGTGCTTTCTCTAGTACACATAGACCTGGAATGTCTCGTTCTGGTTGGGGTGTTGCAAGAGTAAATGCTTTCTTGAAATTAGTAAGAAGCGGTAGTCCATCTAATCCAAAATATACAACTGACAATGATTTGCTTCCTAGTGGACATCCTAAAAAATCAAACAATAAAGCAACAACAAATAAAAAGGATTTAAATATGTCAAACGAAAATAATGAATTAGATGACGATTTATTAGAACCAGTAACAGAGCCAACTCAAGAAGAACAAAAGGCTCACGATGATTCTTTTGAAGATACAGAAAACATTGACTGGTTTATGTTAGATCTAGCATTGAACGCTCTAATGCTTCAAGAAGACAAAGCTTTATCAGCTGAAGCTCGTAATAGACTTCCTGATGATGTATTTTGTGGTCCAGATAAATCTTTCCCAATTCCTGATTGTGCACACGTAACTGCAGCTAGAAGATTAATTGGTCAAAGCAAATTATCTGAATCTCAAAAGAAATCAGTTTTAGGTTGCGTATCTCGTAAAGCTAAAATTATGGAATGCGATAAATCTGAAGATCAATCAGATTTAGATAAACTAAGATTAGATTACGACAAAGCAATCAGTGAAATTGAAAAACTTAAAGAAAAACTTTCAGAAGTACTTGATTATATTTCCAAACAGAATATAACATCTACTAATGATTCTGCAGTTCTTCAGAATAACGATGAAAATAACGTTGTTAACCAAACAAATAATAATGTTGTTACTGAAGAAAATATTGCTGAAGATAAAAAAGTCGACTTTTTAAATAAAAAAGTTGAAAATCCTTCTACACATGTAGATGCTGAAACTGTGAATACTATCGCTAAGAAAAACAAATTACCAGAATTTGAACAAAATGTAGTCGACCAGTATTTTAAAATAAAAGAAACTTATGGTTTAGATAGCGCAGAAGGTTATTTATTCCAAAAGTTACCATATTTACCTAGAGGCTTTCATCCAGAAAAAATTAATAATTAATATAACATAGGAGATAAAAATGAGTATTGATAGATTTCAAACCCGTTTCAAAACTCGTAGCGATTTGATGGATCAAATCACCCCTAATAACGTAGTTCAAAAAGAAGTTTCAGTTCCCGCTGGCGAATGGAAACCTGCTGATTGGCTACCTGTTATTTGGCAGAATACTAGATCTAAAGATTATTTCGTAATGAGTTCAGGTAAAATCGTTAGCTTTTTTGCTGATGGTAGAATTGTTCCTTCCGGTCTTTTAGCACGTGCTTCAGCTGCAAATAACATTAATGCAGAAATTGTTAAGTATGGCGAAATGGATGTTGCTGCTCGCGTAGTTGATATTCGTACTGGTAAGTTTGTAGTAGAAGCTGATATCGGCACAGTTACTTTAGAAGATTTTGTAATTGCACTTAGAGATCATGGATTCATTGCAGAAGATCACCCAGCATTTGCAGCTGGTGGTCTTGCAAATTTCAAGAATGCTGTTTCTGAATGTATTTCTTCACCAGTTGGTGTTTTAGCTTATGATGTATTTGTATGGGCCGGCGAACCTGGTAAGTTACATTTTACAAATTATCAAAAACAACATTTAATTCAATTCTTTACCGACATTCAAATGAAGGTTCCTCACGTAGCTGTAGATGGTGGTAGTTTTGCTTTTGCTGGTGCTACTGTAATTACAGGTGCTCAACTTGCTGCTAAAGCTCGTTATGCAGGTCTTCCAGTTTCTGAATTAGTTGCAGTTCAAGTTGATCTTCCACATCAAATGGCTAACAATACTACTCGCACTCCTTTAAGTTGGGCTGGTGTTGTTGGTTCTGTACGTGAAAGATCTGGCGTTGAACTTCTTGCTAAAGAAGGCGATTGGTTCTTAGATGTAGATGCTGCTACATTTGTATTCTATAGTGCTGCTGGTGCTGGGCTTGCTCTTCCTGCTCAATTTGCTGCTGCTACTGTAGATTACTTTGTATATACAAATGCTTCATCTACTACAGAAAGAATGATTCACTTTGTTGGTGCTGGTCGTCCTGGCGATTATCTTACATTTGATGCAAATAGTAATTTCCAAGTTATGGCTAATTCAGAACTTGCAGATGCATTTGTTAATGGTGGTATTGTTGGTCGTCTTCTTGCTATTCAAAAAGAACCACGTGATCTTCTTGAAAGAGTTCGTACTGCATTCCAAGGTGAAGAATTTGATGCATCTTCCAAGATGCCTGGTTCTGCAACTAGAGGCTTTAGTGACTTGATTACCCTTTCTAAGGAAAAGGTTGCTGATCAAATCGCTGTTATCAACGTTAAGATCGTATAATATAAATAGGAGAATCATAATGCCAAATTTTAAATTAATTGACGGTACAAGTATTGTACTTCCTGACAATCAAAAAGCTGCTGCCCGTTATTTAGCAGATATCATTATCAATCGTGGTCAATTGCCCGATAGAGAAGAAAAGATTAGTTGGTCTACTTTTGCCGAAACCATTTCTCCTAAAAACAAGGATATGGTTCGTGCTTCTGAAATTACTCCATTGCTTCAAACATCTATGGAAATTCTAATTCGTGAACCAGTTGAACCAAATGCGATCATTACTCCATTGTTTACTCGTATTCAAGCACAAGGTCTTAACACTCAAATTTTGATGGGTGCTATGGGCGCTGTATATGCAGCAGATGTTCAAGAACTTGGTACTTATCCAGAAGTTAACTTCCAAATGGGTGGTGCCGTTTCTACAGCTTATATTGGTAAGAGCGGTATTGCTGCTTCCTTTACTGATGAAGCTTTGAGATATTCTACATTTGATATTATGGCTAAGAATCTTCAACTTATGGGCAATGCTCTTGTTCGTCACAAAGAACAAAAAGCTGTTGGTTTCTTAAAGCAACTTGGTACAACATTGTTTGATAATATTAATCCATCTCACTCAATTTATGGTGTTACTACTGGTCGTGGTCTTGCTGCTGGCAATAAGCTAAGTGCAAATGGTTCTATGACTATGGATAACCTTATGCGTGGTATGGCTCATATGGCAGAAGAAGGCTTTAGTGCTGATACTTTGCTTATGCATCCTTTGTTCTATTATTCATTCATTCAAGATCCTATCCTTCGTCAAATGATGTTGATGCACGGTGGGGGTGCTTGGTTCAATGCTTACTCTGGTGCACCTGGCGTATTGACTCCTTACAGCAATGGTCAAATGGGAGCAATGGGTCCAACAAATGGTACTAAGATTGTAAATGGTCGTGGCATTGGTACTGCTGGGGGTTCTACTTCAGAACAAATTACTTCAGTAAGTCAACGTTCACAACTTGCTACATCTGCACCAAATCTACCTTCTTACTTCCCATTTAATTTCAAGATCTTGGTTTCTCCTTTGTGTCCATATGATCCTGAAACTGAAACTGGGGATATCTTCTTGCTTTCTTCTGGTAATATCGGTTATCACCTTGTTGATGAAGATCCTACAACAGTTGAATGGCGTGATGAAAACACTGAAACCGTAAAGATCAAGATTCGTGAACGTTATGGTTTTGCTGTTGCTCATGAAGGTCAAGGCGTTGGCGTATTCAAGAATGTTAAGAGAGCAGAACAACACTGGGATGGTACCATCAAGGCTCTTGGTGATATTGACTTGGTTACTGAAGCTGATGTTAAGAGCAATATGTAAAAATATTGTTTGACTCAGAAAAGCTCATAACGTAGATTAAAGGGAAGTAGAAATACTTCCCTTTTTCATTTTATATAGGAAAGAATTTATGAGCTGGTTTAAAGATAAAAAAGAAGATGAAGAATATGAAGATGACTTTAATTATGATCCAACCAATCCATATACTTCTGAAGTAGAAGACGATTTCATAGAAGTAAATATAAAGGATTTAATAAATGCCGATAAATCTAATAACGAATCTAAGTTACCCACAGAACAGTGAAGTTAATGTTCCAATAGGATCTTCAATTGCTTTGTTCTTTGATAAAGAAGTAGATGTTCAATCTGTTAAAGATTCATGTATATTAACTGGTCCGGATTCAGACTTTAGTAGTGGTCCAGATAATGCTGTATGGATGGTAAATAATCCAAACGAAAATTATTTAAGAAGTCCAGGATATTCTGGTTTTGTTAAATTTGATGTAGAGTTAAGATATTTTGATCCAATTACAAATTCAGAATTAACTGATGTAATTGATATCGATAAAGTTGCCAATGTTTACACTATAGCAGTTATTAAACCTGAAAAGGTATTAGCTTTAAATGTTGATTATAAACTACATATAATCGGCGCAAATACATTACCCAATAGCATAGCAACTAAGAACTGTGTATCAGAAAGAACACATTATACTTGTTCAATAGATACTGTTTTAACAAAAAGAGTTAAACTTAAAGGCACATATAATCAATCAAATGATGTAACTTTAAATTGCAAAATAGTTAAGGCCGGAATCGGTAGCGAAGCACAATATATTTGGTGGTTTTCAAATGAACCAATGCCAAACAATAGCGGTGCTAGATTACTAAAATGTACAAGTAGATGGAGATCTTTAGACAGAGGATTAGTTATTCGTTTTGAAGAAAGTGAATATTCTATTGGAGAAATTTATCAATTTAAATGTTATCAACGTTCTAATTTAGATCAATCTTATATTATAAATTTTAGTACTGGAAATTCCGGAGTATATACGGAAGCAGATTATTCTTTAACTTCTACATCAGAAATAGATATTAATATTCCTACTAGAGTTAGACCAGTAGATACTAATCGTTTTGAAATATTATCAATAGAACCTTATCAATCAGAAATTAATGTGCCGATTGATACTAAGTATTTTGTAATTACATTTTCAAAAGCAGTTGATCCATTAAGTGTTACTCAACAAAATATTAAAATAAAATCATTTCCTGTTAGTGGATTTTACCAATCGAAAAAAGGTATCAATAATAGAGAGTACGAAGTATTTAAGATTTTATCTGTAGAAGATAATAAAATAATAATTGAAGTTTAAGGAGTCGATATGCCTACTAGAAATCCTATAAATCTTGGCGAATCAATTCGACTTAAGGTTATCTTAAAAGATTCTTTTAATAAACCTGTCGACCCAACTACAATTAATTTAACTATATCAGATCCAAACGCAGTAGATACTATTATTGATCCTTTAACAATAATAAAAGTAGATACTGGTTTTTATTATGTAGATTATATTTCTACAGTGCCTGGTATATATTTAGAAACATGGACTTATAATTTACTTGGTAGAGATTATACAGTTAATCATTCTTTTGAAGTATTAGATAATAATATTTTATCGGCAGATAGACTACCTTTAGAATTTAATAGATTAATAGAAATAGAAATATCTTCAAACATTATGTCTTTGGATGGAGAAGTAATTGGCGAATTAGAGCCACACTATTTTCTAACTGAAATGAATCCGTTCTATGCTCCTATTGAAATTCTTAGAGTAGAATGTGGTTCTTGGTTAAATGACGTACCTGATGAAACATTAGCATTAGCGATACATTGGGCATCTATAAAAGCTGATGAATTAACATGTAAAAAACCAGTTGGTGAAAGATACTACTATGCAAGAACTAGATTTGTTTTATTCGATGCTGCTATTAGCCTCTTTACAATGCCTGTTGGTTCCTATGGTTCTAATAGTAAAACCCATAAAACATTGGGAGATCTATCCGTTCAAAACTCCGATTTGGATCTTGATATTAAAGACTTACTTAAAGAATATAAAGAACAAAGAGAAGAATGGTTAAGAATACTTAATGCTGGTGGTTCTATTACTCTCGGTCAATCCTTAGATCCTACATTTGCACAACGTGGATCTAAACGTCCAGATTATCTTGCAGTATCTAGACAATGGCAAGATCCTTGGGGCGAATACTTTGATCAACCTACAGTTAATAGTAAGTACAAGAAACCAGGTGAAGATAAATACAAATCTGGATTTACTCGTTGGAATCAATACTACTTTACTACTACACGTATTGGTAATGGAGGTCGTAGATGAAACGAACATTTCATACTACTTCTAGAGAGAAAGATCTAAGAAGAGCATTTGATGATTTTATTTTAGGTAAATCTGGTGGAATTAAACACGCACATAAAGTGTTAATTAGAAAAGCTCGTCGAGATGAAAACAATCAAATTATACGATGTAAATGTGTAAATCAAATAACAAATGAACCTAATACTGAAACTCAATGTCCTTACTGTCAAGGTGAAGGTTTTATTTGGGATGAAAAGTTTGCTGAATGTTATTCAATAATGCAAGGTGGTGATTCATTTGCTTCTAGATGGAAACGTATTGGTGGGGGTTCTATAAGAACAGATTACAAGACTTTTTATTTTAGATATGATACTGAAATATCCTATAAAGATAAGATTATCGAGTTATTACTTGACATAGAAGGAATTCCAACCATACCATACGTTAGAGACGTTATTTACAAACCAGAAACTATACAGAAATTCAGGTCAGATAATGGTCGTTTAGAATACTTAGCGATTCATTGTCGCGAAGAACAAGCTATAAGGTTAAATGATAGATGATTGATTTTAATTACGACAAACAAATACTAGAAAAAATTAAAGACATTCAAATAGAATTCATTAATCAAGACGGTGAATTGATAAATAAATTATCTACATCTGTCGATACTTTCAACCCATATGAATTTGATATTACAAAATATCTTCCCAATTCATATGCAATGACAATTGATAGCTTTGTTGATACTGCTAGAAATTTGTTAAAGGATGTCGAAGAGAGAGAAGGTAAGAAGAAATTTGTTACCTTAACAGAGGAGTATCCACCAGAACCATTCGATCAATATGGTGACGAAGTAATTACTTGGAAAGTAGTATCTAGAGAACCAGGAAAGATGGATGCAAAAGGTACTGGTAGACCTCAAAGAAAAAGCAATTACTCTTATTCTGTACATAGTCCATATGAACCTAATAAGATAATTACAGTAGAATCTAGACCAATAGATCACGTTATTGAATTTTGTTGTTGGGCAAAGACTAACAAACTTGCAAATGAACGTGCATATTGGTTAGAAAAGATTTTAGTAAACAATAGTTTTGTTTTTGACATCAACGGCGCAGAAAGATTCTTTTGGAAAGATAGAAAAACTGATACTTACATGACAGTAGGTAATCAAAGATTATTCTATCGCCAATTACATTTCTTCTTGCGTTTTCGTGAATTTGAAAGTAAAGCTGAATCTATTTTAAGAGAAATCCTAGTTCAAAGTACTATAACGAGATAAGGAGGCCCTTATGGCTTATCAAAATTTTTATTCTAATTTGCCTGGAGTTAGAGCATCATTTAGAGACGGTATTCTAAGTGCATTGGCACCTACAAATTCACCAAACATTGTTGTAATTGGAACTGCTGCAAAAGGCCCATCTTACAATGTATATGGCGATAATGGTACAAGTATTCTAACTACTCAATTTGGTTCAAGTGATTTAATTCACAACTTGAGTCAAATTAAGCAAATGATTGGTAATTCCGGTAGTGTTGGCGCAATTAAAGTTGGTGGCACTGAAGGTCATCTACTAATCACTAAGACAATTGCTACAAGTTATGAACAAGAAGAAATTTTAAGAATTTCTTGTTTAAGAAGAGAAGATGGGTTCTTTAATAAAGCAAAGTTAATTCTATTGCCATTTGAATCTTCTGGAATCGTTCGTCAACGCGTAATTGTAATTGATGAAAACAACAATGCACTTCTTGATAGTGAATCTATTTTAACTCAAAATGTCGATGACTTTGAAGTTTCAATCAATAATGATTTTGGCATTCAACATATTCTTTACACTCCAGGTGTATATTCAAGTGATTCTACACAGTATGGTTCTGTAAAATGTGAAGATCTTTTGTCTTTAGTTTTTGATACCAATATTCTGGCTACATTACCTACTCTCTCAGCTTTAGTAAAAGGAGATGTATTTAAATTCTCTAATAATGTTAAGAGTGCAACCGGTGCAGCAATTGGTGTAGATTATTCAATTCCAAAGATTCTTCCTATCTCTGGTTCTGGTGAAAGTTCTTATAATAAACTTTATGCCGCTGGTGAATTGCTATCTGAAAAACTTCATCAATTTACTTCTAGTATTTTTGTTGCACCAAAATGGCATGCAAATATTATGGGTTCTGATATCACTGCAATTGATCCATTAAAACAAGACGCATATTTCTATGATAAGAAATCACTTGGTTACATGTTTAAAGTAATGTATCAAGGAAAACCATACGTATTTATGTTTGGTAGAAAACTAGCAATTAGTTCATCTAATGTAAGAGCAGTTGATGATCCTTATGTGTATCCAGTTAAAGATTCAAATTTAGTACCTCAAAATTGGTTACAATTTATTCTTAAAACTGAAGCACAAAGAGAACTGGGCGATTTGTTAAATTTAGTAGAATTTCATTTTCATCCAAGCAAAGCGACAAATAAATGTGCTGAATGGTTCTTCAACTATCGAGGTAAGATCGAATGTCATATTGATTTAAATACAGCATTTAATGCAGCTTTAGTAGGAGATGTAACTATATCAACACCATTCTGTAATCTTAAATTACTTAATGGTTCTATTTTGACTGGTGTTGCTGAAAACCCTATTCTTTTCAGAGCTTCAAAAGTAGGTGGCGATTATAGTTTAAGTGATGCTATTTCAAGCAATGAAGATGGTATAATCTCTGATCCATTCATTCAAACTCCATTTGATTTGACTGGCGCATATGTACCTGAAGAAGTTATGCAAAAACTATTATCACTTCCAGCTCTAGTAACTAATGCTGCTACAGTTACCGGTAGTAATTCACAAATTCGTGAAGTTAATCTTGCTCATCAAGCTGCACAATTAGCTTATAAAGCATCAGCAATTTACAATGCAACAATTGCAGTAGTTGGCTTGGCTTCAGCCAGTGATTTAGGTTTAACTGGAGCTACATGGGCAGGAACAGCACCTACTTTCGAAATAGATGCAAACCAAACAGTTAGAGTTAAAACTAATGGTACTGGTGTTTTTGGAAATAAATTCCTTTATGGTTCAACATCTTATAGAGGTAAGTCTGCTTATGGTGGTTTCATTTTGACAACTGGAACATCCTTACCTGATAGTGAACCTTATGGCATCGATGATACTGACGAAGCTTTAGATGCTGGTGGTTATCCAATCGATATTGGTAAGAATTTAATTATCGTTGGTTCACATGCAAATGTTAATGTAGATCTTCAAGGTAATCAAAATTCATCTGCAGGAATTCCTGCAAGAAATACAAGCATCATTACAGTTAATGGTTTAAGTTTAGCAGCAACTGTTGCAGCTAAGGTATTTTTATCTCCTGAAAATAGAGAACCAATTGGCCCATACAACGGTTCATTGCAAAATATTCAAGGAGTTACTAATTTCGTTCCTGCAATGTTGAATACTTTTGCTATTGGTAGAATTTGCATGGTTGATGCAATTACTAGATCAATCAGTTCAATTAAAACCGCAGCATTACCAACCAGTGATTTCACAAGACTTTCCACAATTAGAGTAGCTAATCGTTTACTTAAAAATGTAAGAGAAATTGGTTTGAAATATATTGGGAATACTTTTGGGCCAGCAATGCAATCTTTGCAATCTGAAATTGATGGATATTTGGTTTCAGAAATTCGTACAAATATGGTTCAAGGTAATCCTCCACCAAGCGCACAAGTTTATGCCAGCAAGTTGGATCAAGTAGCAGGAAGAGTGAATATTAGACTTAGATTTACTCCTCCTTTCGCTCTTGAAAGTATTCAAGTTGATATGGCTGTACAACCTCCAGCAAATCTTTAATTAGAAAGTGAGATAATATAATATGTCTAGTTCATTAGATTTAACAAAAACCTATACTTCGTATAGTGGCGTTGATATTAAAGTAGTAGTTAATGGTACTCAAATTGGTTCTATGCAAGCTATTTCTTATGCTATTCAACGTGAAAAAGCACCTATTTATGTTATGGGGAAAGTAGATCCTATCTCTTTTTCACGTGGTAAACGTGGTATTGCAGGTACTATGATCAGTATTCTTCTTGATAAACATTTCTTGCATAGCGATGCTTTCTTAGGCTCTACTGCAGTTTTAGATGCAGATGAATTTGTTGCACCTGGTGCTCAAGCTGCAGGAAATTCTGTTGTTGGTGGAGCTGATGGTAAAGTAACTGGTTATGTAGTTACTGGCACTACTAGTGGTGATAAACGTGATGCAGCAACTCAAATAAGTTCAGCGGGAAATACAGCAGATTTAACTTCATTCACAGGATTATCTTCTACTATTTCTAGATTAGATGGAAAAGGTATCAATGAAGCAGTTGATGTTAGTAGTCTTGCAAATGGTTGGAGAATTGCACCTGTAGCCTATGTTGATCAAATTCTTCCATTCGATGTTGCTATTGTTGCTGTTAACGAATACGGTCAATCTGCTCAAATGCGTATTTATGGTTGCGAAATCCTTAACGAAGGTTCAGGTTTCTCAATTGACGATATCGTAGTTGAAAATCAAATGACCTATGTTTGTAGAACTATTCTGCCTTGGAGAGGTATTCCTACTGAAGGTGTTTTCAAACCTGCAGATTTGAAAGTAGGTACTCAAGGTAGAGTTGCACAACAACCATAACAATGATAAAATGTTGATTTAAAATAAAGAGAATTCTATACTCAATTTAGGTATTATTTAAAATGAGGAAACATGAGTATAGTAAGCGTTCCAAATAATTATTCATCAAAAGCAAATGCTTCGGACAACAGTAATAAAAGTTCAGCAAATACAAATTCTAAAAAAATAAATCCATATTTATATTCTTTTTCTGGTAGCGATACTTTAGTTAGTATTTGCTTTGAAGCAAGTCCAGAAAATGAAGTTAAGTTAGAATCAGTAAATACAATTTCTATTTCAATTCATGAACAAAAAACTCCAGTAAGAAGATTAGGGCATGCAGGACCTGTAGGCTTTACGTCTTCTATGAGAGTTATAGGTGGATCAATCATTTTAACTGCAGTAAATGGGCATCCTTTACAAGCTTTAGTATCTAGCGATCTTGGTAAACAAATTGTTAATCCAAATCCAGGAACTCAAGCTAATCAGTCAGCAGCAAGTCCTCCAGCTAATATTAATCAAAGTTATGGAAGTGTATTAGCAAATAGAAAAACTAAAGCTAAAGTAACAACAGATTTCTTTTTACCTTTCGAAAAAGAAGAAATAGATAGGGCAAATTATTTAGGGAATAATACTTCTTTAGGTTATTTTAAAGGGATACCGAACAAAGGTATGCCAGTATGTACTGTTTTACCACCAATGAGAATCAGGCTTCTTTTTGTATCAGAATACCAAAATAACGTTGTTCCAGGATATGGTGAAATCATATTACGACATGTAAATTTTGTTTCTGAAAATATAGTTATGAGTGTCAATAATATGGTTACTGAATTTGTTTTACAGTTTGTTGCAGCTGATGTAAATGAATTTCAATTTACTGAAAGCGATTTTGATACCGTTAACTCTATGTCTCAAGTAAATCCAGCTACAGCTGCAGCTGTTAATACAGATGTAGCAGCGGCGCAAACGCAAACTGATTCAAGTCCAGTAGAGCAACAGAATGTAGAGAATAAATAAATGTTTGATTATTCTTATTACTGTGGAGCAAATGTTAGAGTTACGTTTATTTCGAATCGATCAGGAGTCGAATATAGCCAATCTTCAACCAATATAGTTGGTATAAATTATTCTATAAATTACAACCCTCAACCAGCTTATGGATACTGCTCTACTTATTATAATGCAGTTCTAAAAGGAAGAGAGTTAGCTCAAGGAACTATTTTAATTAACTCAAGTCATACAAATATATTTTTTCAAGAAATTTCTCAGCCAGACTATTTCGAAAAATTTAAAGATTCTAAAAACAATTATAATATAGAGTTATCAACATTAGGTGGATTTGATATTAGAATTGAATTTGGATCAGAAGATAGACCAACAAACTCAGGAGTAGTTTTACGAGATTGCTATTTTACAAGTAAAGGAAAAGCGATACAAGTAAGCGCAGATGCAATTGTTGAAGAATACAATTTTTTTTCTAGAGAGATTCATAATTACAAAACTCTAGATAAAAAAGTAGAAGAAGAAAAGAAGAAGAAAGCTGCAGAAGCCGCTGCTAAAGAAGAACAAAACAAAGAAGAACAAAAGGTTCCTACTGTAAAAAAAGAAGAAACAAGTTATTTAAATAATTTTTTCAAAGATTTATTAAAACAAAAAGATATAAAATTAGAAACAAATCCAGATTTTACAGAACAAGCGGTCGCTAATAACGATTCAAATCATCAACCTTTTTCAGTAAATGTAAATAAAGAAATAAGTCTTTTTAATCCACAAACAAAAGTAGTTGCTTATTCTGCGCCATTCTATTCAAAGAGTAGAGAACGAAAAGATCAAGTTCCTCAAAAGATCTTAAACGCAAGATTATTAAACGATTTATTAAACTCTATAGTTAGATATGGAGACCAAAATTTATCTAATGAAAATTTAATAAGAGATAAAAAAGCTCTAGAATTAGTTTTAGCGCAAAATTCCAAAATAAATTCTGATCCTGTTTTAAAAGTAAAGCAAATGAGTTCTATTTTGTGGAGTCAAATAAATAATCTTAGAAGTCCTTATGAATTTATTTCTGACAATTTGGATTCGCCAAATACTATTCAAAAAGATCATAAAAAATTAGAAAATTATATAATAGAGTCAGGAATTCAAAAAACGGTAAATAATTTTTTTAATGGAAACTATTCAAACAATATAGGAATGTGCGATAGATTTTTTTATGAAGATTCAACTCAGAAACCAGAAAATATTTTAACTAACCAGAATGAAGTAATGAATGTCAATGATCTTGTATTTTATTTGGATTTAAATTTACAAGAATATCCAATTGCAACTAATATTTACTTTCAAGAAAAGAAAAATAAATATAAAGAATATTACAAAGAACTTTGGAATAACACGCCAAGTTTTATAAAAGGATAGTTTATGAAATTCAATTACTCTTATATATGTGGTGCAAATGTAAGTATATATGTAGACACTATTGATACTGCAAATATAGATATTCAATCGCACATACTAAATAAAATGAAAGCAAACGAGAAAGGATTAGATGCAGCTGCAGTTAACTATACATTGAACAATTCAATTCAACCAGTGTATTCTCATCATGCAAATAAATTTGACGCTATAGTTTTAGGAAGAGAAGTTATACAAGGATCAATTATTTTAAATTATAAAGATTTTACATACTTATACAAAGAAATAAATCCACAAATGTACGTTTCACAACTAATAGTAAGTAAAGCTTATAGTGATCCATCTGAATACTCAAACTACGTAGCTTATAATAATCTTATACCATTTAATATTTATATAGTAGAAAGTGGTTATACAGAAAGAGGGCAAATAAGAGTTCATTTATTAAGTAATGCTTACATTACCTCAAGAGGGCAATCTATATATGCAGATGATCAAAACATAATTGAAGAGTATCCTTTTATTGCGCAATCTTATACATATCGAAATCAAATCAAACCAGTTACAACTATTTCTACATTAATAGAAACAGAACAAAAGAAAACAAATATTGAAGAGAAATCAGCGCAACCACAAACAACAAACCCTACTCAAACTACATCCGATCAACCAAAAAATACAAATCAAGAAGTAATCGTATCTAGTTCTACTGAATCAAAAGAAGTTTCAGCAGAAAATACATCAGGATCGAAAACAGCTGATAGCGTTGTTTCAAATGCAGGAACAGCTAGTACAGTTTTACCTGAAGGCTTAAAGCCAGAACAATTAACTAATGAAAAGAAATCATCAGCACTTGTTATTCAAGATAAAAAAATGAAAAACGATATTAGAAATACTGATCCGCTATTAGGTAAAAATCCAGAATTAACTTACGTACTTGTAAATAATGTTTTGCTTCCAAAACTTTCGCATATGTCTCCTTTTCAACAAGATGAAACAATTGAAAACAAGCCAGATCAACTTTATTCACAATATACTAGAGAACATATTAATAAAATTTTAGATTTCACTAAAGATAAAAGAGATAATAAAGTAAAAATTAATAGCTTAATTGATGGAATTGAATATGATATTCCAACAAAATACAGAGACGCTTTAGGAGACAAAAAACCAAATTTAAGTTACTTTGAAAATATATATGAAGATTTTAATAGGCCAGATCAATTTGGTCGGCCACATAGTTTTTTTAACGATGGAATTAACTCTAGAGCATACACAACTTCTTTATCTAATATATATAGATCAGATTTACTAAAAAGCGATGACTATGCTCGTCGACCTACAGTTCTTTTTGATGCTCCAACAGAACGAGATGGCGTAGATACAAATTCAGGATTGAGCAATGAACAAAAAATAAATTTAAATCAAAAACGAATGAATTATGCAAATCAATACAAAGTTTTAGCTTCAGAATGGAATAACTCTAACAACTCATATACATACAAGAACGATTTTTGGTTATCTGAAGTATTAACTCCAACTGGTGTTAAATACGAATATCCTGGACGATATTATAGAGTGGATGAACAAAATAAAATGTATATAGAAAATAGTAAAAACCCAAATCCTATTGTTTATGACTCAAATGCAATTATTGATACAAACATGCTTTGGACTAAAAAAGGGTATTTCTCAGATGTACCTAATTACAATGAAGGATTTTTTGATCAAACAATGACTTTTTTAGATTCTTTTTTTAGTAAACCAAAAATTCAAGTTGATCCATATTATGCTATGTATGGAATAATGACAGAAGAAACTGAAAATTCAACTGTGGAAGAAAGAAACAAAAGCATTGAAAAAGCAAATGAATTAATAAATCACATAAAAAATCAATATTTAAAAACGAATGGATCAGATGAAGAATTACTTCAATCACTAATTGCATTATCTAAAAAAATTTATTACTATAGATCGAATGGAGAAGTCTACAGTTTGTATGATGATTGGAAAGCTAGTAGTACTATTAGTACTAGATCTGATAGGTGGACCATAGAGCATCTATCTTATTAAAGATTTGGAGATAAAATGCCTGAAGCGCGTGTAATTAACGATAAGTTTTATTCTTTTGGAAAACCTCTAGATGAAAAACAGTTTGAAGTATTTAAAAGAAGTTGTCCTGATGGAAATGCTATTATTGCATCATTGCCCCCTGAATCTTTTGAAGAAATTAGAATACAACAAATAGTAGAAGAGCAAAAGCGTCAAGAAAGAGAAATTGCAGAAGAAAAACTTCGCAAAATAGAAGAAGAGAAAAATCGACCTTCTTCCAAATCTTTACGCATTTTAGAGAAAAAGAGATTGCAAAAAGAACAAGAATTAATTAATGTAAATGAAAAACCTACAATAATTGAAAACTTAATTCTTCAGAATAACGTTGAAAAAAACGTCAGTAACGGAAGTAATTTTAAAGCTTATTCTGAAGAAATTGTAGAACCTCCAAAATTAGGTTTAGTTGACAAAAAAATAATAGAAGAAACAAAAAACAGTTTTAAAAAAAGGATCGAAAATAAAATGAATCTTGATGATGAATTAGAAATGATGAGTAAGGAAATGGAAACTAAGACACAGTCTAGTTACCAAAACATTAATCAAAATGATGCAATCGCTACAGAAGAAATCTTAAAAATGCAAATTTTAGATGTTCTTAAGAAAGACAAGAATGCACCACCAGCTGCACAAATTAGCGCTTGGAAAGAACAATACGGAAATAATAACATTCACATTACTGCATTTACAGATACTGATGTTTATATCTATCATCATATCACTAGAAAACAATGGCGCGCAATTAAAGAGATTATGCAAAAAACTGATTTATCAAATATGGAAGAAGTAGAAGAAAGACTTAAAGAAAAAGTATTTGCTGCTTGTGTTCTATACCCATTACTAAAAGATAACTGGATCGATACATGTAAAGCTGGCGTTGTAGATTCTTTATATACAATGATTTTATTGCATAGCGGGTTCTTAGATACAAATAAAGCAATGATGTTAACTACTCAATTATAAAATGAATAAACGCAAAAAATACGAAATTTACTTTGATGTAGAAGGTTTAGTTCTACAATTTAGATTGCTTACAATTGGTGAATATGAATATTATACCGATTTGTACAATTCTCAAAAAATGCATCCGTATTTTATATTTGAAGAAATATTCAATACATGTAACTTAAATCAAAATATAAAATATGATAATAATTTACCTGTAGGTTGTTTTATAACCGCAGGAGAAACCGCATATATATTATCTGGAGATAGTAATAAAAAAGAAAAACTTCTTTTTGATATTGCTAGTATGCGAAAAAAACATCCAATGGATTCGATGTATAGCCATATGAGATCAGTAATACTTATGGCTTTTCACTCTTACAAATTGAGTGATATATACGATTTAACAAGAGATGAATTTATAGAATTGTTTGTTATTGCTGAAAACTTATTAACAAAAACAAATCCTAATTTTATTAGATTAGATTTATACCAAATATATGAAGAACAAATAGAAGGTAAAAGTAAAAAACCAGAGGTTGAAAAGAAAGTTTATCAAAATGAAAATGCGGAATTAGAAAAATCTCTTGGATATTGGGAAATAGAAAATGCTAAAAAATTATATGAAGAAGAACAAAAAAAGATTGCAGAAAATAGAGCCAATCTAGAACGAATAGATAGGATGAGAAAACAAAAATGAATCCAACCGCTTCTGTAAGTGGTAAGTACTATTCAGCTGAAGAAGCCCCGCCAGCATTTAATCCTATTACTCAATTTATATTAGGTTATGGTGGAATGGCTGCTATGGCTGGTGGTGCTGCCTATACTATGAGTAATGTTAAATCTAAAAAAACAGGCGTTACTCAATTTGACATATTAGAACGTAAAGCTAGAAACATTGCAGAAAAATCACCTCTAGGTATTTTAAATACATTTCGTATATCTGAATTTTCATCTGCATTTTTGTCTCCATTTGCTTTAGGCTTAGATGTTGATTTAACTAAAAGAGTTGGTAGATTTGAATACAGTGCAGAACAAATCACTGGTTCTGATGTAACTACTGAATACATGAAAAAGATATTAGGAAAAGATTATGAGAAGTTAGCTCCATTGACAAATAGTGTTAACATTTCAAATTACAAACTTGCTTACGAACAATCCTTAGATGAAATTGGCGAAGGAAAATTATTTCTAGAAGAATATGAAGATGTATTTGAAAATAAACTTTTAGATGATGGCACATATGATGAAGTAAGAAGTAAAAAAATAAAATCAAAGAAGCTTGTTTCTGATAAGCTAGCATTAATGAATTTGAATTATCAATCAGATTTATTTGATATTGTTTTAGGATTAGGTAAACAAGCAAAAATTAATCCCGCATTTGTTTCAGTGCTTCAATCGATTGGATTTGTTGAAGACCTTAATAAAGCTAGAGAATTCGATCAATTATTTGCAGGTAAGGTTATAGATCCTAGTGGTGCTCAAAAAGTTTCAGATAAAGCTGCTTTTGGTTTAATACCTTCATTGAAGAATTCAGAATTTGACACTCAGTTAAAATTAATGAGTTCTTATTTAAACTTTGGCTTTAACCGTTTCAATAAGTTATTAACTTCTACTGCTGATCAAGTACCAGTATTAGGAGATGTAGTTAGTAAAGTTTCAAATGCATTAAATATAAATTTAAGAACTAAACCAGGACCGTTTTATAAACAGTTCACTGAATTAGGCGTTAAAGTTGCAAAAGCAGGAGCAATGTATGGTGTTTTACAAACAGTAGATCACTATAGAAGAAACTTTGATGTTGCTGGACATATTGTAGCTTCAGGTGCAATTGGGGTTGCTGCAGAAGTAATATACAACAAAGCATTTAGACAATCAGAAAAGTCATTTACAAAAAGAGGGCAAGTTGCAGGTATGGTAATGCTTGGACAAATGTTGCCAGGATTTAGCGAAGGTATTGTTGAAGGAGCTGCTACTACATTTGCCAACTTAGATATCGCAAGATCTTATATTGGTAAATTTTCTCTAATGTCTACTTATCGAAGAACACTTGAAGGTTTTATGCCAGGTATATCTGACCCAACTATTGGTGTTGCAGCTGGCATAGGTTTAGCTGTTGCAGCTTATAATAATGTTGGCGCAAATAGATTAATAGAAGCAAAAGATCCAATATTGCCTGACTTTGTTCGAAATAGAATAGGTTTTACTGAAGGATTTACAGATATGATAATTCCTTCTACAGAAAAGTATCACAGAAACAATGCTTTATATGACATATTGTATATGGGCGGTAATCCAGAGTTAGAAGAGTATACCGTTAAAAAAGTAAAAGTAGGAGACAAAGTACAAAAAGTTCAAACTTTAAATCCAGTATGGAAAGATAGAGAATTTGATGCAGAACTCAAAGCAAAAAATGGTAAAACTTATCATGAAATTTTTGAAAGTCATTTTGAAAAAGTAACTGGTGAAACAACTGAAAAATTTAATCCATATTCTTCCAAACATCAAAAAGCTTTAGAGAGTTTTTTAATTGACAATTATGACAGTCTAAGAGAGATATCTCCGCAATTAGATAACTTAGACAAGACTACAGTAGAAGGTATTATAAGTCCTGATTTTTTATCAAAAGTAAGAGCTTTAGGTGCAGGTTTACATTATCAATCTTACAATGAAAACAATCCATTAAACGAAGCTCTAATTGATCGCTTAATGGAGATAAAAGAAAGAAATGCAAACAGAGGCATATTAGGGAAAGCAAGTGAAGTTGTCGAAAGTTTTGGAGCGCAAATGTATCATGCATTTCATGGTGCTTCTATGGAAGGAGAAAACTTCGATTCAGCAGTTAAAGAATTAGGACTCAATGTTCCAATGAGAAGATTATCGACTTTAGTTCTTGGTGGTTTTATGCTTCATCAAATAGCTACGGGATCTCTACTTGGCACAATGGAAAGTCCAGATGATTTAAGAAAAGAATATTCTGGCGAAAAAATGGTAGAAGTTAAAAAAGGAAGGTGGTGGGAAGGTGGTGGTACTCCTTATCATGGTAAGGAAACTGAATATTTTAGACCATCACAATACTCAATGTTAATGGCACATACTCAAGAAAAAGCAGTATGGGGTGATGAATTTGAAAAATACAATCCAATAACAAGATTTTTCTTAAAGAATTTCACTTATCATTTAGAACGTAAAAATTATGATACTCGACCTTACCCAATGACTTCTTCTGCATTTGAAGATGTACCCGTAATAGGACCTTTGTTAGCGAATACAATTGGTAAATTATTTAAACCTCCAAAGTTAATGCACACAAACGAAATAATGAGAGAAAATGATTTTGGAGAAATGGAATTTCTTTATGAAAAAGAACCCGGTTCATCTCCAGAACTTGGATCCTTACCTCCCGGAAAACCTGTATCTCCTTATAGTTTAGAGTCATTGTACGGATCGGTACAATATCAATTTAGAGAATTAGAAGGTCTTACTGGGTTTGTTAAAAATCAGTTTCAAAAAATTACTACTGGACAAGAAACTTTTGGTATGACTCAACCAGTTTTTGCAACTTCTGGTGCAATGGACTCTTCTATACTAAATTATTGGGATATGGATTTGGGCGGTGCTTTATTTATGTCAGAACCTATTCGTCGTTTATTACCTGCACCTAGATCTGAAATTCAACAATATAATCCAATTACTAATAGTATGCCTACTTGGTTGCCAGATAAATTTAAAAGTGGAGACCCTTATACTAAAATAAAAATGGGGCATGCTAGATTACCTGGTGAAGGTTATGAAGCTTTACATCCAGATATACAGAATTTAGATCCGGAAGATTATCCTCTTATACATAAATATAATATTCTTTCTAATGTAGCACCAACATCTCCTGAAGTTGTCTCTATGAGAGAAGAGTTATTTCAAAGACGTGCACAAGGATTAACTTCCGATACAGAAAATAGAATAATGGATGAAGCAACTAGAGTGCTTCAAAAGCAATTAGCTCCTATTAGAGATTACGAAAGAGAAAACGCGCTAAAGATACCAGTTCTGTCAAATGTAACATCTACTATGTATAATAAATCCATGGACGTGTTAAGAACTGCAGCTCAACCAATTGAATTTTTAATTCCTGCAGGTTTTCGTCCAACACAAAAATTACTTGGTGAAATGAGAAGTCCTGTTGAGCAATATGAATATGAAAGACTTTACGCTACACCTCACGCATTTTGGAATGAACCATGGCGTGACTGGATTAGACCTTCAGCTTTAAGCTTAGCAAATATGTTAGGTTATGAAGGAAAACCAATGCATGTTAGAGAGCGTGAAGAAATAAACGAGTACTATGATAAACTTCAATTTATGAAATACATGAATTTAGCTAATACTGCAGATAATGCTAGAGATAGAAAACGTTTCTTGGGTATTGCGTCAAGAACTAGACACGGTGTAAATGGTACTGGAGATGCTATGTCTATCTATATGGCATTACCAGAAGAAGAAAGAAAATTTTTTAATTCATTTGCAATGGCATCTGCTGAAGACAGAGAACGCATTAGAGAAATGGTACCTGAAGATCAAAAGCATTTGTACGAAGCAGTTTGGAGTCAAGTAGATAGTGGAAACTATCACTCATTATATGCTGAAGGTTTATCAGAACTAAACGAACAACAACTCCAACAAAAATATGAACAAGTTGGTGAATATTTTAAAGAATATGATGTGCCTAATCCAGATTGGATTGGTTGGCATAAAGATGTAGATATTAACGATATTAAAATTAAATATTTAGATGACGCAGGTGCACAACTTAGAGACTATGATTTATGGCAATCACAAGCTAAACGTGTTCGTCGACAACCATATCTAGAAGATTCTTATCAATTTATGTATGGCACAACAATGCCAACTAGATCCGTACTTGCAAGAACTATTAATGATGCTGCTAAATTTAATGGCATCAATTATAGTAGTTTTGCTTTACACTCAAACAACGATCCTTTTGGATCCTCAAGATCATTTCTAACAGTACACGATAACAGACAGTCAGAGATAAACAATTTACTTCAATCAAGATTAGCAGAGAGATAACTATGACAACTAGTATTTATGACATATTTAACAATCCCGAAAAAAGACAAGATGCAAAAAATACAGTTAAAGATTTAGGAAGAACTAGTATTGGTCTTGCCTTGCCTATTGCTGGAATTGCTTATGGAATGAAACTAAATAAAACAGATATTAATAAATATTTATTTGATGCCAGAAATAACAGAGGTGAATTAACCCGACAAGCTGGTAGAAAAATTAGAGATGCCGTATTAAATGTATATCAACCTAACGCAGATGCTTTAATAGATAGAGCAGCGAAAATGGGTAAAAATAAACTAGATATTTTATCTGGCAACGACCCATTAGCTGACATGTTAGGTACTAAAACAAATGCAGCCGAAGAAATAAAAAAAGTAAAAGAAGAAACTATGGCGATTCTTCAAACAATGAGAACTAGAGCTCAAGATTTAATACCTGAAGGTGGTCAATCAGGAAGTCAATTAAATGAAATGATAAATCAATTAGATGGTGCAATAAACAATATAGATGTATTATTCGAACAAGTTCAAAACAAGAACGTAAGTGGAAATCAAAAAGCAAGAGACCTATACGAAAATACAACAAATAGAATTATAGAATTTGCAAAAAGCTATGGAAATAATGACAAACAAAGAAATGCTAGTTTTGGAAATACTTTTAAACAATACAATCGAATTTCTGAAAATTTCTTTTCAGATTCAAAACGAAAAAGTTTACAAGCTGGATCTTATAATTTATTTAATGCTAGTCCTGGAAAAACAAATTTTGGTTTAACTAGTATGGCTTCTCATAATATCTACGGAAGTGGCTCTCCTAGTAATTTTGTTCAAAATCATAATATCTTCAGTCAAGACTTTACTGATATAGATGGTGTAATAAATGCATTAAATGCAAAACATTCTGGTTTGTCTAGTACGGGGCAATTAAAAACAATTACCAATAACATTAGAAATCGATTTAACGATTTATCTAAAATTATGCATACTGCTGGTCGTTTTCAAATAGTTCAAGAATTTGCAGAAGCAGACAAAGTTGTTTCTTCAGTCTATTATTTACCAAAGTTTGGAAACAAAGAAGTTCCAATAGCACTTCACTTATCCAGAGATGCAAAAACTAATGTATCTTATTATCGAAGTACAGGGCAAATGGGTGCAAGATATGCAATGCCTAATACGTTTTATAGCGCAGTTGATTTACAAAATGTAATGAGAATGCCATCGACAAAAGAACAAGTACAAGAACTTCAAAAATTAAGAAGTAAAGGTAGTTTTGAGGATTTTCAAATTGCATTTTTTAAAGGAATATATTCTCAAAAAAAGGGTCAATTGAATGTAAATAGCTTAGATAGTGGTGAAGTTAATGAAATATTAGATATGTTCAGAAGTACTGGTGTTACTTCCGAACGTAGAACTTCAGACATTATTGCAAGAAATACAAAACATTTTAATAAACATTTAATGCAGAATTTAAGAAATGCAGAAGCGATACAAGCAAATAGACCAATTATATATAACATGAATAAACTACCAAGCAGAGTTGATAGAACTAATTTCTTGAGTAATTTAGTTTCTTCTGGCTTAGGTTTTGAAGGTGTGATTGGGGCAAGTACTCAGACTACAGATTTAGAAATGAAAGCATTAGGAGGTACGTTTTCATATGGTTCTGCTGGTGTTCGTCATGAACTGAGCTTAGACAATTCAGGAAAT
>JACCED010404934.1_pt1 | contig 33291 bp, 27 predicted proteins | sample 7455021 | NCBI WGS metagenome assembly JACCED01 (sample SAMN15323456, study PRJNA562643) | freshwater metagenome | isolation source: river surface water | place: USA:Blue River Watershed | collected 2017-08-19 | reverse complement strand
GGTTAATCGGCATTCGAGAATCGGAAATAGTTTTGAGCCCTGACCCGAAGCCGGTAATTGTTGTGAATTGAGGTGTAGCCGTGCCTAGCTAACCGCCAGACTGGATCTTTGTTTATCCAGTCGCACCAGCCGGCCGTAAGCGACCCATTCGGCAATGAGGAGGTGGCCTTCGGGGGTGAAGGCGGCGTCGTGGGGGCAGACGAATTTTCCCGGGGTGAAGTGGTCGCTGGTCTTGGTGCGGAGGGTGCGGACTTCGGTCTTCGTCGTCCATCCGTCGCCCAGATTGGCGACGGTGCGGTAGTTTTCGTCGATCAGGGTGACGCGGGCGTCGAGATCGGGGATCACGGCGAGTTTCCCGAGTTGATCGAAGTGGCGCGGTGAGCGGACGGGAGTGGGCAGAAAGGCGCGGTGCTGACCGTCGAGGGTAAAGGCCTGCAGGCGGCCGGGCTTTTCGCCTTTGGGGTCGTTCTCGCCGACAACCAGCAGCGGTTCCGGGCCGCGGCGGTCGATGAAAAGGCCGTGCGGGTGCTGCGTCCGACCGGCGTCCTCGCCGGGGCCGCCGAACGTGCGCACATAGCGGCCGTCCTTGGTATAGTGGTGAATGAAATACGAGCCGTAGCCGTCGGCGAAGTAGACGTCGCCGGTGGGCGCGACGGCGACGTTGGACGGGCGGTATTTCTCCTGCGGGTGGTCGCGATACCAGTCCGGTTTCTCGATATGCCAGAGCACGCGGCCGTCGAGGGTGGTCTTGAAGAGACCACGCTGGAGGTCGGTGAGATAAAGCACCTCGCGTCCGTCCTCGACCACGAGGTCGAAGCCGTGGGCGCCGCCAAAGAACTGATCGCCCCAGGAGCGCACGAAGTTCCCTTGGGGATCGAACTCGACGACGCAGTCCTTGACGGCCGACTCCTTGCGCGAGGTGTGGAAGACGTGGACATGGCCGCGGCGGTCGACGGCGACGCCGTGAGTGAGGCCCCATTGGATCTGCGGCGGGAGTTTGGCCCAGCGGTCGTCAAAGCGGTAACAATAAGCGCCTTCGCCGACGACGACCGGGGCGGAATCACGGGCCGCAAACAAACGGGAGGCGACGGTGATGGAGGCGAGTTTGGCGAGGAAGCGACGGCGGGAGTGAGGCATGGAAGCGCGGGGTGAGGCAGGGAGCTAAGCGGGTGGGTGCGCAGCGGAAAGCCTTTAGACGGAAGCGGGCCGGGCCGGGCGAGAACAAGGGGACCGGAGAGGCTGGTCATGTGCAAACGCACCTGGATGCGCTGCGCGTTGTCCGCGGAGAAATGCGATTGCCCGGCGGGCGTGCGCGAGAGACGGTGGGGCGTGCGAATTTCGACGGACGCTCGTTCCAGTTTGAGCGTGAAGTTCGCGGTGCTGGTGGCCGCGATCTTCGGCGTTATTCTGGTCACCCTGCTTTTGGTGCAGCGGACGCAGCGGCGTTCGCTGGCGGAGTTGCTGGAATCGGAGACGCGGGAGCGGTCGAACATGATGAGCCGCGTGATCGAGCTGACGGGCCGGCCGCTGCAGGACTTCACGTATGATTACGGCCAGTGGGACGACATGCTGGCGTTTGTGAGGGCGCCGCAGCGCGAGTGGGCGGCAATCAACATCGATGCCTCGCTGAAGAACTTCGACCTCTCGGCGGTGTGGGTGCTGCGGGTGGACGGCACGATCGTCTATGCGTCCGCGGGTGAGAACAAGGATGTGCCGCCGCCGCCGTTTCCGCTCGCGCCGTCGCAGCTCCAGGCGCTGCTCGAGGCGGGCAAGGCGAAGGAGTTTTTTGTCGGCACGCCGGGGGCGCTTTTCGAAATCTGCATGGCGCCGGTGCTGCCGTCGAACGATACGGCGCGAACCGGCAAGGCGCAGGGGTGGCTCGTGGCCGCGCGGCCTTGGGGCGAGGAGCAGCTGCAGCTGCTCGGGGATGTGCTGCAGTGCAAGGCGTCGCTGGCGCCGCCGAATCGCCAGCCGAAGTCCACGCAGCCCAACGAGATTGTGCTGAGTATTCCGCTGCGCGGACCGGTGGGCGAGCCGCTGGCGGATCTGGTTTACACCATCAGCTCGGCCGAGCTGGAGATCGTGGGGCGGGTGCAGGCGATCGAGTTCGGGCTGATGGCCGCCGCGTTGCTCACCGCGTCGATTGCGGCGGTGGCGTTTGTCTACCGGATGATCGTTGCCCCGCTGCGCACGGTCGGAAAGAGCATGGAGACCGGCGACACGGCTACGCTACACGGGCTGATGAATCGGTCGGACGAGATCGGCCACGTGGCGCAGGCGGTAAAGCACTCGTTTGAGCAGCGCGATGAACTGCAGTCGCTCATGGAGCAAAGGATCCGACTCGGACGTGAACTCCACGATGGCGTGATCCAGACCGTTTTTGCCGCCGGCATGAGTCTCGCCGGGGCGCGGGCCACGCTGCGGCAGAATCCGGATGTGGCGGAGCAGATCATCGAGGACACGCGCAACGAACTCAATGCCACCATCCGCACGCTCCGCGATTTCATCAACGGGCTCGAGCCGGAGCCGTTGCAGCGGCGGACATTCCGGGAATCCGTCCAGTCGATCGCGAGTCTGATGCAGGGCGTGCGCGACTTCGAAATGCGGCTCGAAATCGACGACGAGGTGGGTGCTGCGCTCACTGCGAGCCAGCGGCTGCATCTGCTGCAGATCACGCGCGAGGCCGTGAGCAACAGCGTGCGCCACGGGCGGGCGAATCGCGTGAAGGTCAAGCTCGCGAAGGAGGGCACCGGGCGGGTCCTGGAAGTGGTGGACGACGGCGTCGGCATCGGGGCGTCGTCGAGCCCTGCCGGCGGTCGCGGGTTGCTCAATCTCGCGGCGCGGGCCCGGGAACTCGGCGGGGAACTGCGCATGAATGCAGGCGAGGGTGGCGGCGTGTGCGTGCGCGTGGAGATGCCGGGTTGAACGGCGCCTGCGCCGGGTGGGGCCGGGGTCAGGCCGACGCCACGGCTCGCCGCACCTGCGGTGCCACCTGAGTGCCGAGCAGCTCGATCGCGCGGAGAATCTGGGCGTGGGTGAGCAGGCGGTTGTCGAGGAGGATGCTGAGGCGCGAGATGCCGCCGAGGGCGGCGTTTTCGGCGAGGATCTTGTCCGTCACGGCGGACGCATCGCCGACGAGGAGCGCGCCGGCGGGATCGCATTGGGCGTCGAACTGGGCGCGCGTCGGCGGCGGCCAGCCGCGCTCGCGGCCGATGCGGCCGAACATCTCGCGGTAGCCCGGCCAGAAACCATCGCGGGCCGCGGCGACGGTGTCGGCGAGGAAGCCGATATTGTGGAGGCCGACGAACGCGCGGGCCGGGTCGTGGCCGGACTCGCGCCAGGTCGCGCGGTAGAGATCGGCGAGCGGGCGGAAGGCGCGGAAGTGGCCGCCGATGATCGCGATGATCAGGGGCAGGCCGAGACGGGCGGCGCGGATCACGGAGTCCGGAGTGCCGCCGACGCCGACGATGACGGGGAGGGGTTGCTGCACCGGGCGCGGGTAGACGCCCTGACCGGAGAGAGCCGGGCGGTGCCGGCCCGTCCAGGTGATGTTGTTGGCGGAGCGCAGTGCGAGCAGGAGCTCGAGCTTCTCGGCGGCGAGTGCGTCGTAATCCCGGAGATCGTAGCCGAAGAGCGGATACGACTCGATGAAGGAGCCGCGGCCGATGACGAGCTCCGCGCGGCCCTGCGAGATGAGGTCGAGGGTGGCGAACTGCTGGAAGACCCGCACGGGGTCGTCGGAGCTCAGCACGGTGACCGCGCTCGCGAGGCGGATGCGCCGGGTGCGCGCGGCGGCGGCGGCGAGCAGCACGGCCGGGGCGGAGGCGACGAAGTCGGGACGGTGGTGTTCGCCGACGCCGAAGACATCGAGGCCGACCTGTTCGGCCAAGGTGATCTCCTCGAGCAGGTGCTCGACCCGGAGGGCGTCGCCGGGCGGGCCGGGTTGGGAAGTCGAAACGAAGCTGTCGATGCCGAGCTGCATGCGTCGAGTTCACGCAGGCGACGGCGCGGGGGAAGCGCGAATCGCGGCGGGAGGGGAATCAACGGTCCGGAGTGGCGGGTGTTTGGGCGAGGATCTTGAGGAGAGTGTTCCAGGTGCGCGTGGTGATGTGGCGGCCGAGCCGGCGCTCGAGGTCCGCCATCAGGGCGGGACCATCCATCCCGGCGCGGGCGACTTTGCTGAAGACCGGCGGCTGACCGTCCTTGCGGAACGTGACGGTGAGATACCACTCCTGGCCGTGGACGCAGCCGGCGAACGGATCGGAGGCGACGAGGGCGGCGAGATCCTCGTGGCGGCGGAGGATGACATCCGTCGTGAGGTCGAGCGTGGCGGCGAGAATGCGCTCGAGGCGGTCCTCGAGGGCGGCGGGGCTGCGGCGGGTGGAGCGGAAGATGAAATTGCCGCTGGCGATGACCGGGCGCACGTCGGTGCAGCCGGCGGACTCGATCGCGGCGACGAGCCGGGCGTTGCGGCAGTTGGGGTTGGTGGCGGTGATTCCGCGCACGAACGCGACGTAGACGGGCATGGCGGAAAACTGCCGGTCAGCGGGGGCCGGGCAAGTGCGGCTTCCGGAGGCAGCGGTGTTGGGGGCGGTATGGCGGCTTGCTCCGGCCGCCTTGCATCGGCGGAGCGGAAGGCGTCGACTCGTCGTGCCTGTCATGAACGCCTCTCCGGATTCCGCCCCGCTCCGCAACGCCGCGCTGCTCCGTGCGCAGACGCTGATGACGCCGGCCCTCGTGCCGTCGATCTCGACCGAGCTGCTCATCACGGCGGACGGCGAGTTGAACCGCGAACTGCATGCCTTCCTGCTGGCGCCCGCCGGGAATCCGGCGCTGCTGCGCGGAAAGAAAATCGCGATCTGCTGCACCAACGGAGTCGAGGAAGTCGAGATCACCGGCTCGATCCGCTGGCTGACGGAGCACGGGGCAACGGTGCACGTGGTGGCGCCGCGGATCGGCGAGTTTCACCCGACGCTCGGGCTGCGTTTCCCGCCGCAGTGCGCGACGCACGTGCTGGCGATCCGGTTGATGGAGAATGCGGGCTGGATCGGGATCGACCGGTATCTCGACGAGGTCACGGCGGCGGACTACGACGCGTGCATCTTTCCCGGTGGCTGCTGGAATCCCGATGCGTTGCGCGCCGATCCGCGGGCCCAGGAGTTTGTCCGCGCGATGTTTCAGGCCGGGAAGCCGACGTGCGGAATCTGCCATGGGCAGTGGGTGATGGTGAGCGCGGGCGTTCTGCGCGGGCGGCGGGCGACCGCGGTGTGGAACATCCATCCCGACCTCGCGAACGCCGGCGCGACCGTGCTCGACGAGCCGTGTGTCGTGGACGGCAATCTGATCACGGCGCGGTTCCCCTACGATCTGCCGCGGATGATCCAGGCGCTCGTCAAACAGCTCGTCGGTTGAGCGCGCGCGGCTAGGCGCCGTAGCATTCGAGGTATTTGAGCCCGGTGCTGGTGTTGAACAGCACGACCGTCTCGTCCGGCGCCACGTGGCCGGCGGCGAGGAGGCGTTTGAGGGCGGCATAGCAGGCGGCGCCCTCGGGCGCAGGGAAGATGCCCTCGGCGGCGCCGACCTCGCGCGTGCAGGCGATCATCTCGGCGTCGGGCACGGCGATCGCGCCGCCGCCGCTGGCGCGCAGGGCGTCGAGCATCAGGAAGTCGCCGATGGCCTTGGGCACGCGGAGGCCGGAGGCCTGGGTGTGCGCGCCGAGGTGTTCGGCGGCGAAGCGTTCGCCGCTTTGGAAGGCGCGGACGATCGGCTGGCAGCCTTCGGCCTGCACGGAGAACATGCGCGGGCGGCGCGTGCCGCGGGGCAGGAGGCCGAGTTCCTCCATCTCGCCGAATGCCTTCCACATGCCGACGAGGCCGGTGCCGCCGCCGGTCGGATAAAGGATCACGTCGGGGAGGCGCCAGTCGAGTTGCTCGGCGAGTTCGTAGCCGAGGGTTTTCTTGCCCTCGGCGCGGTAGGGCTCCTTGAGCGTGGAGACATCGAACCAGCCTTCGGCGGCTTTGCGGCGGGCGACTTCGGCGCCGCAGTCGGTGATGAGGCCGTCGATCAGCGTGACGTGGGCGCCCATCTCGCGGCATTCGATGACGTTGGCGCGCGGGGTATCGCGCGGCATGAAGAGGTGGGCTTCGATGCCGGCGCGGGCGGCGTAGGCGGCGAGGGCGCCGGCGGCGTTGCCGGCGGAAGGCGCGGCGAGTTTCCGCAGGCGGAACTGTTTCGCCATCGAGACGGCGGCGGTCATGCCGCGGGCTTTGAAACTCCCGGTGGGGTTCTGCGCCTCGTCCTTGATGAAGAGGCGGGACAAGCCGTGCCGGGCGCCGAGGCGCGGGGCGGGCAGCAGGGGCGTCCAGCCCTCGCCGAGGGTGACGATATCGGCGTCGTCGCGCACCGGCAGAACTTCGCGGTAACGCCAGAGGGATTTCACGCGGGTGCGCAGGGACTCGCGCGTGAGCGTGCGCGCGGCGGCCGCGTAGTGGTAATGCGCATACAGCGGCTTGCCGCAGCAGGGGCTCACGTTCCGGGGCACGGTGCCGTCGTGTGGCTGGCCGCAGAGGGTGCAGGTGAGGTGGGTGAGCATCGTCGGAGCGGAGAAAGGAAAAAGGCGAGGGGATCGGTGGGTGGGCGTGCGGGGAGAGTGACGCCGAGCGGCGCGAGGGCTCAGGCGGCAGGGCCGCCGGCGCCGGCGGCGGGCTGGAGGGCGGCGTCGAGCGCGACGCGTTCGTCGAAGACCCAGCAGGTGCCGTCGTAGTGGGCGCTGCCGCACGTCTCGAGATACTTCAGGATGCCGCCCTCGAGTTGATAGACCTCGGTGAAACCTTCGCGCTGCAGGAACGGGGCGGCCTTTTCGCAGCGGATGCCGCCCGTGCAGAACGTAACGACCGGCTGGTGTTTCAACTCGCCCGGCAGCGTGCGCACGGCGGCGGGGAAATCGCGGAAGCGGCGGATGCCCGGCACGACGGCGCCGCGGAAAGTGCCGGCGGCGATCTCGTAGTCGTTGCGGGTGTCGAGCAGCGTGATGGGCCGGCCGGCGTCGAGCCAGGCCTTCAAGGTGAGCGGGTCGAGGCGTGGGGCAGGCGCGCGGGCGGGGTCGATGCCCTCGACGCCGAAGGCGATGATCTCGCGCTTGATCTTCACGAGCATGCGGCCGAACGGCTGTCCGGCGCTGAGGCTTTCCTTGGCGGTGAGAGCGGCGAGGCCGGGCAGGAGGCGCAGGGTCGCCAGGAGGGCATCGGTGGCGGCGCGCGATCCGGCGACGAACAGATTGATGCCCTCGGGGCTGAGGAGGATCGTGCCTTTCAAGCCGTGCGTGGTGCAGAAGGTGCGCAGGCGATCGCGGTGCGCGGGCAGGTCGTCGAGCGGCGTGAACTGGTAGGCGGAAAGATTGATGACCGACATCGCGCGACCAGTGACGGGCGATGGGCGGCGACTGACAAGCCTCCGGGTGGGGCGGCACGGATGGACCGGGACGGCAGATTGGAGGAGGCGGAAGGCAGGCGGCGGATTCGGCGTTGCCGCGGGAGCGGGGTTCGGTTGCTTCGGCGCGATGAAACCCCTGCTTTCCGCCGCGCGCGCGGCGCTCCTTGGTGGCCTCGGTCTGGTGGCGGCGTTTGGACAGGCGGCGACGCCGGCGCGAGAATTCCACGTGTTTTTCGGCACCTATACGAAGGGCAAGAGCAAGGGCATCTACCGGGCGCCGTTCGATGCGGGCACGGGGAAACTCGGTGCGGTCGAGCTCGCCGCGGAGGCGGGAGATCCCTCGTTTCTCGCGGTGCATCCCAACGGCCGCGTGCTCTACGCGATCGACGAGCGGAGCGATCCGGCGAAGACGCCGGGACGCGGCGTGACGGCGTTTGCGATCGATGCGCAGGGCAGGCTCACGCGGCTGAACGACCAGGAAGTCGGCGGTCCGGGGCCGTGTCATCTCTCGGTCGATCGCGCGGGCAAGGTGCTCGTGGTCGCGAACTATTCCGGCGGCAGCGTGGCGGCGATCGCGTTGCAGCCCGACGGACGCCTCGGGGCGGTGGGCTCGGTGATGAAGCATGCCGGATCGAGTGTGCATCCGACGCGGCAGAAGGCGCCGCATGCGCACGCGGCGACGCTCGCGCCGGACGATCGTTTCGTGCTGGTGCCGGATCTCGGCATCGACCGGGTGCAGGTTTACCGGCTGGAGGCGGCGAAGGCGCAACTCACGGCCGCGACTCCGCCGGGAGCGACGCTCGCACCGGGCGCGGGACCGAGGCATGTGGCGTTTCGACCGGACGGAAAATTCGTCTACGCGATCAACGAGCTGCACTGCACGATGACGGTTTTCCGCTACGAGGCGGCGACGGGTGCGCTCGGCGAAGTGCAGACGATCTCGACGCTGCCGGCGGGCGTGGCGGTGCAGCCCGGGTTCAGCACGGCGGAAGTGCAGGCGCATCCGAACGGGAAATTTCTCTACGGTTCGAATCGCGGCCACGACTCGATCGCGGTGTATGCGATCGACGGAGCGTCGGGGAAGCTGACGCTGGTCGAGCACGAGCCGACGCAGGGCAAGACGCCGCGGCACTTCACGCTCGATCCGACGGGGCGGTGGCTGTTCGCCGAGAACCAGGGCTCGGATACGGTGGTGGTTTTCCGCGTCGATGCGGCGACCGGAAAACTGGAGCCGACGGGGCAGAGCGTCGACGTGCCGGTGCCGGTGTGCGCGGTGTTTGTGGCGGCAAAGTAAGGGCCGTCCGGCGGGCAGGACGGGACGGCCGACGGCTCGCGGCGGCGCGGAGGCGGATCGGCGCGAGGCGCGGACGACCGGGAGATTCGGCGTTGCCGCGCGGGAGGCGGCGACATGGTCTGGCGGGGATGAAAACTTCCGGCCCCGAAGGCTTCACCCGGCGTTCGTTTCTCAAGTCCACCGCGCTCGCGTCGGCGGCAGGCGTGGCGTTTCCGCACGTGCTGCGGAGCCAAGGCGGCGGGTCGCCGAATTCGAAGTTGAACGTCGCGTGCGTGGGTGTCGGCGGGCGCGGCGGCGCGGCGGTCGGAGCGCTGAAAGGGGAGAATCTGGTGGCGTTCTGCGACGTGGACGACGCGCGGGCGGCGGGGACATTCAGGGCGCATGCGCAGGTGCCGCGTTTCAAGGACTACCGGCGGATGTTTGACCAGTTGGAGAAGTCGATCGATGCGGTGACGGTCTCGACGCCGGACCACATGCATTACCCGATCGCGATGGTGGCGATGGCGCTGGGGAAACACGTGTTTGTCGAAAAGCCGATGGCGCACACGGTGGCGGAGGCGCGGATGTTGGCGAAGGTGGCGCGCGAGAAGCGGGTCGCCACGCAGATGGGCAATCAGGGTCACGCGGCGGAAGGCACGCGGCTGCTCAAGGAGTGGTATGACGCCGGGGTGCTGGGCGACGTGCTCGAAGTGCACAGTTGGACGAACCGGCCGATCTGGCCGCAGGGCGTCGGCGCGCCGGACCACCGCAAGCTCGTGCCCGTGGTGCCGCCGACGCTCGACTGGAATCTCTGGCTCGGGGTGGCGGCGGAGCGGCCGTATGATCCGGCGTATCTGCCCTTCAACTGGCGCGGCTATTGGGATTTCGGCACGGGAGCGTTGGGGGACATGGGGTGTCACCAGATGGACGGCGGATTTTATGCGCTGGGGTTGGAGGCGCCGGTGAGCGTCGAAGCGTCGGCGGCGAAGGCGACCGAGGTGAGCGCGCCGGTGGCCTCGGTTGTGACGTATCAGTTTGCGGCCCGCGGGAAGCGTCCCGCGATGAAATGGGTGTGGTATGACGGCAGCATGCGGCCGCCGCTGGGGCCGTGGTTCGAGGAAGGGCGGACGATACCGGACAACGCGACGTTTGTGCTCGGCACGAAGGCGGCGGTGTTGGCCGATGCGAATTACTTCACGGTGCGACTGCTGCCGGAGGCAAAGATGCAGGAACTGGGGCCGACGCTGCCGCCGAAGACGATCCCGCGGATCCCGGGCGGAAACCATTTCCTCGAGTGGGTGAATGCCTGCAAGGGCGGCGCGCCGGCCGGCGCGAACTTCGAATACTCGGCCCGGCTCACGGAGATGGTGCTGCTGAGCAACGTGGCGATCCGTGCGCAGCGGAAGATCGAGTGGGATGCCGCGGCGATGAAAGTGACCAACGTGGCGTCGGCGAATCAGTTTCTCACCAAGCAATACCGCCCGGGCTGGGGCGTGTGAGCGGAGCCGGCGGGAACGGCCCGGTGGCGTGATGCGCGCCGCGGCGCGGCGGTCGGGTGGTGCGATGGCACACGCGCGGGATCCTTGTGCGACGGCTGCCGCGCGCGGGAGAATCAGGCCGGAGGCGGGCCGCCGTGGTGCGCTTTGTGGACGGCGTAGGCGGCGGTGTCGCCCAGCATGGTCTCGATCGTGGCGGCGAGCGGTTCGAGGCGGACGAGGCCGGAGAAGACGGCTTTGTCGCCGATGGCGTCGGTGAGCACGAACGCGGGGCGCTGGTTGATCTGGTAGGAGAAAAATTCCCGGGTGCTGGCCTCGACGCGGGCGCGGACGGCGGCGGACTCGGCAGCGGCGCGGAGGGTGGTGGCGGCGAGACGACCGCCGCCGGCTTGCACGGCGACGTCCACGGCGAGGGCAAGGTCGCCGATCTTGCGCCCCTCGCGCACGCCGGCGTGGGCGAGAGCGAGGCGGATTTCGTCACCGGAGAAACCGAAGTCGCGCGCGGCTTCCGCGACCAGATTGGGCGCCTCGTAATGGCCCTGGCGCGAGGCTTCGAACCAGCCCGAGTTGAGCATGAACGGGGAGCGCATCACGGTGCCGCCGCTGCGGCGGTAGAACCAATCGCACTGTTCGCGCGACTTGGGGAAGTCGGCCGGGTTCATGAGCGCGATCTTCCATTCGAATTCCGCGCGGCCGGCGTAACGCGATTTCAGTTCGGACCAGGTCGGCTCCACCCAGGTGCACCACGAAGAGAGGACCTCGAGGTAATACGTGATCTTCATGTGGCCGGCAGCGGAATGTCCGCGGCGGGCGGCGTCAACGGGCGAAAGCATCCGCAGCGGCACAGGGCGGGGCGCGGGCGGGCGGAACAGGCCGCGCGGACGGACGGCCGGCGTGGGGCGCGCCGCGGGTTACTTGACGATGATCGGCGTGGCCTTGGGCGCGTTGACGCTGGCGTCGCGTTCCTGCTTCGCCTTGGGCAGAGCGTCCATGAGCGCGACGATGCGTTCGGGGTGGCTCGGATGGGTCGAGAGAAACGCGGGCGGCACGGGGTCGTTGGCGGATTCGGCCTCGAGTCGTTCCATGACGGTGATCGCGGCCTGCGGGTCGTAGCCGGCGCGGGCGAGATACATGAGGCCGATGTGGTCGGCCTCCATTTCCTTTTTCCGGTCGAAGGCGAGGGCGCCGACGCCGGTGCCGAGGCCGTAGGCTTGTTCGAGGGCGAGGGCGGTGAGGGCGGGGGTGCCGGCGACGCCCATGCCGATCGCGCCGACAACGCCGACGGTGCTTACGGCGAGGGCCTGGGAGAGTTTTTCGTGGACGTGCTTGGCGGTCACGTGGGCGATCTCGTGTGCGATCACGGAGGCCACCTCGTCGTCGGTCTTGGCGATTCGGAAGAGGCCGGTAAACACGCCGACTTTGCCGCCGGCCATGGCGAAGGCGTTGATCTGTTTATTTTCGAAAACGACGAACTCCCATTCGGCGTCGGGCATGTCCCAGAAGACGACCTTCGAGATACGGTCGCCGACGCGCTGCAGTTGGGCGATGCGGTCGCGGTCGCGCGAGATGCGCTGCTTGCGCTTCATGTCGTCGAACATCGCGATACTCATCTTGGTCACTTCCTTGTCATCGACGAGATTCACGGCGCGACGGCCGGTGACGGGGACTTCGTAACAGCCGGCGAACAGCGCGGCGACGAGGGTGTAGACGAGGAGTCGAGAGGAGCGGTTCATGGAGAGCGCCAGGGCTTGATCGACGGGCGGAACGGATACTTCCGAAGGGCGGAATGGCAAGTTCACCGAGGGCACGAATCTGCGACCGACCTGTTACCAAAAAGGTCCGTCACCGGGCACAATGCCCTTTGCATTTTGGCACGGGACTCGCACTGTTGCGCATCCAGTGAGCCCCCGCTGAACGAACCACGATCACGTTCGTCTAACTTTCGCGTTTTCGAAACGTCAGCCGACAGTCATCCCACCCATGGCAGAGGAACTCGATAACACCCAAGGCAGGAAGCGTCGCGTCATCCATTGGAATCCGGACGCCGGGCGAGAGCAGGTAACGCGGCGGTGGACGTGGAAGCGCATCGTGCTGTGGGGCGTGGGAGGCTTCTTCGGCGTATTGTTTGCCGCCGGTCTCGTGATTCGGGGCCTCAAGCTGGCGCTGGGGCCGGATGTATTTTCGCCGAAGGCCGCGGCGGTCGCGGGCAGCCCGACGGTCGCGGATGCGAATTCGGCGTTCATCAGTCAGGCGAAGGCGGAGCAGTCGCACGAGATCACGTCCAAAGCGCTCGAGGAGCTGAAGAAGCTGCCGATGGATCACCCGGTGCAGTTCCAGCAGATGGTGCTGATGCAGAAAGCGTATGGGGAGGCCGAGTCGCTGCTGGCGGCGCACGAGTTTGCCCGGGCGTTTGTGGTGTTCGAAGGGCTGCAGAAGGAAATCGCGGCGTTCAGCAGCAACGTGAAGATCAAGGGCGAGGTCAAAGCGGCCTACGACTCGATTCTCCTGCGCATCAAGGATCTCGAGCTGGCGCGTTCGCTGGCTCCCGGCTCGCTGGAAGCGGCGTTTGAGTCGGCGAGCGCCGGACGGCAGTTGCTCAACGATGGGAATTTCACCGGTGCGAAGGGCGTGTTTGACCGTGGCTTTGCCGAGTTGAAGAAGGCCGAGAATGCGCTCGCGGATCACGTGAAGGAGAGCCTGCTGCGGGGCCAGAAGGCACTGTCCGTGGGCGAAAAGGAGGATGCGAGGAAGGCGTTCCAGGCTGCGCTCGAGAAGTCGCCCGGCAACGAGGTCGCCCTGCAGGGGCTCAAGCGGGCGGAGAACATCGACCGCGTTTATGCGCTGCTGCAGCAGGGCGCAAAACTGGAGAAGGACGCGCAGTTTGCGCAGGCGGCGGAGTCCTACGCGAAGGCGTTTGCCTTGGATAAGTTTTCGGCCGCGGCGCAGGAAGGGCAGGCCCGCGCGGCGCGGTTGGAGAAGGAGACGAAATTTGCCGCTGCCAGGACGGCGGCCGAGGCGGCGATCGGCGCCAAGGACTGGGCGAAGGCGATCGCGGAGTTGGAGAATGCGCTGAAAGTTTACCCGAAACGGCCGGACGTGACCGCGCAGTTGAAGTCGGTGCGCGAGAGTGCGCACAAGGAATCGGTCCAGAAGGCGCTCGCGCGGGCGTTTGAGTTCGAGAAGGCGTATCAGTGGACGGAGGCGCGCAACGCCTTCAACGAGACGCTTCAGCTCGAGCCCGATCAGCAGGAAGCCAAGGAGGGCTATACCCGCGCCGGCACGGTTATCCGCGCGCTCCTGCAGTATGAGCGCTACGTCGAGGCGGCGGAACAGCAGGCCAACAACGCGCAGTTCCAAAGCGCGATCAAGAGCTTCAATCAGGCCATGGCGGTGAAGCCCTCCTATCTCGTGAACAGCGAGCGGGTGAACCAACTGCACAATTTGCTGATGGCGCAGAACAAGCCGGTCGACGTGACGTTCAAGTCCGACGGCGATACCTGGGTCTCCATCACGAACTCTCGGCAGCCGGAGAAGTTCGACACCAAGGTGATCAAGATTCTGCCGGGCGATTACGAAGTGATCGGACGTCGGCGTGGTTATCGCGATGTGATCATGACGCTCCAGGTCCGCAATGGCACGCCCCCGCCCACGGTGACGGTGATCTGCACGGTTTCCTCCGACCGCAGCTGAGTTTATCGCATGAGCTCCGGATCTTCGCGCCGTCACGGCATCTTCTGCCTTCTCTGCGTTCTCGCTACGAGCGGGGCGCTGTTGGCCCAGTCCGCGGGTGCCAGCGGGAAAGCGGCATCGCCGACGCAAAAGTCCACCTCGGCAGCCCGTGGGGGCAGCGCGCGCGGGCCGTTGCCGGATCCGGCATTGTTGGATGGTTCGTCCCATCCGGCGGAAAAGCGGTCGGAATACGGCATGGTCGGAGATTTCGAGCTGCCGGGAGATGAAAACGCGCGCACGGATCGCGTCGGCGGTCAGCAGCAGCCGGGCGGTGGCCAGCAGAAGCAGCCGGGAAATGGAGTGAGCATGCCGTTGCCGATCCCCGCCGCGGGTTTGCCGATGCCCTCAGGGCAGCAGCAGGGTGGAGGGGGCGTGCAGATTCCGCAGTTGCCGGATCCTTTGGCGAAGCAAGGAGCGGGCGGCGGCGGGCCGGAAAATCCAAATGCCGCGGGTCAGAAGGTCGACGGCGCTGGCCAGCAAGGCGGGCAGCCGCAAGGGGCGCAGGTGGGCAAAATCACGGGTGAGGGAGGCGGCCCGGAGCAAGGTCAGATCAATGAGCGCCCGCCGTCGGTTTCGATCGGAGATCAGGCGATGCAGATCAAGACGATCCCCAATCCGGCCTCGGTCGTGGGCGGCGGTCAGCAGACGGCTGGAAATACGCAGCAGCACGAGAAAACTCCCGGCACCGGCGGCAAAGGGTCGGCGGGCAGCAATGCGAACAAGGGTGTCGAGCGCGGCCGGGCGATCCCGGCTGGCTTGTAGTTCCTGCTTTTCCCCGTGAAATCCCTGCGTGTTTGTTTGCTGCTCGTCTGGCTGGGAGGCGCGATTACGGCGCGGGCCGTGACGATGATTTATCCGGTCGATGCGATCGAGGACCTCTGGAATCTGCCCGCCGAGGAGTTTCGCCAGAAGTATGCCGGCATCAACATCACCGGCATGGGGCCGAGCGACGAAGGATGGTATGTGCGCTATCGGCATGAGAACCTCACGTGTTTGTTTGGCCCGCTCGCGGATCGGGAGGAGGCGAGAAAGCGTAAGTGGGACATGGAGGCCGTGCGCGATGCCGCGATTCGGAATCGGCAGGCACTTTCGACCAGCCAGGTGGACTTTGTGCGGTTCACGTTTTCCGGAGTATTTGGTCGGCGCGGCGGAGGAGATGGCGGCGGCGGGGAGCGTGGCGACGGATCCGGCGGGACTCAGCGCGTATCCGCGGATGGACGCAACGGGCCGGACGGCGACCTCGATGGCGATGGTATCCCCAATGCGAAAGATGACGATATGGACGGCGATGGGATTCCCAATCGCGACGATCCGGATGTCGACGGAGACGGCGTTCCCAATAGCGAAGACGGCTACATGTATGGCACGGGCACGGGACGCGAAGGCGACGACGGTCGCAACGGACCCCAAGGCGATCTCGACCGCGATGGCATCGCCAATATGTCCGACCCGGACATGGATGGAGACGGCATTCCGAACGCGCAGGATCCTGACGAGGACGGCGATGGCATTCCCAACGCGCAGGATACCGACCGCTATGGCAACGGTGGCCAGCAGGGCGGCGCGATGGCGGGCAAGTCCGGCAATCGTTCCGGCGGCCAAGGTCAAAGTGGAAGCGAGACGGGCGAGTCGGGGAACGACCAGCAGGCGGGCTCATCGCAGCAAGGCGGCCAGCGCCAAGTCGCTTCCAATCAGCGCGGAAACCGACCGGGGCAGCAGGGAAGCCAGCAGGGGCAACAAGGCCAACAAAGCGGCCAGCAAGGCCAGCAGGGGCAGCAGGGTCAGCAGTCGAGCTCCTCCTCGTCGTCGTCATCGTCCTCCTCTTCCTCGAGTTCGGCCGGCGGCCCCCCGAGCGGCCAGAGCGGCGGTGGTGGCAACCCGTTGGATCTGGTTACGCTGTTGTTGCGCAAAATTCTCGGTCTCTGAACCGGGTGGAGCGTGGTTGGCGATAGCGCGTGATCGCTAAGCGAAAAAGGCAGCCGGAAGCTGCGTCCGTGGGATGTGCGTGTTCTCGGCGAAGATAGTTTCTATCGCCCGTCAGCGGAGCACCTAGGCGCGCCCTGTCTTGCAGATCGAGCAATCGAGGTGTGATAGGAGCACGTATCACAAAATCTGAATGCGTTGATATTTGGCTTGCGGGCGGGGGCTGCCCGCGTGTTTTGTCTGCGCCTCATCTCACTCCAAAATGGGTAAATCATTCGTTTTCTCCTCCGAGTCCGTTGGCGAAGGTCATCCGGACAAAGTTGCCGACTTGATTTCGGACAGCGTGCTCGATGCCTGCTTGGCCATCGACAAATCCAGCCGTGTGGCCTGCGAGACGTTCGTTAAGTCGAATATCGTCGTCGTCGGCGGCGAGATCACGATCCCGAAGCTGCAGGACAAGAAGACGGGCAAGACCCAGGCGCTCGAGGAGGCGATCAATCTCGGCAAAGTGATTCGCGATGCGATCCGCGATATCGGCTACACGAACAACGACGACGTGTTTCACGCCGACTCCGTTTTCATCAACAACTACCTTACCGCGCAGTCGGCCGACATCGCGCAGGGCGTCGACGCCCGCAAGGTCGAGGGCAAGAAGACCGCCGAGCAGGGCGCCGGCGACCAGGGCATCATGTTCGGTTACGCCTGCACCGAGACGCCGGAGCTGATGCCGACGCCGATCATGTTTGCGCACCGCCTCGGCCGCGAGCTCACGAAGATCCGCAAATCCGGCAAGGTCGCCTGGCTCCGCCCCGACGCGAAGTCCCAGGTCTCGGTCCGCTACGAGAACGACAAGCCCGTCGAGGTCGTGAACGTGGTGATCTCCACGCAGCACACCGCCGACGTCGCCCACGCGACGATCGAAAAGTATCTCATCGAAAACGTCATCCGGAAGGTCATCCCGGCCGCGATGCTGACGAAGAACACCGAGTATCTGATCAACCCGACCGGCCGCTTCGTCATCGGCGGCCCGCAGGGCGATTCCGGTCTCACCGGTCGTAAGATCATTGTGGATACCTACGGCGGCTGGGGCCGTCACGGCGGCGGCGCTTTCTCGGGCAAGGATCCGTCGAAGGTCGACCGTTCGGCCGCCTACATGGGCCGCTGGGTCGCCAAGAACATCGTTGCGGCCGGGCTCGCGACGCACGCCGAGATCCAGTTCGCCTACGCCATCGGCCATCCGCGTCCGGTTTCGGTGCGCGTCGAGACCTTCGGCACGGGTATTCTCGGCATCTCCGACGAGGATATCACCGAGGCGGTGAACAAGGTTTTCAGCTTCAAGCCTGCCGACATCGTCGCGCAGCTCAACCTGCTGCGCCCGATCTACCGCCAGACGACCAACTACGGTCACTTCGGCAAGGCGGGCCTCCCGTGGGAATCCACCACGAAGGCCGCTGCGCTCAAGGCCGCTCTGAAGGTAAAGTGAGCCAGCGCGCTCGCCGCCGCATCCAACCGTAACGTCCGTCCAATTTCCGTCACCGCATGTCAACCGTCGCCACCGCTGCCCCCGGGCAGGATTATCACGTCAAAGACATCTCACTCGCCGAGTGGGGTCGCAAGGAGATCGCCATCGCCGAGCATGAAATGCCCGGCCTGATGGCGGTGCGGAAGAAGTTCGGCGCCCAGAAACCGCTCAACGGTGTGCGGATCACGGGCTCGCTGCACATGACGATCCAGACCGCGGTCCTGATCGAGACGTTGAAGGAACTCGGCGCCGACGTGCGCTGGGCCTCCTGCAATATCTTCTCGACGCAGGATCACGCCGCCGCGGCCATCGCGAAGGCCGGCACGCCGGTCTTCGCCTGGAAGGGCGAGACGCTCGAGGAATACTGGGATCTGACCCTCAAGGCCATTTCGTTCCCGGGCGGCAAGGGGCCGGAACTCGTGGTCGACGATGGCGGCGACGTCACGCTGCTCATCCACAAGGGCTGCGAACTCGAAGAGGGCAGCGACTGGGTCAACACGCCCTCCGGCTCCCACGAAGAGCAGGTGATCAAGGACCTGCTCAAGCGCGTGCATAAGCAGGATCCGCTCAAGTGGACGACGATCGCGAAGGCATGGCGTGGCGTCTCCGAGGAAACGACGACGGGCGTGCACCGCCTCTACCAGATGCTCGAGAAGGGCAAACTGCGCGTGCCGGCGATCAACGTGAACGACTCCGTCACCAAGTCGAAGTTCGACAACCTTTACGGCTGCCGTGAGTCGCTCGCCGACGGTCTCAAGCGCGCGACGGACGTCATGATCGCGGGCAAGGTCGCCTGCGTGTGCGGCTATGGCGATGTCGGCAAGGGATCCGCGCACTCGCTGCGTGGCTTCGGCGCCCGTGTCGTCGTGACCGAAATCGATCCGATCAACGCGCTGCAGGCCGCGATGGAGGGCTTCGAGGTCAACACGATCGAGTCGACGCTCGGCACCGCGGACATCTACGTCACGACCACCGGCAACCGGGACATCATCACGCTCGAGCACATGCGCGCGATGAAGGACCAGGCGATCGTCTGCAACATCGGCCACTTCGACAACGAGATCCAGGTCGACCGCCTGAACGCGTCGGATGCGAAGCGCACGAACATCAAGCCGCAATACGACATGTATACGTTCCCGAAGGGGAACAGCATCTACATGCTCGCCGAAGGTCGGCTGGTGAATCTCGGCTGCGCCACCGGCCATCCGTCCTTCGTCATGTCGAACAGCTTCACCAACCAGACGTTGGCGCAGATCGACCTCTGGAAAAACAAGGACACCTACGCCGTCGGCGTCTACCGGCTGCCGAAGCATCTCGATGAAGAGGTCGCCCGCCTGCACCTCGAGAAGATCGGTGCCAAGCTGACGAAGCTCACGGCCGATCAGGCCTCCTATCTCGGCGTGCCGGTCGAAGGGCCGTATAAGCCCGAGCACTACCGTTACTGAGTCCGCCGGCTCCGGCCGGTGCGGACAGACAAGCCGAGGTCTCCGGACCTCGGCTTTCTTTTTTCCCTTTCGCGGCCGGTGACGCGAGGCGCCGCGTGGGGGTCAGCGGCGAACCGGCACGCCGCGCGACGCAAGGTGATCCTTCACCTGGGAAATCTTGAAGGTGCCAAAGTGAAACAGGCTCGCGGCGAGCACCGCGCTGGCATGGCCCCGATCGAGGACCTCGGCGAAGTGGTCCAGGGTGCCCGCCCCGCCGCTGGCGATCACCGGCACCGAGACGGCGTCGCTCACCGCGCGGGTGAGCGGGCAGTCGTAGCCGGCCTGCGTGCCGTCCGCGTCCATACTGGTCAGCAGGATCTCACCGGCGCCCAGTTCGACGGCGCGTTTCGCCCATGCGACGGCGTCCAGTTCGGTCGGATTGCGCCCACCGTGGGTGTAGACGCGCCACGCGTTGCCGCCGGGTTCGCGCTTCGCGTCGATCGCGACGACGATGCATTGGGCTCCGAAACGGTCCGAGGCCGCGCGGACCAACTCGGGATTCTTGATCGCCGCGGTGTTGAGCGAGACCTTGTCGGCGCCGCTTTTCAGCATGGCTTCGATGTCGGAAACGGTGCGCAGTCCGCCACCGACGGTGAGGGGCATGAAGCATTGCTCGGCCGTCGCGGCCACGACGTCGTGCATGATCCCGCGATTGTCGCTCGAGGCGGTGATATCGAGAAACACCAGCTCATCTGCGCCCTGGGCATCGTAAGCCTTGGCGGCTTCAACCGGATCGCCGGCGTCGCGGAGTTGCTGGAACTTCACGCCCTTGACGACGCGGCCGGCGTTGACGTCGAGACACGGAATGATGCGGCGGGAGAGCACGGGCGGGAGGGCGGAAATGTAGCGGGTAGCGTGTGACGACTAGCGAGTAGAAAAACAAACTGCCGCGAAAGCTTCGCGGCAGTGAAGGGGAGAGTTGCGGGAGCGAAATGCTTCTTACCCGCCAATTGCTGCGCCCGGTCAGGCGTCCATGTGGGCGACGTCCGGCTCGAAATTCACCGCGAGGCGATACACGTGCCCCGGGCGCATGATCAGCGGATGGTCGCGCACGAGATTCTGCAGGTAGTGGACCTTGCCGTAATTGGTGCGATATGTCGGATCGGCGCTCACGACTTCCGTTTCCTGCCACGTCGCCTGGAAGTCATCCTTGGCGACGCTGCAGCGATGGCCCTGCTGGCCGAGCGTGAGGGCGCCGGTGACGTGGTATCTCGAGTGCGGCGCGGCAATCGCGAGGGTGTAGCGGAATTTATCGAGCGTGACTTGCTGCTTCACCGTGTAGGCGAATTCCACGCCGATCTTGTTGCCCGAGAAGTTCCACTGCACCTTCACGCTGCCAAGGCCCTTCACGAACTCCTCCTTGAGGTTGATGAGTTCGGGCTGCTCGTAGCGGAAGTAGAAACTGTTGCGCAGGCCGAGGCCGGTGACGCAGTTCTTGCCGTAGAATGCGGGCAACGTGACGTGTTCACCGAAGGTGAGCTCCGGCAGCATGACCGGCACGTAGACATTGTTGGGCCAGTCGAAGATTCCCGGGCAGTGCGGGAACGCGAGGGAATCGCTCGTGAGCGTCGAGCCGGAGCTGACGAGCGGGATCTGCAGATGCAGGCCGCTCTCCGCATCGCGATAAAGGAAGAGGCCCTGCTCCTTGCGGTTGGACTTGTCGAAGATGACGAAGCGTCCGCTGGTCCGCGGCGGCTCGGTCTTGGGCGCGCCGGACGGCATCTGGACGGTCTTGGCCAGACGCGACCACTGGCACAGGTATCGGGCGGCGTCGAAGTTCGACATGCGCGTCGTATGGTGGTTATACGCGGTGCGCTCGTCGTCGCGGAGGTCGAGGAAGCCGTGTTCCTGATCGAGATACGTCTCGTAGAAGAACATGAACAGCCGGCGCAGAATGTCGTAGTATTTGACCTTCTGGTCGTCGGGAATCCAGCCGTCGCGCAGGCCCTGCAGGATGAGACTGATGCAGTGCATCTGGCCGTAGGCGCCGGCAGCGCGGCCAAAGGCCCAGCCGAGGCCGTCCTGCCGGACGAGGTCCGGCATCATCTTGATGTATTTCTCGGCGTAGGTGCGGAGGGTGGGGAGCTTGCGGTCGCGGACGCCGCTGTTGGCGTGCAGCTGCAGCGCCGAGCGGACGAACACGAACGACATGACGCCGTAGAGATTGAAGTTGCCGCCGAGTCCGGTCGTGGAGTCGTCGAAAAACCCTGCCGAGCTGGTCTGATTGATGCGGTCGACCATGCGCTCAATCAGGCGCGACGTTTCATCCTTCTTGGAGAGGCCGAGCGAGAAGCGGGCGACCGCCTTGGCGATGTTGAAGGCCTGCCAGTGGTTGTCGTAGTCGCTGCGGTGGAGCAGGGACTTGTCGATCCGCTGCTGGGTCTCCTCGACGAGACGTTCCCAGACCGGGTTGCGCTCTTTGGAGGGGCCGAAGGCGAGAAGGCCGAGCGCCGCGTAGGCGAGACCGTTTTCTGCCGCCGGCTCGGTGAACATCTGCGCGGTGATGCAGCGGGCCGCGAGATCGATGAGGTCGTGACCCTTGAGGGTGGTTTCGCCCGTGGCGCGGTAGAATTCTCCGAGAGCAAATGCGACGTGGCCTGGTTCGTCGGGGCGGGACTGTTCGCCGTTCGCGGGCAGGATCGTCCCGTCGGCTTGAATGGAATCCAGATTGTGGCCCAACATCGAGCGGGCCATGTCGAGACATTGCTCGGAGAAACTATGCATGAAGTGGTTTGCTGGTGACTGAGCGAGACGCAGAAAGAGCCGAAAAGAAACCGCCGACTCTCAAGGATTTCGAAAGGGTATCAAGGGGAAACACGCTGAGGAGGTTTCCCCGTTATCCGCGGTGGAGCGGGACGGGTATCGCCGCTCCGCCCGGTGAGGCGTCAGCGGGCGATCAGCTTCAGGAACTCGGCGTTGGTTTTGGTCTTCGAGAGACGGGCGATCATCGTCTCGGTGGCCTCCTCGATCTTCTGCTGCACGAGCGCACGGCGGAAGAAGTGGATCCCCTCGAGGGTTTTGGCGTCGATGAGCAGTTCCTCTTTGCGGGTGCCGCTGGCGGCGATGTTGATCGCGGGCCAGAGCCGCATCTCGGCGCTCTTGCGGTCGAGGACGAGCTCCATGTTGCCGGTGCCTTTGAACTCCTGGAAGATCACGTCGTCCATGCGGCTGCCCGTCTCGACCAGCACGCTGGCGATGATCGTGAGCGAGCCGGCCTCCTCGGTCTTGCGCGCGGTGGCGAAGAGCTGGCGGGGCTTCTCGAGCGCGCGGACATCCAGGCCGCCGGAACCGGTGCGGCCGGAGTTCTTGGCGGTGTTGTGCGCGCGGGAGAGGCGGGTGATCGAGTCGACGAAAAGCACCACGTCGCGGCCGATCTCGACGAGGCGTTTCGCGCGCTCGATGCAGAGGTCGGCGATGCGGATGTGGTTTTCGACCTGCTCGTCGTTGGACGACGCCCAGATCTCCGCGGCGGAAACGCTCCGCTTGAAGTCGGTGACTTCCTCGGGGCGTTCGTCGATCAGGAGAATCATCACGTGGCACTCCGGGTTGTTCTCGAGGACGCCCAGCGCCATGTCGCGCAGCAGGGTGGTCTTGCCGGTGCGCGGCGGGGCGACGATGAGGCCGCGGGTGCCCTTGCCGATCGGGCAGAAGAGGTCGACGGCGCGCGTGGTCATGCGTCCGTCTTTCATCTCCATCTTCAGGTGCTGATTCGGCGAGATGGTCGTGAGCGTCGTGAATTCAAATTTCGCGCGCCGCTCGTCGAGCTGCACACTGTCGACCGTCTCGATGAACCGCATCTTCGGGTTCGGGAAACGGCCGTCGGGCGGAAACGCGGTGCCGCCGATCATCGAGCCGCTCCGGAGTTTGAAGCGGCGAATGAGTTCTTTCGGGACGAAAGGATCCGTCGGGCGGCGTTTGCCGCCGCGGCCGATGTCGATCAGCTGGCCGTTACCTCCGCGCTGGAGGTCGATGTCGAGCACGCCTTCGACGCGGATGGTATTTTCAACCGGGGCAGGCGCGGGAGCGGAGACTTCGGCAGAGGGGTTGGGAGCGGTCGCAGCGACGGGGGCTGCAGCCGTTGAGTCCGCCGGAGCGGACGCGGGTTTCTTTTCCATAACGATGATGAGAGCAGGGCACGTCCCGCTTGACGCTTGAAACTCGGATCGGGATAAGAGCCGCGAATTTGCGTCCTTTAACCCTAAAATCCGACACCCACGTGCCAGATCAGACGATTACCTCAGTATCCCGGGAGTCCCGGAAGTTCAGGCCTTCGGCCGAGTTCAAAGCCCAAGCTAATCTTGGGAGCGATGCGGCTTACAAAAGGCTCTACGCTGAGTCTGTCAACTCCCCAGAAAAATTCTGGGACCGCCAAGCGAAGGAGCAGTTGGTGTGGCGCAAACCTTACAAGAAGGTCCTCGATTGGAAGCCGCCGCACGCGAAGTGGTTCATCGGCGGCAAGCTCAACATCTGCGAAAACTGCATCGACCGGCACCTCGGCACCGCGCGCGAAAACAAGGCCGCACTGATCTTCGAGGGCGAGCCGGGCGATGTCCGCACCATCACCTACAAACAGCTGCATTTCCACGTCTGCCGCTGGGCGAATTATTTCCAGAACATCGGAATCGACGAGGGCGATCGCGTCGCGATCTACATGCCGATGATTCCGGAGGCGGTGATTGCCATGCTCGCGTGCGCGCGGGTCGGCGCGATCCACACGGTAGTGTTCGGCGGCTTCAGCCCCGAGGCGCTGAAGGACCGCATCAACGACTGCAAAGCCAAACTCGTGATCACCGCCGACGGCGGCTGGCGCCGGGGCAAGGTCATCGAGCTGAAGGCCAACGTCGACAAGGCCGTCGAGAACACGCCGACCGTCCAGCAGGTGCTGGTCGTGAAGCGTTGCGGCAATCCGGTGAACATGGTCGAGGGTCGCGACGTCTGGTGGAAGGAAGCCTGGGAAGGCGCGCCGAACGTGCACAAGGCAAAGGCCTTCGATTCCGAGCACCCGCTGTTCATTCTCTACACCTCGGGCTCGACGGGAAAACCGAAGGGCGTGCTGCACACCAGCGCCGGTTACCTGCTCGGCGCCAAGCTGAGCTCGCACTACGTTTTCGATCTCAAGGAAAACGACCGCTACTTCTGCTCCGCCGACATCGGCTGGATCACCGGCCACTCCTATGTCGTCTACGGTCTGCTCGCGAATGGCGCGACGGTCTTCATCTACGAGGGCGCACCGAACCAGCCGGAACCGGATCGCTTCTGGCAGATGATCGACCGGCACGGCATCACGATTCTCTACACCGCGCCGACCGCCATCCGGGCGTTCATGCGCTGGGGCGACAACTACGTGCTGCGCCATCGTCTCGACTCGCTGCGCCTGCTCGGCTCCGTCGGCGAGCCGATCAATCCGGAGGCGTGGATGTGGTATCACACGATGATCGGCAAGAAACGCTGCCCGATCGTCGACACCTGGTGGCAGACGGAGACCGGCGCCATCATGATCTCGCCGCTCCCCGGCGTGACGCCGACCAAACCCGGCTCCGGCACGCGGCCCTTCTTCGGCGTGGTGCCCAAGGTCGTGGACGAGAAGTGCAACGAGGTCCCGCGCAACGCGGGCGGCAAACTCGTCATCACGCAGCCCTGGCCCTCGATGCTCCGCACGCTCTGGGGCGACGACGACCGCTACGTCCGCCAGTATTTCTCGGAGTTTCCCGGTCGCCCGGATGTTTACTTCACGGGTGATGGCGCCCGCCAGGACAAGGACGGCTACTTCTGGATCGTCGGTCGTATCGACGACGTGCTCAACGTTTCCGGTCACCGCATCGGCACTGCCGAGGTCGAGAGCGCGCTCGTCTCGCATCCCTCCGTCGCCGAAGCGGCGGCCGTCGGGCGGCCCGACGAACTCAAGGGTCAGGCGCTGTGCGTCTTCGTCACGCTCAAGTCCGGTATCCAGGCCACCGACGAACTCAAGGAGCAGCTCCGCAACCACGTGGGCAAGGAGATCGGCTCGCTTGCCAAGCCCGACACGATCCGTTTCGCCGCCGGCCTGCCCAAGACCCGCAGCGGAAAAATCATGCGCCGCATCCTCAAGGAGATCGCGGCCGGCGGTGAGGTGAAGGGCGACACGACCACGCTGGAGGATTTCAGCGTCGTCGCCGCCCTCCAGTCGGAGGAGTGAGCGGCGGTCGCGCCGTTCGAGGCCTTCGGTTCGCCCGGAGTTTCCGGGTTTTACTTCCGGGCGCGTGGTCACTCACGCGCCCGGTTGTTTTCCGTTTGCTGGCGCCGTAACGTTACCCCTTCACTGGCGTCCTCCTGTCCATGTCGCGTCCTGCCAAGACGGAAGTGTCTGCGCTGACCGTGAGCGAGGCCTTGTCGCCTCGCCCGGGCTCGGCTGCGGTCTCCGTGGCGATGCACCAGCTCCGCGGTAGATCCGTGGGATTTACCCTGCTCGAACTCCTCGTGGTCATCGGGGTCCTCGGCATTCTCACGGCCATCGCCGTGCCGATGATCCAGAGCAGCCAGACCCGCGCGGCGATCGCACGGTCCCGTGGTGAACTCGCCGCGCTTTCGCAGGCCTTGGAGTCGTATCGCCAGTATTACGGCGACTACCCGCAGACGGGCAACGCCGCCCAGGCCACGCCGATCGTGAGCGCCGACATCGGGGTCACGCAGGCGCAGGCGTTGCTTTTCAACGCGCTCCTCGGCGTTTACAGCCCCACGGATTTCACCACCTCGCGCAATGGTCCGATGCTGATCGAGCTGTCGAAGTTTCGCGTCGAGGAAACGCGCGACTACACCACGCGCGTCTCGCAGAACTCGGTGGGCGTCGCCACCGGCTCGCCGCCGATCAAGCAACGGATCGCGAGCAGCTTTCTCGATCCGTGGGGCAACCGTTACCTCTACTACTACAAGCAGGCCCCGCAGGCCGGTCGCCCCCCGGCCAACACCTGGCGCCCAGCGGGATTCGTGCTCTATTCCTCCGGTCCCGATGGCCAGCACACCGCGCCCAACATCGCTTCGGGTCTCTTCACCGGCACCACCCAGACCACCGGCACCAATGCCGACAACCTTTACGCCAATCCCTGACGCCCCATGAACGATGCCCGCCCGCGTGCTTTCACGCTGATCGAGTTGCTGACGGTGATCGCGATCATCGGGATCCTCGCTGCGATCCTGATCCCCACGATCCGCGGGGCGCAGAACTCCGCCAACAAGGCCAAGACCCGCGCGCAGTTCGGCGGCTGGGCGTCCGGCTTCGAGGCGTTTCGCCAGGAATACGGCTCCTATCCGCAGCTTTTCCCGAGCGGCGCCCAGAAGCTCGTGAACCAAGGCGCGACGACGACGCTGCAGGGCAATCATCTCTTCCATGACACCCTCGCCGGCGTGCGCCGCGACGGCCAGCGGCTCACCGGTGCCACCACCGGCAACCCCACGCCCGCTTTCGGCCAAAACCCACGCGGCATCCGCTTTGTGTCTTTCTCGGAGGCGGACTTCGTCTCCCAGGCCGACGTTACGGCCGGACGCGCACTCACCAACCAGCTCAACCTGATCCGCGACGCCTTCTACGGCACGTCGATCGCGGTCATCACCGACACCAATCTCGACGGTTTCATCAACGGCCGCGACACGACCGGCGGCTACCCGGGCGTCGTCCCGCCCGGCACCACGACGCCGACGATCCGCCCGACGGGCACCGGCACAAGCACCACGAATACCGGCCTGACCACCGCGACGACCGGTGGCGTCCGTGCCGGCGTGATCTTCTACTCCGCGCCGCCGGGCGCCACGGTTGAGACCGATCTGATCATGAGTTGGCGATGAGCGACGCTCGGCGCTCCAGTCATTTTCGGGCGGCGTTGGCCCGCTATCGCGCTCCCTCTGGTTCGCGCCTGCGCGCGTTCACCTTGGTCGAACTGCTCGTCGTTGTCGGCCTGATCGCCCTGATGGTCGGCGTGATCGGCCTCGCGCTCGGCGACCCGGGCGGCAACTCGCTCGCCTCGGCGCAGAAATCCATCGCGTCGATGGTCGGCGCCGCGCGCGCCCGCGCGGCCGTCGGACAAACCGAGACGATCCTTGCGATCTACGGGACGCGTCCGCCGCAGGGGGATCGGGAGAAAATCCTGCGCCAGCTGCAGATCTTTGAGAACGCCAACCCGGGTTCGACCAGCCCCACCTGGGTCCCGGTGGGCAACCCCGTGACGCTGCCGCCCGGAGTTTACGTGGTGCCGCAGACGACGACCGGGTTTCTCGCGCAGGGCACCATCTGGCCTTCCAATCCGCCGCTGCTCTCCAGCCTCCGCGGTCCGATCAATCTTTCCCAACCCGCCGGCACGCCCTTCGGCACGCCGGCGACCGCCTACGTGATGGACTTTCTGCCTGACGGCACGATCACGCAGGTCGGCGCGCAGGCGCACGCCCGGCTCGTGGTCGCCACTGCGACGCTCGCGAACAACGTCCCCGCCTTCAACAACGCCCAGGCCGTGCGCGGCGTGCTGATCCGGCCCACGGGCGCGGTCACGTTTGTGAACGACGCGCTTGGTTTCTGACATGCTGCGCTCCGACTCCCAGTCGCGTTTCTGCCGTCGCGTGCGTCCCGCCGCGGGTTTCTCGCTGCTCGAGGTCGTGGTCGCGGTCGGGATTTTCGCGATCGGGATGCTGGCGGTCGTCGGGCTGTTTTCGCCCGTCGCGCGCTCGGTGAGCGTGTCGTCGGACCTTGAGAGCGCCGCGCGGGTGGCGGACGCGTTGCGCACGAAACTGCAGGCCATGCCGGTCGCGGACGTGATCGCCCTGCTGAAAAACAACACCGAAACGGGGCACGAAATCACCGTCGGGGATGCGCGCCCCGACTACAATCCGGTCGCGGATACCAAGATCCTCTTTGCCAACCGCGACGGCTCCATCATCGCCGGCTACAGCGACGCGATCTGGGGACCGCGCACCGGCACGCTGAATCCCGACCGCGAGAAATACTACGAGATCGCGCTGATCCGAAACGAGTCGCTCACGCCGCGCACCGCCGCGCCGGCAGGGGGCTCGACCGAGCCGGCCGCGGATCCCGATGCGACGGCTTACCTCATCGCCTACACGGCCCGTATCCGCTGGCCGATGTTTGCCCGCGACGGCGCCACCGGCGCGGTGCAGGTCGGCGCCAATCCCACGACCGGGGTGCGCTTCGACCACAGCGTGAAACAGGTGTTCTTTGTCACGGGAGCCGTCACGCGATGAGCCGCGCGCCCTCCGATCTTGCACCGCGTTTCGCGCGGCGCCGCTGCAGCCGGGCGCGGACGCGCCGTGGTTTCACGATCCTCGAGGTGCTCGTCGCCGCCGGCATCACCGCGATTCTGGCGGGCTTCATGGTGGCCACGCTCAGCAACGTCACGGGCTTCTGGTCGCGCACCTCGGGCAAGCTGTCCGCCGAGGCGCAGGGGCGATTGATTCTCGATCAGGTCGCGCTCGATCTGCAGTCCGCGCTCTACCGCGACGACGGCAACACCTGGCTCGCCGCCACGATTCCCGCGAACACCAACAATACGATCTCGCTTTGGGACAACACCGGCGTGGTCGGCAACGCCGTGAAGCCGGCCAACAATGCCGGTTCCCTCCAGGGCATCGCCGCCGGCAGTTTCGCCGAGGCGCGCTTCGGCGTGGCGGGCACCTGGCTGCGGTTCTTCACCGTCAAGCGCGGCAGCAATCCCGCGGCGAGCAACGCGACCACCACCGCCACGAGCACTTCGGCGCCCGTCGCGGTCGCGTATCAGATCGTGCGCCGCCGCACGACGGCCAACACGGTGAACACCGATCGGCGCTATCTGTTGCACCGTGCCGAGGTCCGGCCCGCGGCGCTCAGCGCGACCCAGAGCGGCACGCTGCAGAGCGGCTTCGATATCGTCGCCGCCGCCTACCAGCCGACCGGCGTGTCCACGCAGGTCGGCGCGCCCGCGGAAATCCGTTTTCCCACGATCAACAGCGTGCTCGCGGAAAACGTGATCGATTTCGGCGTGCGCCTGTATGTCTACGAGCCCAACACCGCCACCGGCGGCCTCGACCTGCGGCAGATCTTTCCCGAGACGGCCTCCGACCTCACGCACACCGCGACGCTGCCGCCGCGCATCAGGAACTCCGACAGCAAATTCGTGAACTGCTTTCCGGAAGTCGTCGACGTGATGGTCCGCGTCCTGACCGACGACGGGGCGCGCACGCTCGCGCAGTTCGAGGCCGGCCGGATCACCGCGCCGCCGGGCACCTCGCAGCAGCAATACTGGTGGGAACTCGCCCGCGCCAACTCGCAGGTCTTCACGCGGCGCGTCATCCTCAACGCCCGCCCGCTCTGACATGGCGAAGCCGCTGAAAGTCCTTTCCCAACCCGGCGGCGGCGTGGCGCGCCGCCGGGGTTTCGCGTTGCTGATCACGCTGACGATGCTGGCGTTCGTCGTCCTCCTGCTGGTCGGGCTTGCCAGCTACACGCGCGTCGAGACGGCCGTGGCGGGCAACATGCAGCGGCAGGCCCAGGCGCGCGAAAACGCGCTGCTCGCGCTGAACGTCGCGCTCGATCAGCTGCAGAAGCACGCCGGGCTCGACACGCGCGTCACGGCGACCGCGGAGGCGATGGCCAACGTCGATCCGCAGAAGCGCCGCTACACCGGGGTGTGGAGCAGTGCGGATCCGGTGACGACGACGGCCGACGATGGCACGATCACCTCCACCGGCAACACGCCGCGCGCGTGGCTTGCGAGCGGGGCGGAGACGTCGTCCGGAGTCGATGTGACGACGGCGATTCCGACGGCCCGGCGGGTGACTTTGCTCGGTGCGCGCACCGACGGCTCCACGACCGCGCAGGCGGTGACGGCGGAGCTGCAGGACATCGCGGCGCCGGGCGTGCCGGGCGTCAGCGGCGCGCCGGTCATCGGCCGCTATGCCTACTGGGTGGGAGACGAGGGCGTGAAGGCGCCCGTGGCCGTCGGCGGTAATCTCACCGCGATCAGTTACGCGCCGTTTGTCGACGGCACCGCGACGGACCCGCGGGCCCGGATCGCGCAGCAGATCGGCCTTGGCGCGGGCGCGGCGACAAGCGCGGGCGAGCCGGCGTTCGAAGTGCGCGACGCCAACAATTCCCCGTTGGTGCAGGCCGGCCGGGTCGTGACCAACAACCAGCTCGCGTTTCTGCGCAACGAGAGCAACGCCGCGATCGGGATGGCGGCGCTGCGGCAGAACTATCACGCGTGGTCGCCCAATAATTTGGCCGTGATCGCCGACACCCGTCGCGGCGGCCTGCGGCAGGATCTTTCGCTCAAGCCGGAACTGCTCGGAACCTCGTTTGTGCGCTGGGCCAACTACACCGATTACATGGAGCCCTACCGTGAATCCGCGGGCGGCACGGATTCCGGCACCGGGTCGACGACCACGACGCCCGTCTCGACCGTCCCGATCCTGCCGGCTTACGGCGACGATCCGCTGCGGCGCCGCTATTTCATGACGCCGCACGTCCGCAGCGTGAACGGCTCCCATCAGGTCGCGCCCGTGCTCACGTATTTCATGGTGTCGTTCAACGTCCGGGCGCAGCCGACCTCGGGCAACAACCCGACGCAGTCGGTCGCGCCGCTCGAGGTGCGCGCGCGTTGGGCGGTTTCGTTGTGGAATCCCTACACCGGTGCGCTCGTCCCCGAGAATCTCCGCATCGAAGTCAGCAATCTGCCGCGCGTCGTGCAGGTGGTGAACGACTCCACGACGACGCCGGGGGTGGTCGGGGCGTTCTCGCTCAACAGCGACGCCACGTTCGGCGCGCGCTTGTCGATCAACCTGCCGTGGGACATCGGTGACGGTTCGCAGCCGGACCGGCAGTCGTGGCTGCCCGGCCGGATCTACACGTGGCGCGCGAGGGAGCTGGCCAAGACGGAGTCGATTCCCGCCAGCGGCCTCGACAGCGAATTCTACTCGCGGGACATCAACGATGCCGGTGCCGGCGTCGTGCGCGCCCTCCCGCTGCCCAGCGTCGATGGCGACGATCCGTGTCATCTCGAAGTCAGCGGTTCCGAGTCGCTGCGCATCACGCTGTATGCGGTGCGCGAGGGTGGGGATGTGGTGCTGGCGCGCTACACGTCGCCGGCGTTTCTCGATTCGTTCACCACCGACTCGAAGCCGATCGGCGAGTTCGGCTGGCAGTTCAGCTACGTTTTCCGGCTGCAGGACAGCTTCGATGTGCCGGCCGCGCCGGGCACGTGGCTCACGGCGCCCGGCCGCGATCCGCGCCGGCCCAATCTCGGATCGGAGTTCTTTGTCGTGCCGAACGACAACAACCCTGCCTCCTATCTGAACTACGACACCGTCGGGCAGGCCGAGCGGTTGCTCGACCGGGGCGGCTTCAACGCGGGTTCCTTGGCCCACGACGTGCCGCTCTTCGAGCTGCCGCGCGGTCCGATTCTCTCGCTGGGCGCGTTGCAGCACTTTCGGATCTGGGGTTCGCGGCCGTTCATGATCGGCAATCCGTGGGGCGTGAACGCCTCGCTCAACGGCATCGGCCTCGGACAACTCTTCGACCGGTTCTTTTTCTCCGGGCTGACTCCGGGCGTGACCCCCGGCACCAACGCGACCGGCGACCTCGTGTTGCCCAATCCGCTCATGCGACCGCTGCGCAAGGCGGACGGCGCCAAGCCCACGCTCGAGGAGATCCGCGCACTCGCGGTGGATATCGTGCCCGAGACGCCGACCGATGGGACGACGGACGGAACGACGACCGACGGGACCACGACGGACGGCAGCGCCGGCAGCGGCGAGACCGGCGAGACGACGACGCCGGCCGGCAATCCCACGCCGATTCCGGGCACCGCACGCTCCTCGAAGTTTTTCCTGCAGGCGGGAGCCTTCAATCTGAACTCGGTGAATGCCTCGGCGTGGGCCGCGATGCTGCGCAGCGTGCGTTTCCCCGTCGCTTCCGCTCCCTTCACGTTTCTCGATGCTTCGACCGCGACCGGCACGGCGTCGGATGGCGCGCGCGAGAACGTGACGTCAGGCGACGCGCAGTTCTTCCGTTTTTCCCATTCCGCGCAGGAGACGTATCAGATCGACGAGGCCAATGACGACTCCCTCGCCCGCACGCGCAACTTCCGCCAGGGCATGCGCACGCTCTCGGCGTCGCAGGTGAGCGCGCTCGCCGCGAAGATCGCCGAGTTGGTGCGGCTGAAGATCGGTTCGACCGATCCGCTGCTCGGCGGACCGTTCCGCTCGCTGGAGGAGTTTCTGTCGCCGTCGGCGCTCTTCGCGGGCCTCGATACCGAGGGCAACCCCAGCGCGCCGCGGAGTCTGCTGGAAGCGGCGATCGCGGATGCTTCCATCAACACCGACGCGAACGGCGCGGCGCTCGAGTTCAGCAGCCAGTTTCTCACCCAGGCGGACATCATGACGGCGCTCGCGCCCGTGCTCTTCCCGCGCTCCGACACCTTTGTGATCCGCACCCACGGGCAGGCGGTGAATCCGATCACAGGTGCTGTCGAAGGCCGCGCGTGGTGCGAGGCGACGGTGCAACGCCTGCCGGACTATGTGGAGCCGCCGCAGATCGTGAATGGGGTCCAGAGGGGCGACGCCGCGGACGTGCTGCCGGCGGACCTCACGAGCGAGGTGAACAAGGTGCACGGCCGGCGCTTCAAGATCGTGGCATTCCGATGGCTCACGCTCTCGGATATCTGAGGCGTGCGCTCGCGTGGGCGCTGGCGCTGGTCCTGGCCGGCAGCGCGTGGGCGCAGAGTGCGGGTGCGGCGCCGACGGTGCGTTTCACGGTGTTTGCGCCGAAGCCGGTGCGCGAAGTGGGTTTCATTCCGCGGACCGGCGGGCCGCTGCAGACGCTCACGTTTCAGCCGACCGCGCGTTCCCCGCGCTACGAATATCGGGGCGCGATGCCGCTGCGTTTCATCGACACCGCTTCCGGGGCGATCGTTGCCGAGGCGAACATCCCGCCCGGCATCCGCGATGCGCTGCTGCTCTTCACTCCGCTCGAGCCGGCGCCCGCGGCCGGAGGCAAACCGGGCCTGCGCTATCAGGTCGCGGTGCTCGACGACGGCTTCGAGCGCCACGGCCCGGGTGGGCTGGCGATCATCAATCTCAGCGGGCTCGCGCTCGCCGGAATGGTGAACAAGGAGAACGTGACCCTGAAGGCGGGCCTCAACCCGACGCTCGAGGTCGGGCGGCGCGCGACGATCGCGCTGCGCACGCCGGTGAATCAGCGCAGTTACCCGGCGTTCTCCGCCCAGCTCAGTCTCGCGCCGAAGCAGCGTGCGCTGCTGCTGCTCTTTCCTCCCTTCAACAAAGGGTCCGTCGAGGTGCAGTCGCGCGTGCTGGTGGATGAGCCCGCGGGTGCGGCGCGCCCGCGCTGACGGGCAGGCCGCGACGGGCGGAATTTCCCGGGAGGGCTCGGGTGGATGCCGCGTCGGCCGAGAACTCTCGTGG
>JACCED010483345.1_pt1 | contig 33297 bp, 26 predicted proteins | sample 7455021 | NCBI WGS metagenome assembly JACCED01 (sample SAMN15323456, study PRJNA562643) | freshwater metagenome | isolation source: river surface water | place: USA:Blue River Watershed | collected 2017-08-19 | reverse complement strand
CACCTCAAGGTTCTGCCGGCCCCCGACGACCAAGCCCCTGAGAAACAGGCCTGAAACCCTGTCACCAGGGCGGAAGGGGCCACTCGGTTAGCATACCGGGTCAGTATCGGGAAGCGGGTAACCGTCTGCCCGCCGATGCTGCGGTTTTTCATGAATGCACCGCTTTCCCTGACCGCACTGGGTGATCTGGATGCCGGTTTGGCCGCACAGGACACACTGCCACCGCAGCGCCTGCGCGAGATCCCCTACAACTACACCTCGTTCTCCGACCGGGAGATCGTGATTCGCCTGTTGGGCGCGCGCGCCTGGGACCTGCTCAGCCGCCTGCGCCAGGAGCGCCAGACGGGCCGCTCGGCCCGCATGCTCTACGAGGTGTTGGGCGATATCTGGGTGGTGCAACGCAACCCCTACCTGCAAGACGACCTGCTGGACAACCCGCGCCGGCGACGCTTGTTGGTGGAGGCGCTGCACCACCGGCTGCAGGAGGTGGAGCGCCGACGCACCGCCTCACAGGACGCTGCGCGCGACGCCCTGGTGGGCGAACTGCTCGAAGCGGCCCGGCGCAGCGTTCAGGGCTTTGAGCAGTCCTTCGATCTGATGGCCGACTTGCGCAAGCGCACGCGCCGGGTGCTGGGCCGTCACACCGCCAAGGACAACATCAAGTTCGATGGGCTGTCGCGCGTGTCGCACGTCACCGATGCCACCGACTGGCGCGTGGAGTACCCCTTCGTGGTGCTCACCCCCGACACCGAGGCCGAGATGGCCGCCTTGGTCAAGGGCTGCGTGGACCTGGGTCTGACCATCATCCCCCGCGGTGGTGGAACCGGCTACACCGGCGGGGCGGTGCCCCTGACGTGGAAGAGCGCGGTGATCAACACCGAGAAGCTCGAACAGATGACCGAGGTGGAGATGGTCGAGCTGCCAGGGGTGGGCCGCCCCGTGGCCACCATCTGGACCGAAGCCGGTGTGGTCACCCAGCGCGTGGCCGATGCCGCCGAGCGCGGCGGCTTTGTGTTTGCCGTGGATCCCACCAGCGCCGAGGCCTCGTGCATCGGCGGCAACATCGCCATGAACGCCGGCGGCAAGAAGGCGGTTCTGTGGGGCACAGCCCTGGACAACCTGGCCAGCTGGAAGATGGTCACGCCCGACGCCAAGTGGCTGGAGGTGGTGCGCCTGGATCACAACCTGGGCAAGATCCACGACGTGCCGCAGGCACGCTTTGAGCTGCGTTACTTTGATGCCTCGGGCAAGACACTGGAGCGCACCGAAACGCTGACCATCGCTGGCAGCGTGTTCCGCAAGGAGGGGCTGGGCAAAGACGTCACCGACAAGTTCCTGGCGGGCCTGCCGGGTATCCAGAAGGAAGGCTGCGATGGCCTGATCACCAGCGCCCGCTGGGTGGTGCACCGCATGCCCCAGCACGTGCGAACCGTGTGTCTGGAGTTCTTCGGCAACGCCAAGGATGCGGTGCCGTCGATCGTGGAAATCAAGGACTTCTTGTTCGAGCAGGCCAAGGTGGCCACCGCCCCCCTGGCCGATGGGCAGGCCGGTTCGCCCGTGATGTTGGCGGGTCTGGAACACCTGGACGACCGCTACCTCAAGGCCGTGGGCTACACCACCAAGAGCAAGCGCGGTGGGCAAAGTGCCTCGGGCCTACCCAAGATGGTGCTGATCGGCGACATCGTGGGTGACGATGAAGACGCCGTGGCGCGCGCCGCCTCGGAAGTCGTTCGCTTGGCCAACGGCCGCAGCGGCGAAGGCTTTGTGGCGGTGAGCGCCGATGCGCGCAAGAAGTTCTGGCTGGATCGCAAGCGCACCGCCGCCATTGCGCGCCACACCAACGCCTTCAAGGTCAACGAGGACGTGGTCATCCCCTTGCCACGCATGGGGGAGTACACCAACGGGATCGAGCGCCTGAACATCGAGCTGTCGCTGCGCAACAAGCTCGAACTGCTGGACGCCTTGGAGGCCTTCCTGAGCAAGGGGCAACTGCCCCTGGGCCGCGGTGACGACGCGGGCGAGATTCCCTCAGCCGAACTGTTGGGCGACCGCGTGCAGCAGGCGCTGGCCTTGCTGCAGGAGGTGCGCACCCTGTGGGCGGGCTGGTTGGCAGGCTTGGACACCGTGCCCGAAGGGGCCGCCCGCACCGTGTTTGAAGACCTGCAGGACGCCACCCTTCGCGCCTCGTGGAAGCTGCAGGTGCGCAAACCGCTGCAGAGCATCTTCGGGGGTGCTGCCTTCGAGCCCATCTTGCAGGCCTGCCAGCGCATCCATGGCGAGGTCTTGCGCGGCCGGGTGTGGGTGGCCTTGCACATGCACGCCGGCGACGGCAATGTGCACACCAACATCCCGGTCAACTCCGACAACTACGCCATGCTGCAGACCGCGCACGAAGCGGTGGCACGCATCATGGCGCTGGCACGCAGCCTGGGGGGTGTGATTTCGGGCGAGCATGGCATTGGCATCACCAAGCTGGAGTTCCTCACCGAAGAGGAGTTGGCCGCCTTTGCCGACTACAAGCAGCGGGTAGACCCCGAGGGGCGGTTCAACAAGGGCAAGCTGCTGCGCTCCAACGCCCACCTGGGTGACGATGTGCGCGCGGCCGACCTCTCGCACGCCTACACCCCCAGCTTTGGCCTCATGGGGCACGAGTCGCTGATCATGCAGCAAAGCGACATCGGCTCGATTGCCGCCAGCGTTAAGGATTGCCTGCGGTGCGGCAAATGCAAGCCGGTGTGCGCCACCCATGTGCCGCGGGCCAACCTGCTGTATTCCCCCCGGAACAAGATCCTGGCCACGTCGCTGCTGATCGAGGCCTTCTTGTACGAAGAGCAGACCCGGCGCGGTGTCTCCATTCAGCACTGGGGTGAGTTCGAGGACGTGGCCGACCACTGCACGGTGTGCCACAAGTGCGCCAGCCCGTGCCCCGTGAAGATTGACTTCGGCGACGTGTCCATGAACATGCGCAACCTGTTGCGCAAGATGGGGCAGAAGACCTGGCGGCCGGGCAACGCCGCGGCCATGTTCATGCTCAACGCCACCAACCCGCAGACCATCAAGCTGGCACGTTCGCTGATGGTGGACGTGGGCATGAAGGCCCAACGCTTTGCGCACGATGTGCTGAAGTTGGCGGCGCGCAAACAGACCGCCGCGCCGCCCGCCACCGTGGGGGCTGCACCGATCAAGGAGCAGGTGGTCCACTTCATCAACAAGAAGATGCCCGGTGGCCTGCCCAAGAAGACGGCGCGCGCACTGCTGGACATCGAAGACCGGGACTACGTGCCCATCATCCGTAACCCGGCCCAGGCCTCGGCCGAGTCGGAGGCGGTGTTCTACTTCCCCGGCTGTGGCTCTGAGCGCCTGTTCAGCCAGGTGGGCTTGGCCACCCAGGCCATGCTGTGGCATGCGGGCGTGCAAACCGTGCTGCCACCGGGCTACCTGTGCTGCGGCTACCCGCAGCGCGGCAGCGGGCAGTTCGACAAGGCCGACAAGATCATCACCGACAACCGGGTGCTGTTCCACCGGGTGGCCAATACGCTGAACTACCTGGACATCAAGACGGTGGTGGTGAGCTGCGGCACCTGCTACGACCAACTGCAGGGCTACGAGTTCGACAAGATCTTCCCCGGCTGCCGCATCGTGGACATCCACGAGTACCTGCTGGAGCGCGGTATCACCTTGCAGAGCAAGGGCGCCTACCTCTACCATGACCCCTGCCACAGCCCGATGAAGTTGCAGGACCCCATGAAGACGGTCAAGGCCTTGGTCGGCGAGCAGGTGCTCAAGAGCGAGCGCTGCTGCGGCGAAAGCGGCACGCTGGGCGTCACGCGGCCGGATGTGTCCACGCAGGTGCGATTCCGCAAGGAAGAAGAACTGAAGAAGGGCGAGGCGGCCCTGCGCGCCAGCGGGGCGCTGGCGCCCCAGGCGGATGTGAAGATCTTGACCTCTTGCCCCAGCTGCTTGCAGGGCCTGAGCCGCTATGGCAACGATCTCAACAACGGCCTGCTGGAGGCGGACTACATCGTGGTCGAGATGGCACGGCAGATCCTGGGCGAAAACTGGATGTCGGAGTATGTGGCGCGTGCCAACGCGGGCGGTATTGAGCGGGTGCTGGTGTGAGCCCGGTGAATTGTGTGTTGTGTGGTGAGGGCGAGGACGTCAGCGTTCACCTGGTGGCCCGTAACCGTGAGTGGCGGGTGGTTCGCGTGCTGGACAACCCCGACCACCCGGCCTTCTGGCGCGTGATCTGGAATCACCATTCAGCCGAAATGACCGACCTGGCGCCCGAGCAGCGCAGTGCGCTGATGCAGGTGGTGTGCAAGGTGGAGGCGGTGGTGAGGCGGGCGTTGCAACCCCACAAGGTCAACCTGGCCAGCCTGGGCAATGTGGTGCCTCACTTGCATTGGCATGTGGTGGCACGGTGGACCGACGACCCACACTTTCCGCAACCCATCTGGGGCGAACGCCAGCGCAGCGCTTCCAACGCCCACCTGATGCGCCTGGAGGTGGCCTTGCCCCAGGTCGACCGCGCCATCCAAGCCGAACTCATGAGCCGCTGAAGCCCGGCATCCACCACCAACGACAGACCCTGAACCCCAGCGATGAGCAGCACCAAGACCCCCGCGCCCACCGGGCTCACCCTGCACCAACAGTCCAAGATTCTGGAGGTCAGCTACGAAGACGGGCAAACCTTTCGCATTCCCTTCGAACTGATGCGCGTGTACTCGCCATCGGCCGAGGTGCAGGGCCACGGACCCGGGCAAGAGGTCCTGCAGACGGGCAAACGGCATGTGGGCATCACCGGCCTAGAGACGGTGGGCCACTACGCCGTGCAACCCGAGTTCGACGATGGACACAACTCCGGCATCTTTTCGTGGGAGTACCTGTACTTCTTGGGCTCGCGCCAAACCGACCTGTGGGCCGAGTACGAGCAGCGCTGTGCCGAGGCGGGTGTGAGCCGCGATGCCCCCATGGCAGCCTCAGCCCCCTCGGGTGGCGGTTGCGCCAGCCACGGCCATCAACACTGAGAACTGCCCATGGCCACCACCCACTTTGGATACCAAACGGTCGACGAGGCGCAGAAGGCGGCGCGTGTGCGCGGCGTGTTCGACTCGGTCGCGCAGAAGTACGACATCATGAACGACCTGATGTCGGGCGGGCTGCACCGTGCCTGGAAGGCGTACACGGTGGCGGTGGCTGCTGTTCAGCCCGGGCATCGGGTCCTGGACATTGCGGGGGGTACGGGGGATCTGTCGCGCGCGTTCGCTCGTGCCGTGGGGCCCAGCGGCCTGGTGGTGCACACCGACATCAACGAGGCCATGCTGCGGGTGGGCCGCGACCGCTTGATCGACGAGGGCCTGGCCCTGCCGACCAACCTGTGTGATGCCGAGAAGCTGCCCTATCCCGACAACAGCTTTGACCGGGTGAGCGTGGCTTTTGGCCTGCGCAACATGACCCACAAGGATGCGGCCTTGGCTGAAATGTGCCGCGTGCTCAAGCCCGGGGGCCGCCTGCTGGTCCTGGAGTTTTCCAAAGTGGCCGCCCCGCTGGCCAAGCCCTACGATTGGTACTCCTTCAACATCCTGCCCAAGCTGGGGCAGATGATCGCAGGCGATGCCGAGAGTTACCGCTATCTGGCGGAGTCGATTCGCATGCACCCGGACGCCCAGACCCTCAAGGCCATGATGAAGTCGGCGGGCTTTGGCCATGTGGACGTGCACAAGCTCACCGCCGGCGTGGTGGCCCTGCACGTGGGCATCAAATGCTGACCTGATCCGAGGGGCCAACACCCCCTGGCCCTGAAGTCCTAGGACCGGCCGTAGCTGTCCTCGAATCGCACGATGTCGTCTTCGCCGAGGTAGCTGCCGGACTGCACCTCGATGATCTCCAGGGGCACCTTGCCCGGATTGGCCAGACGGTGCACCTGGCCCAAGGGGATGTAGGTGCTCTGGTTTTCGGACAGCATGATGGTCTGATCGCCGTTGGTGACCTCGGCGGTGCCGCTGACCACAATCCAGTGTTCGGCGCGGTGGTGGTGCATCTGCAGGCTCAGCGACGCGCCGGGCTTGACCATGATGCGCTTGACCTGAAAGCGCGGGCCCTGGTCGATGCTGTCGTACCAGCCCCATGGGCGGTGCACCTTGCGGTGCAGGGCGTACTCCTCGCGCTTCTGCGCGGTGAGTGTGCCCACGATCTGTTTGACTTCCTGACTACGGGCGCGGTCGGCCACCAGCACCGCGTCCGGTGTTTCCACCACCACCACATCCTGCAGGCCCACCGCGCCCACCAGGCGACTGGTGGCGTGGACGAGGGTGTTGCGGCTGTCTCGGATGATGGCGTCCCCATGCGCCACGTTGCCCTGGGCGTCCTGTGCAGCCACCTGCCACACGGCATCCCAGGCCCCCAGGTCGTTCCAGCCGGCATCCAGGTTCACCATGCGGATCGGCACGGCCGCGCCCGGGCACTTTTCCATCACGGCGTAATCGATGGATTCCGAGGGAATGGCTTCAAACAGGGCGCGGTCGGGGCGCACGAAGACCTGGTCCGTCTGCCGGGCGGCCCAGGCGGCCTGTGTGGCCTGTTCGATGTCAGGCCTGAACTGGCGCAGCGCCTTGAGCCAACTCGAGGCACGCAGCACGAACATGCCGCTGTTCCAGGTGTAGGTCCCTTCGGCCAGGTAGCGCGCGGCGGTGGCGGCATCGGGCTTTTCGACGAACGGCAGCACGCGGCGCTCGCCATGCTCGCCGGCCTCGGGTGCACTGCGGATGTAGCCATATCCGGTCTCGGCACGGTCGGGTTGGATGCCCAGGATCACGATGGTGCCGTCGGTGGCGGCGGCGATGGCCCGCTGCAGCGCCGCCCCAAAGGCGGCGGCATCGGTCACGGTCTGGTCGGCCGGCGTCATCACCAGAATCGGGTCGTCCCCCGCGGCGGTGGCCTGCAAGGCCGCCATCGTCAGGGCGGGTGCGGTGTTGCGCCCGGCGGGCTCCAACAGCACGGCTTCGGGCACCACGCCCATCTCGCGCAGCTGGTCCAGGACCAGGAAGCGGTGGTCTTCATTGCCCACGATCAGCGGCGGCTGCAAGGCCCATCCCTTGCGGCCCAGCGCGCCCACACGGCGCACCGCCTGCTGAAACAGGCTGCTGCGGTCGTGCGGGTCTTGACCCAGCACCAGGAACTGCTTGGGGTAGGCCGCGCGTGACAAGGGCCACAAGCGGGTGCCAGAGCCTCCGGCCATCACCACCGGCAGAACCTTGAGCAGGTCGTTTGTGTTCATGAAGCCTCCAGAGCCGAATGGTAGCGCCCGGCCAACAGCGCCCCACGAGGTGTCAGAATCGCCGGATGTCCATGAATTCAAGCCCCGCTGCTACCTTGGGCCTGCGTCAGCTGTTGGAGCAGGAAGGGCGCGAGCGCCTGGTGCTGCTGCTCAACCATGTCTTGGCCTCGGAGCCCGTGGCGCCGGCGCGGCTGCAGCCGCACGCGGGACGGCGCCTGCGCGTGGTGGCCGAAGGTTGGCCCCAGCTGTTGGCCCTGCTGGTACCCCAGCCCCAGCCGCTGGAGGTGCTGGTCACGCCGGCGGGCTTGCTGGAGCTGTGCCCGGTGCAGGCGCCGCAGGACCCACCAAGCCCTGCGGACCTGGAGGTGGTGGTGGACAGCCACGACCCCTTGGGGCTGGCCACCCGTGTGCTGTCGGGTGGTACGCCGCAGCTGCAGTTGGCCGGTGACGCCCAGTTCGCCGCGGATGTGAACTGGCTGGCCGACAACTTGCGCTGGGACGTGGCGGCCGACCTGGAGCGGCTGTTCGGACCGGTACCGGCCGAGCAGCTTCGCACCTGGGGCCAGGCCCTGGCGCGGGCCCTGCGTGAAGCGGTGTTGCGCTGGGGCGGCCGGGTGGGGGCGGGCTGATGGGCGGTTCCTCGGTTCGCCAGTTTCTGCGCTTGTTGCGCATTGCCCTGACGCTGTTGCGCTTCGGGGTAGACGACATTGCCCTGTCGGGCTTCCGCCAGCCTTGGGTGCGCTTGCTGGCGCGCCTGGTGACGGTGGGGCGCCGGTTTGATGGCAGCCGCGGCCAGCGGCTGCGGATGGCGCTGGAGCGTTTGGGGCCCATCTTCGTGAAGTTTGGCCAGGTGCTTTCGACCCGGCGTGATTTGGTGCCGCCAGACATTGCCGACGAGTTGTCAAAGCTGCAAGACCGTGTGCCGCCCTTTCCCAGCGCACAAAGCGTGGCCCTCATCGAAAAGGCCCTGGGACGCCCGGTGGCCGAGCTGTTCGACGCCTTTGATCCGACACCGGTGGCCAGCGCGTCGATTGCCCAGGTGCATTTCGCCACGCTCAAGGACGGCCGTGAGGTGGCGGTCAAGGTGCTGCGCCCGGGCATGCTGCGCGCCATCGAAGACGACATGGCCTTGCTGCACCGCTTGGCCGTGTGGGTGGAGCGGGTCAGCAGCGATGGCAAGCGGCTCAAGCCGCGCGAGGTGGTGGCCGAGTTCGATACCTACCTGCACGACGAGCTGGACCTGGTCCGAGAGGCGGCCAATGCGGCGCAGTTGCGCCGCAACATGCAAGACCTGGACATCATCCTGATCCCGGAGATGATGTGGGAGTACTGCCGCGACAACGTCATCGTGATGGAGCGCATGAAGGGTGTGCCCATCAGCCAGATGGAGCGCCTGCGCGAGGCGGGTGTGGACATCAAGAAGCTGGCGCGCGATGGGGTCACGATCTTTTTCACCCAGGTGTTTCGCGACGGCTTCTTCCACGCCGACATGCACCCGGGCAACATCATGGTCAGCGTGGACCCCTCCACCCTGGGCCGCTACATCGCCTTGGATTTCGGCATCATTGGCACGCTGACCGAGGTCGACAAGGATTACCTGGCGCAGAACTTCATTGCCTTTTTTCGGCGCGATTACAAACGCGTGGCTGAGCTCCACATTGAAAGCGGCTGGGTTCCCGCCGGCACCAAGGTCAACGAGCTGGAGGGTGCGATTCGGGCGGTGTGCGAGCCACACTTTGACCGCCCCCTGAAGGACATTTCGCTGGGCCAGGTCCTGATGCGCCTGTTCCAGACCTCCCGGCGCTTCAATGTGGAAATCCAACCGCAGTTGGTGCTGCTGCAAAAGACGCTGCTCAACATCGAGGGGCTGGGCCGGGAATTGGACCCCGAGCTGGACCTGTGGAGCACGGCCAAGCCCTTCCTGGAGCGCTGGATGAACGAGCAGATCGGCTGGCGCGGCTTCGTGGCGGCCTTGAAGGCCGAGGCGCCGCGCTATGCGCACATGTTGCCCGAGCTCCCGCGCCTGGTGCACCAGAGCCTGAGCCGTGGCGGCGGTGCGCCCCGTGAGGCCATCCTGCTGGAGATGCTGGCCGAGCAAAAGCGGACCAACCGGATGCTGCGAGCGGCCCTGTGGGTGGCGGGTGGCTTCCTGCTGGGGCTCTTGGTGGCCCAGTGGGTCATGGCCCTGTACCAGCAGGGTTTTGGCGCGGCTTGGTGACTCGGGCGCACCGTTCGCGCACACTTCGCCCCAAACGTGCGGCTTGTCGCCTGGCCCGTAGCCGGCTTCGCCCTTCATCCTCCTCGATCATCCCCGTTTTGATCCTGCAGCCATGAACACCACGCTCCTCGTCTTTGTTGCGGCTTACCTCCTGGGCACCCTGGCCCTGGGCGTTTGGGCGGGCTCGCGCATCAAGAACACGGCCGACTTCGCCGTGGCCGGCCGCAGCCTGCCCCTGATCATGGTGATCACCACCACCTTCGCCACCTGGTTTGGCGCGGAAACCGTCATGGGCATTCCGGCCAAGTTCATCCAGGGCGGTTTGGGTGCTGTGGTGGAAGACCCGTTTGGCGCGGGCATGTGTCTGGTGCTGGTGGGGGTGTTCTTCGCGGCCAAGCTCTACAAGCTCAACCTGCTGACCATTGGCGACTTCTACCGCCAGCGCTACGGCAAGGGGCTGGAGGTGTTCTGCTCGTCGGCCATCATCCTGAGCTACCTGGGTTGGGTGGCGGCGCAAATCACCGCACTGGGCCTGGTGTTCTCGGTGCTCACCAATGGCGCCATGAGCGAGACCACGGGCATGATCATTGGCACCTTGGCCGTGCTGATCTATGTGGTGGTGGGCGGTTTTCTGGCGGTGGCCATCACCGACTTCGTGCAGATGATCGTGCTGGTGGTGGGCTTGTCGGTGATTGCCTGGTTCGCAGCCGACCTGGCCGGCGGGACCCAAGTGGTGCTGGATCAGGTGGCCACGCGGGACCTGTGGACCTTCTGGCCTGAACCCACGCTGACCGATGTGGCCATGTTCATTGGCGCAGCCCTGACCATGATGCTGGGCAGCATTCCCCAACAGGATGTGTACCAGCGTGTGATGTCGGCGCAAGACGCCAAAACAGCGCAGCGGGGCGCCATCATCGGCGGCGCCAGCTACATCCTGTTTGCCTTCGTGCCCATGTTCATCGTGGCCAGTGCGGTGGTGGTGATGGGCGACCAGGCGCTTGAAATGGCCCGGGACGACTACCAGCGCCTGCTGCCCACCTTCATCATGGGCCAGATGCCCCTGATCATGCAGATCCTGTTCTTTGGCGCGCTGGTATCGGCCATCAAGAGCACCTCATCGGCCACGCTGCTGGCCCCGTCGACCAGCTTTGTTGAAAACATTCTGAAGAACCTGCGACCCCACATGGGCGATCGCCAGCAGCTCTTGGCCATGCGGATCACCATCGTGATCTTCGCCGCTTTGGTGCTGACCTACGCGATTGCGATGCACGGCACACCGATCTATGAGCTGGTGTCCTCGGCCTACCAGGTGACCTTGGTGGGGGCGTTCGTGCCGCTGGTGTTCGGCCTTTACTGGTCTCGGGCCACCACCCAAGGCGCCATCTTCTCCGTGGCGGCCGGTATCGCCACCTGGGTCTTCTTCTTTGACCAGGTCAGCGGCTTGGCCGAGGTGTTCCCACCACAGTTGGCCGGCCTGATCGCCGCTCTGGTGGGCATGGTGGCGGGCTCCTTGCTGCCGCAGTGGCTGCGCAACCGCCACGAGCCCGAGCACAAGGTGCGTGGGATGAACGCCTGAGGGCCACGGGCCGCCAGCCCGCGGCCCCATGCCCACGCATGGGCGCAATCGGGGGCCTGAACTTATAATCGTGGGTTGTCGCGTATTGCTTGACCTGAGCCCACCATGCCCATCTATGCCTACCGTTGCACCGCCTGCGGCCACGCGAAGGATGTGCTGCAAAAGATCTCCGATCCGGTATTGACCACCTGCCCGGCCTGTCAGGCCGAGGCGTTTTCCAAGCAGGTCACCGCGGCGGGTTTCCAACTCAAGGGGTCGGGCTGGTACGTCACCGATTTCCGTGGCGGTTCGGGGGCCGGTTCGGGCAAGGCTGCGGATGCGCCGGCGGCCCCGGCCTCCGGGTCTTCGGACGGCGGCTCGGGCGGTGGTTCATCGGGTTCCTCGGGCGGCGGCTCAACGGGCTCGTCGGGTTCCTCCGGCTCTTCCGGTGAGTCAGGTTCGGGCTCCGGGTCTGGCGCCGCGGCCGCTGCAGCCTGTGGCGCTTCTTGCGCCTGCCACTGACGAGCACAAAGGCTTCGCACCATGCTCAAGCGCTACCTGATCGCCGGCCTCTTGGTTTGGTTGCCCCTGGTGGTGACGGTGTGGGTGCTGCACGCGGTGTGGGGAGCCCTGGACGGCCTGTTCTTGTGGGTGCTGACAGCCACGCAGGCTGTCATGCCGGCCGAAAGCCATGCGGCCCTGGAGTCGCTGCGCCACATCCCGGGCATGAGTGTGGTGGCCGTGTTCCTGGCCTTGTTGCTCACGGGTGTCTTCGCTGCGAATTACTTCGGGCAGTGGGCCTTGCGTCAGGGTGGACGCATTGTTCAGCGCATACCCATCGTCAAGAGCATCTACAGCTCGGTCAAACAGGTCTCCGACACCCTGTTCTCCAGCAGTGGCAACGCCTTTCGCGAAGCGGTGCTGGTGCAGTACCCACGTGCTGGGTCTTGGACGATCGCCTTTGTGACCGGCAAGCCCAGTGGGGAAGTCGCTGCCCACCTGCAGGCGGATCACACCAGCGTGTATGTGCCCACCACGCCCAATCCCACCTCGGGCTTCTTTTTGATGATGCCCACTGCCGAGCTGCGCCCGCTGAACATGACGGTGGATGAAGCGCTCAAGTACATCATTTCCATGGGCGTGGTCTCGCCCCCACCGGCTGCCAAGGTGCCGGGGGAGGCCGACCCCAATCGGCGGGGCTGATCGTCGAGGCTGACGGTCAGTCCTCAGGGGCCCAGCCCCGCGGCCATGTACGGCGGCCCACTCGGCCGCCCCCCAAAGCTTTCCACCCGATCACTTTCTTTCAATTGGCGCCGTGCGTGGCCGATGGGCCCGGTGTGACACCGGCCTTGGCTTCAGCCCGCACGGCCAGCACGAATACGGAGAACCTTATGCGCACCACCTATTGCGGACTCGTCAGCGAGCAGCTGATGGATCAAACGGTCACCCTCATGGGCTGGGCCCACCGGCGACGCGACCACGGCGGCGTCATCTTCATCGACCTGCGCGACCGTGAGGGCCTGGTGCAGATCGTTTGCGACCCAGACCGCCCCGACATGTTCAAGACCGCTGAAGGCGTGCGCAACGAGTTCTGCCTCAAGGTCGTGGGCAAGGTGCGCGCCCGCCCCGCCGGCACCGAGAACGCCAACCTGGTCAGCGGCCGCATCGAAGTGCTGTGCCACGCCTTGGAGGTGCTCAACCCCAGCGTCACGCCGCCCTTCCAGCTGGACGACGAAAACCTCAGCGAGACGGTACGCCTGACCCATCGGGTGTTGGACCTGCGCCGCCCGGCCATGCAGAAGAACCTGATGCTGCGCTACCGAGTGGCCATGGAGGTGCGAAAGTACCTGGACGAGCAGGGCTTCGTGGACATCGAGACCCCCATGCTGACCAAGAGCACGCCCGAGGGTGCGCGCGACTACCTGGTGCCCAGCCGGGTGCATGACGGACAGTTCTTTGCGCTGCCGCAGTCGCCGCAGCTGTTCAAGCAGTTGCTGATGGTCTCGGGCTTTGACCGCTACTACCAGATCACGAAGTGCTTCCGCGACGAAGACCTGCGCGCGGACCGCCAGCCGGAATTCACCCAGATCGACATTGAGACCTCCTTCCTCAACGAGCAGGAGATCCGTGACATGTTCGAAGGCATGATCCGCCACGTCTTCCGCAAGGCCATGAATGTGGAACTCGGCGAGTACCCGGTGATGACCTATGCGGACGCGATGTTCCGATTTGGCTCGGACAAGCCCGATCTGCGCGTCAAGATGGAATTCACCGAAATCACCGACGTGATGAAGGACGTGGACTTCAAGGTCTTCAGCGGGCCGGCCAACGCAGCCGGCGGCCGCGTGGTGGCCTTGCGCGTGCCGGGTGGGGCTGCGCTCTCGCGCGGGGACATTGATGGCCACACCGAGTTCGTCAAGATCTACGGCGCCAAGGGCTTGGCCTGGATCAAGGTCAACGACATCGCCGCGGGCCAGAACGGAGGTGACCTGCGATCGGGCCTGCAGTCGCCCATTGTCAAGAACATCCACGACGCCGCCCTCAAGGCCATCCTGGAGCGCACGGGGGCGCAAAACGGCGACCTGCTGTACTTCGGCGCGGACAAGGCCAAGGTCGTCAATGACGCCATCGGCGCCTTGCGTCTGAAGATCGGCCTGAGCGACTTCGGCCGCGAGCATGGCCTGTTTGAAGACCGCTGGGCCCCGCTGTGGGTGGTGGACTTCCCCATGTTCGAGCACGATGAAGAGGAGAACCGTTGGAACGCGGTTCACCACCCCTTCACGGCACCCAAGGACGGCCACGAGGACTACATGGACACCGACCCGGGCCGCTGTGTGGCCAAGGCCTACGACATGGTGCTCAACGGTTGGGAGCTGGGCGGCGGTTCGGTTCGTATCCACCGGGCGGAGGTGCAGAGCAAGGTCTTCAAGGCTTTGAACATCTCTGCCGAAGACGCACGCGTGAAATTCGGCTTCCTGCTGGACGCCCTGCAGTACGGCGCGCCGCCGCACGGCGGCTTGGCCTTCGGCCTGGACCGCCTGGTCACCTTGATGACCGGGGCCGAGAGCATCCGTGACGTGATCGCCTTCCCCAAGACCCAGCGTGCGCAGTGCCTGTTGACGGGCGCGCCCAGCCAGGTTGATGAGAAGCAGCTGCGCGAATTGCACATCCGCCTTCGCAATGCCCAGGCTGCGGCCTGATGTCGCGTTTGGCGGCATCATGCAGGCATGAACACCGCCGCCTCTGAGCCTGGCCGTCCGCCCAAGATCCCCATCAGCGTGCTGGTGGTGATCTACTCCGCTGATGGCCAGGTGCTCTTGATCGAGCGTGCCGACAAGCCCGGCTTCTGGCAAAGCGTTACCGGCTCCAAAGACTCGCTGGACGAGCCTTCGCGCCTGACCTGCAAGCGCGAGGTGCAGGAGGAAACCGGAATCGTGGTGGGCTCGGCACAGGTGCCGGAAAGCCACTTGCGCGATTGGTCGATGGCCAACCGATACGAGATTTATCCGGTTTGGCGCCACCGCTATGCGCCGGGTGTGACCCACAACACCGAACATGTGTTCGGACTGCTCGTGCCTCGGGATGTGCCGGTGGTGTTGTCGCCGCGCGAACACCTGCAGCATGGGTGGTGGCCTTGGCGCGAGGCGGCCGACCGTTGCTTCTCGCCCAGCAATGCCGAGGCCATCCTGATGCTGCCGAGGTTCTCAGACCTGAAGCCCTGAACCCCTGAAGACCTGAAGCCCGCAAGTTCCCAAGGGAGCGCCACTGCACCATGAAGCCCACGGCCACCACGCTGCGCGTGGCCACCTACAACATCCACAAGGGTGTGCGTGGCATCGGGCCGCGCAAGCGTCTTGAAATCCACAACCTGGAGCATGGGGTGGCGTCGCTGAAGGCCGATGTTGTGATGCTGCAGGAAGTGCGCCTGTTTCACCATCGCGAGGCTCGGCGCTTTGCACACGGCCCTCAGTCCTGGCCCTCGGCGGGGCAAGCGGAGTTTCTGGCCCCCGACGGCTTTCACAGCGTGTACCGCACCAACGCCGTGACACGGCATGGCGAACACGGCAATGCGCTCTTGTCCCGTTGGCCGGTGGGGACGGTGGGGCATCACGATGTCAGCGACCACCGCTTTGAGCAGCGGGGGCTCTTGCATGTGCCCTTCAGTTGGATGGGCACCACCGTGCACGCCGTGGTGGCGCACTTCGGCCTGATGCATGCCAGCCGGGTTCGACAGGCCGAATGCGTGCTGGCCTTGATCGAGCGCGAAGTGCCGCCGCAGGAGCCGGTGATCGTGGGCGGCGACTTTAACGACTGGGGTGAAAAACTGGACCCCTTGTTTGAGCGGCAGGGTTTAAGCCGCGCACGCACACCGCAGGGCCCCCTGGCTGCCTTCGCCCCAAGGGGGCCGCTGGCCAAGCCCCTGCCCACCTTTCCGTCGCGCGTGCCGGTCTTCGCCCTGGACCGCTTCTACACGCGCGGCCTGCGCTGCACCGCCGCGCAGGTGCCCCGCGGGCTGAACTGGGCGCGCCTGTCCGACCACCTGCCCTTGGTGGCAGAGTTCGAAACCTGCTGAGGCTGGGCCCTATGGAACCGCTGCCCGCTTGGTACCTGCGACGCCGCGCACACTACCTGCCGGGCAATGAGGTGCGGCTGCTCAAGGGTGGGGACGAGCTCTTCCCGGCCCTGGTGGCGGCGGTGAACCAGGCGCGCTACGAGGTGTGGCTGACCACCTACATCTTTCATGACGATGCATCGGCACGGGCGGTGGCCCAGGCCCTGACGGCCGCGGCTCTGCGGGGTGTGCGCGTGCGCGTGTTGGTGGATGGCTTTGGCTCGATCAAGTCCTTGGCCGCGCTGCAGGGCTGGTGGAACCACACCCCGGTCGCGTGGGCGGTGTACCGGCCCTTGGACCGCTGGTGGACCTGGCTGCAGTCTGAACATTTGCGCCGGCTGCACCAGAAGGTGGCGGTGGTCGATGGCGAATTGGGTTTTGTGGGCGGCATCAACCTCATCGACGACCGCATCGACCTGCACGACGGTCCCCTGGGCGCGCCACGCCTGGACTACGCGGTGCAGGTGCGGGGGCCGGTGGTGGCCCCCATGGTGCAGGCGGCCCGCGCGATGTGGACCCGAGCAGCGTTCGGTGCCGATTGGCGTGACGAGCTGGTCCAGGTGGTGCGTGGCCCGCATGGTCTCCAGCGCGCAAGAGAGCTCATGAAATCCATGCGCCTGGCGGGCCGTCCTGCGCCGAGTCGGGCCGCTGCGGCGCCAGACCCCAACGAGCCCTCCCACCCGGGTCAGGTGCAAGCAGCCTTCCTGCTGCGCGACAACCTGCGCCAGCGGCACAGCGTGCAGGCCGCCCTGTTGCAGGCCTGCGCACAGGCGCGCCAGGAGATCGACATCGCCTGCCCCTACTTCTACCCCGGCCGCGTTCTGCGCCGCGCCTTGGTGCAGGCCGCGCAACGCGGTGTTCGGGTTCGGCTGTTGCTGCAGGGCCGTCCCGACTACCGGATTGCCGCCGTGGCCGCGCAGGTGCTGTACCGCGAGTTGTTGGCCGGTGGTGTGCAGATCTTCGAGTACGCAGCCGCGGCCCTACACGCCAAGGTGGTGCGGGTGGATGAGCGGTGGGCCACCGTGGGCAGTTCCAACCTCGACCCCTTGTCCCTGCTGGTCAACTTCGAAGCCAACCTTGCGGTTCGCGATGGCACGTTCGTGCAGGAGGTGGCGCGGCACCTGGAACAGGCCTTCGGCCAGGCCCATGCCGTTTCCGACACCCCGGTGGCGGCCGGCTGGGCCGCGGTGCTGCGCCGACGCGCGGTGGCCTTGCTGGCCCGTTTGTACCTGCGCCTGGCCGGCGTTCGGGCCAGCTATTGAGCCGCGCCGATGGAACCCTGCAGCCATCATGGGCCCTTGAGGTCATGGCCATGAGCGTGACAGCGCCAACCGACGACCTGGTGGTGGAGACCCCTCAGGGCCTGTACTGCCCGCCCGGTGACTTTCACATCGATCCCTGGCGGCCCGTGGACCGGGCTGTGATCACGCACGCCCACGCTGACCACGCGCGGCGGGGCAGCGCCCGCTATTTGGCCAGTGCCCGCAGCGAAGGGGTGCTGCGGGCGCGGCTGGGCGCGGACATAGCGCTCACCAGCGTGGCCTGGGGGGAGGTGGTGGAGCACCGTGGTGTGCGCATCAGCCTGCACCCGGCTGGGCATGTGTTGGGCGCTGCCCAAGTGCGCTTGGAACACCGGGGGCGGGTGTGGGTGGTGTCGGGCGACTACTTTTTGAGCGAACACGACGAGCGCAACCCCACCTGCGACCCCTTCGAGCCGGTGCGCTGCGATTGCTTCATCACCGAGTCCACCTTCGGCCTGCCCATTTACCGATGGCAGCCCCAGGCGCAGGTGTTCGGCGAGGTGAACCGCTGGTGGGCCGACAACCGCGCCGCTGGCCGTGCCAGTCTGTTGATGGCCTACAGCTTTGGCAAGGCGCAGCGCATCCTGGCCGGGGTGGACGCGGGCATTGGGCCGATCGTGGTCCATGGGTCGGTGGAAGCGCTCAACGAAGGCTACCGGCAGGCCGGCGTTCAGTTGCCCACGGTGCAGCGTGCGCAGGACCTGAGCAAAGCCGACCTGGCGGGTGCCTTGGTGGTGGCACCGCCTTCGGTGCAGGGCTCGCCGTGGCTCAAACGCTTTGGAAGCTACAGCGATGCGTTTGCCAGCGGGTGGATGCAGCTGCGCGGGGCGCGCCGCCGCCGCGCCATCGACCGGGGCTTCGTGCTCAGCGACCATGCCGATTGGCAAGGCCTGCAACGGGCGATTGCCAGCAGCGGTGCACGCCGGGTGATCGTGACCCATGGCTATGAAGCGGTGATGGTGCGCTGGCTTCAGGAGCAAGGACTGCAGGCCGGCTCCTTCAAGACCGCCTTCGCAGGGGAGGGGGACGGGGAGGGCGCATCCGATGCGTGAATTCGCCCGGCTTTATGCGCAGCTCGATGCCAGCACCTCCACGCAGGCCAAGGTGCGGGCCCTGCAAGCCCATCTGGCCTGTGCAGCACCGCAGGATGCGGCTTGGGCCGTCTACCTCTTGTCGGGCGGCAAGCCTCGCCAAACAGTGCCCACAGGTGTGCTGCGGGAAGCGGCCTGCGAAGCGGCAGGGGTTCCGCCATGGTTGTTTGAAGAGTGCTACCAGGTGGTGGGCGACCTGGCGGAAACCATGGCCCACGTGCTGCCGGCGCAGGGCCTTGCCAACACCAAAGGCTGCAGCCTGTGTGCGCAAGACGGGCTGGCGGCCTGGATGGAGAAAGGCCTGTTGCCCCTTCGAGGCTTGGAGCCTGACGTGCAGAAGCAGCGTCTGCGAGACCTGTGGACGGTGCTGGACACGCCCGAGCGCTACCTGTTGACCAAACTGGTGGGCGGTGGCTTTCGGGTGGGCGTGAGCAAGCTCTTGGTGCAGCGCGCCATTGCCGAGCACGCGGGCCTGCAGGCCAGCGATGTGGCGCAGCGGATGATGGGCTACACCCAGGCCTCGGTGCAGCCCACGGCGCAGGACTGGCTGCGCCTGATCGGCCATGCACAGGGCGACCTGGCCTTGCGGCAAGGACAGCCCTATCCCTTTTTCCTGGCGCAGCCGCTGAACCCCGCCGACGAAGGGCAGTTGGAGTCGGTGATGGGGCCGGTGGATGACTGGCTGGTGGAGTGGAAGTACGACGGCATTCGGGCGCAGGTCGTGCGCCGCGCGCAGCAGGTGTGGATCTGGTCGCGCGGTGAGGAGCTGATCACCGACCGCTTCCCAGAGGTTGCACAAGCCGCGAAGGCCTTGCCCGATGGCACGGTGCTGGATGGCGAGTTGCTGGTGATGCGCCAGGGCCATCCGGCCTCCTTTGCAGAACTGCAGACCCGCATCACCCGCAAGACGCTGAGCAAGGCGATCCTGTCCAAAACGCCGGTGAGCTTCATCGCCTATGACCTCTTGGAACACCAGGGGCTGGATTGGCGGCCGCAAGCCCAGCAACGGCGCCGGCAGGCCCTGCAAGCCCTGCTCAGTGAAGGGCCCTTCTCGGTGTCACCACTGGCCGAACCCGACGCGCCCACCCCGAGCTGGGCGGCGCTGCAGGCCCTGCGGCAGCAAAGCCGCGCGCGAGGTGTGGAAGGCTTCATGCTCAAGCACCGCGCCGCGCCCTACGGCCTGGGGCGCCGGAAGCTGGAAGGCCCCGGTGTGCTGGGGTGGTGGAAGTGGAAGGTGCAGCCCATGACCGTGGACGCGGTGTTGGTGTATGCCCAGGCGGGCCATGGCCGGCGCGCCAACCTGTACACCGACTACACCTTTGCGGTGTGGAGTCGAACGCCGCGCGATGCAGCCGAGGTGCAACAGGTGCTGCAGGCCATCGCCCAGCGTCAGCCCCCGGATCCCCAGGGCCTGCACCTGGTCCCTTTTGCCAAGGCCTATTCCGGCTTGAGCGACGAGGCCTTCGCCGAGGTGGACAAGGTGATCCGGCGCAGCACCGTGGAGAAGTTCGGCCCGGTGCGCAGCGTGGTGCCCAGCCTCGTGTTCGAGTTGGGTTTTGAAGGCATCGCCCCGAGCCCTCGCCACAAGAGTGGCTTGGCGCTGCGGTTTCCGCGCATGCTGCGCTGGAGAACCGACAAGCCGCTGCACGAGGCCGATACGCTGCAGGCCCTGCAGGCGCTGCAGCAGGGCCAGGGCTCAGTGCCCCAAGCCTGAAAGCGCCGTGCGCAAGGCCGATGCCGCCCGCAAGCGGCCCACCGAACGGCCCTGCCAGTTGCGCAACTCCAGGTCGCTGAGGGCGTGAAGGGCAGCCGCATCGTCTTCCGACAAGGGCAGCAAGGCTTGGATCAAGGCGGCCATCACCACTTCGGCCGCGCGTGAGGTGTTGCCGTCGTCCATCTTGAGCGCCACGCCCAAACCGCGCTCGGGCAGGCTGGCGCAATAAACACCTTCGGCGCCAATCTTGCAACACACCCGTGGCCCCAGGCGCTGCATCACCCGCGTGTCAAAACGCCCCGTGCCGGCCACCATCAGGGGTGCCTGCGCGATGGCCTCGCGCAGCCGCTGGGCGGCTTGCGCCCATGGCGCCGGCAAGCCGTGTCCGGTCGCTGCGCGGGCAAAGCCCAGTGCCAGGTTGTACAGGGGCAAGGCGTAGGTGGGGATAGAGCAGCCGTCAATGCCGCGCGGTGCCCGGGCCACATCGAAATCCGTGGCCACGCTCATCGCTCGCGTGACTTCGCGCATCACCGGATGATCCGGCTCCACGTAATGGCGCATGTAATCCACGAGCGGCCTGCCCGTGAGGCCGCTGAGGGCGCAGCCCACGCACACGAAGCCCGCATGTTTGCCCGAGCAGTTGTTGTTCAAGGCCGTGGGCTGGCCGCCGCTGCGCGCCAGTTCGCGCGCGCTGGCTTCATGCGAAGGCCAATGGGCACCACAGGCCAGGATCCCGGCATCCACGCCGGCCTTACCCAGCATGGCGGCGGCGGTTTGTGTGTGCGCCGTTTCGCCGCCGTGCGATGCACAGGCCAGGGCCAGCTCTGAATCCGTCAGTGCCAGGCGCTGCGCGGCCCCACTGGCCACCAGGGGCAGGGCCTGCAACAGCTTGACGGCCGAGCGGGGGAACACCGCACGCTCCACATCGCCGCAGGACCACAGTATGCGGCCATGGTCGTCCACGACCGCCACCGCACCGCGGTGAAAGGACTCCACCGTGTCGCCCCTGAGGGCCTCAACCAGGATCGGGTTCTCCATGGCCACACTGTAGCGCTGCGCGGCTTGTCCTACAGTGCGTTCATGCCCCAGCAACGCACCGATGCCCCCGTACCTGAATGTCTGGTGGGCGTGGATTTCAGCAGCGCCCCAAGCCGGCGCAAACCGGTGATGCTGGCCTGGGGGCAGCGGCGTGGGCCGCGCGTCAGCCTCCTGCGCCTGCAGGCCTGTGCCCAACACACCGAGACGCTCCAGGCCTTGCAGGACGAGCCGGCGTGGGTGGGGGGCTTTGACTTGCCCTTTGGCCTGCCGCGTGAATTGGTGGAACAACTGGGCTGGCCCACCGATTGGGCGACTTGCATGGACCACTACTGCAGACTCAGTCGCGCCGAGATACGCGAGACCTTCGCCGCCTTCACCGCCGCCCGGGCAGCGGGCTCCAAGTTCGCCCACCGCGCCTGCGACACCCCGGCCGGCTCCAGCCCCTCTATGAAGTGGGTGAACCCGCCGGTGGCCTACATGATGCACGCCGGTGTGCCCCTGTTGCGGGCTGTGCCGGCGAGCTTGCCAGGCCTGCACGAGCGTTCTTTGCCGCGCGTGGCCTTGGAGGCCTACCCTGGGTTGCTGGCCCGCGAGCTGATCGGCAAGCGTTCCTACAAGAGTGATGAGCTGGCCAAGCAGACCCCCGACCGTTTGATTGCGCGCAAGGACCTCATCGACGCCTTGGAGCAGGGCCGCAGCCGCCTGGGGCTGCGCATGGTGCTCACCCATGCCCAGCGCGACGCGCTGGTGGACGATGCCCGTGGTGACGCCCTGGATGCGGTGTTGTGCCTGATGCAGGCGGCGTGGGCCAGCCAGCAGCCGGGCTGGGGCCTGCCGGCAAACCTGGACCCCTTGGAGGGTTGGATCGTGAGCGCATGAGCCCACCAGGCGCAGCCCAGGCTTGGATGCACGAGCGCGGTTGGCAGCCGCACGGCTTTCAGCAGGAGGTGTGGGCGCACATCGCCCAGGGCCGCAGCGGCCTGCTGCATGCCACCACCGGCAGCGGCAAAACCTATGCGGTGCACCTGGGCTTGCTGCAGCGCGCGCAGGCCTTTAACCAGGGTCCAGCCGGCGCCACACGGATCCTGTGGATCACACCCATGCGGGCTTTGGCGCAAGACACGCTGTTGGCCCTGCGTGAACCCCTGTCGGCCCTGCAGCCCGCGTGGCAGGCGCAGGTGCGAACCGGTGACACCCCCGCGGCCGAGCGCGCGCGCCAGGACCGCCGTGCACCGGAGCTTCTGGTGACGACGCCCGAGTCCTTGAGCCTGATGCTCACCCGCGAAGACGCGCCGCACCGTTGGGCCCATCTGCAGGCTGTGGTGGTGGACGAGTGGCACGAGCTGATCGGCAGCAAGCGCGGCGTGCAGCTTCAGCTGGCCTTGGCGCGCCTGGCCAGCTGGCAGCCCGGCTTGCTGGTGTGGGGTTTGAGCGCCACTTTGGGCAACCTGTCGGAAGCCCTGCAGACCTTGGTGCGCCCGGTTCAGACGGCACCGGACCCCGCGCCAGCCGCCCTGGTGCAGGGCAAGGTTGACAAGTCACTGGTCATTGACACCCTGCTGCCCGACCAGCCCGGGCGCTTTTCTTGGGGCGGGCACCTGGGTTCACAAATGTTGCAGCCGGTGGTGCAGGAAATCGATTCATGTGGCACCTGCTTGGTGTTCACCAACACGCGCTCGCAGGCCGAGATCTGGTACCAGATGCTGCTGCAGGCCCGCCCCGACTGGGCCGGCCTCGTGGCCCTGCATCACGGCTCGCTGGACACGGAGGTGCGCACTTGGGTGGAGCAGGGCCTCAAGCAAGGGCGGCTCAAGGCGGTGGTGGCCACCTCGAGCCTTGACCTGGGCGTGGACTTCTTGCCCGTGGAGCGGGTGTTGCAGGTGGGATCGGCCAAGGGTGTGGCGCGGCTGTTGCAGCGTGCAGGGCGCAGCGGTCATGCACCGGGGCGGCCCAGCCGCATCACCCTCATCCCCACCAACACCTTGGAACTGGTGGAAGCCGTGGCGGCCCGGAGGGCCGTACAGGCCGGTCGGGTGGAGTCGCGCAGCAGCCCCGACGCCCCGATGGACGTGTTGGTTCAGCACCTGGTGACCGTGGCCCTGGGTGGTGGGTTCGAGCCACAGGCCCTGTACCAGGAGGTGCGCCGCACGCAAGCCTATGCTGGCCTGAGCCTCGAGTCCTTCGAGTGGGCCTTGGCCTTCGTCGAACGTGGCGGCAGCAGCCTGTCGGCCTATCCCGAATACCACCGCGTGCAGCGCGTGGACGGGCGCTGTGTGGTGCAGGACCGGCGCTTGGCCCAGCGCCACCGCCAGCAGGTGGGCACGATCGTCAGCGATGCCGGGCTGCAGGTGAAGTGGGTAACAGGCGGCACCCTGGGCACCATTGAAGAAGGCTTCATCGCCCGCCTGTCACCCGGGGATTGCTTCGTGTTTGCCGGGCGTGTGCTGGAGTATGTGCGCACACGCGACATGACCGCCTATGTGCGCCGCGCCAGCAAACCCAAGGGTGTGGTCTCCACCTGGGCCGGCAGCAAGATGCCCCTGTCCACCGAGTTGGCCGATGCCACCCTGGCGGTCTTGGGTGAGGTGCAGGCTGCCAGCGCTGTTTCGGCCGCGGGCTTGCCCACCCATGAGCCCGAGCTCCAAGCGGCCTGGCCCATGTTGCGTACCCAGCAAGAGCTGTCGGCCCTGCCGGTTCAGGGCCGCTTGCTGGTCGAAGTTCTGCACACACGCGAAGGCGAACACCTGTTCCTCTACCCCTTTGCCGGCCGCTTGGTGCACACGGGCTTGGCCCAGCTCTTGGCCTGGCGCCTGGCGCAGCAGCAGCCCCAGGGCTTGAGCCTGTCGCTGTCCGTCAACGACTTGGGGCTGGAGATGCTCTCGCCCACGGGGCTTCACCTGCCGACTGACGCGCAGGACCTTCAAGCCATGCTGCTGCCCGCAGGCTGCGAGGACAGCTTGGTGGACGACATCTTGAACAGCCTGAAGGCCGGACACTTGCCGCAGCGGCGGTTTCGCGAGATTGCGCGTGTGGCTGGTCTCGTGCACGGTGGCCTGCCTGGAGCGCGCAAGACCACCCGGCAGATCCAGGCCTCCAGCAGCCTGTTCTATGAAGTGTTCCGGCAATACGACCGAGGCAACGAGCTGCTGTTGCAGGCCGAACGCGAGGTGCTCAACCAGGAGCTGGATGTGCAACGCCTGCGCCAGGCCCTGGTGCGCATGCGCCAGTGGCCGTGGCAGCTCGTGGCGCTGAAGTCACCCAGCCCGTTTTGCCTGCCTCTTCTGGTGGAGCGCCTTCGGGAGCAGCTGTCCACCGAGCAGTTGACCGCGCGCATCGAGCGCTGGATCCAGCAATCCAGCCGCACCCGTCACGCTGCATCGAAGCCCTGAGGGTTCAGGCGCTGCCAGCGCCAGCTGTCTTCGCACATCTGGGCCAGGCCCCGTTGGGCGCGCCAGCCCAGCAGGGTGTGGGCCAGGCTGGGGTCGGCATAGCAGGCGTCGATGTCACCGGGGCGGCGGGCCACCACCTCGTAGGGAATGGGCCGTCCGCTGGCGGCCTCATAGGCCCGCACCAGCTCCAACACGGAGCAGCCCTGCCCGGTTCCCAGGTTGACGGTGAAGGACCCACGGCCACTCAACAGGGCCTGCAATGCGGCCACATGGCCTTGCGCCAGGTCCATCACATGGATGTAGTCGCGCACGCCCGTGCCATCGGGTGTGTCGTAGTCGTTACCGAAGACCTGCAGCCGTGGGCGGCGTCCCACGGCCACTTGGGCCACGTAGGGCATCAGGTTGTTGGGAACACCTTGAGGGTCCTCACCGATCAACCCGCTGTCGTGGGCACCCACGGGGTTGAAGTAGCGCAGGATGCCGGTGCACCAATCGGGGTTGGCGAGTCCCAGGTCGTGCAAGATCTGCTCGCCCATGCGCTTGGTGTGCCCGTAGGGATTGGTGGCCTGGATCGCCGCGTCTTCTCGAATTGGCAGCCGCTCGGGCTTGCCGTACACCGTGGCACTGCTGCTGAAGACCAGCTTTCCACACCCGCTGGCCTGCAGCGCTTGGCACAAGGACACCAAACCACCGATGTTGTTGCGGTAGTAGGCCAGCGGTTGTGCGGTGGACTCGCCCACCGCCTTCAGGGCCGCGAAGTGCACCACGGCTGCAGGCTTGTGGCGCGCCAGCACCGCGGACAGTGCCGCCCCGTCGTTCACATCGGCCTGCTCGAATATCAGCTTCGAGCCGGTCAGGCGCTCCAAACGCGGCAACACCTGGGGTGAGCTGTTGCTGAAGTTGTCCAGGCCCACGACCCGAAAACCCGCACCGTGCAGGGCCAGCCACGTGTGGGACCCGATGTAGCCGGTGGCTCCGGTCAGCAAGACGGTTGTCATGCGGTGATTATTTCAGCATGACATACTTTTCCCATGAGCTGGGTGCCTGCACCTCCACCGGCGTGCCTGCACGACCTGATCCTGCGTCACAGCGGTGCCGAAGAGGCGCGCCTGGCTTTGGTGGAGGCCGCATCGCCGCACCCAGGGCTGCACTACGGCGAACTGGCCCAAGCGGTAGACCGCGTCCAGTCGGGTCTTCAGGGCTTGGGCCTGCAACGCGGCGACCGGGTGGCCGTGTACCTGGACAAGCGGGCCGAAGCGGTGGTGGGAGCCTTCGCGGCCACGGCCGCTGGAGGCGTGTTGGTGCCGATCAACCCCGCACTCAAGGCGCCACAGGTGCTGCACGTCTTGCGCGACGCCCGGGCACGGGTGTTGGTGACCTCGGCGGCGCGTTGGCAAACCTTGTCCAACGAGATGACCGCGCAGGCCTCCGCCGTGGTGGCATCCCTGCAAGCCGTGGTGTTGGTCGACGCTCCGGCCAGCCCGCCGCCCCAAGATGCTGGGCCTCGCGGCTTGGCGCGCATCGCCTGGTCTGAACTCCTGCACGCGCCAGGCCGTGCCAGGCCTCGGGTCATCGACAGCGACCTGGCCGCCATCTTGTACACGTCGGGCAGCACGGGCCTGCCCAAAGGGGTGATGCTGTCGCACCGCAACCTGGTGGTGGGGGCTCACAGCGTGGTGGCGTATCTGCACAACGGGCCCGACGATGTGTTGCTCGCGGCGCTGCCCTTGAGCTTCGATGCCGGCTTCAGCCAACTCACCACCGCCTTCACCGCCGGCGCGCGCGTGGTGCTGCTCAACCACCTGCTGCCGCAGGATGTACCGCGGGCCCTGGCCGAGCACGGTGTGACGGGCCTGACGGCCGTGCCGCCGCTGTACCACCAGGTGGCGCAATGGGCCAACACCGCGCATCCTGGGCCCGAGGCGGTGCAGGCGCACGGCCAACTGCGTTACTTCGCCAGCACCGGTGGCCCGATGCCGGCGGCCACCCTGCGCACCTTGCGTCGCTGTTGGCCGCAGGCGCAGCCCTTCCTGATGTACGGGCTGACCGAAGCGTTTCGATCCACCGTCCTGCCGCCCTCGGAAGTGGACCGTCGACCGGGCTCCATCGGGAAGGCGATTCCCAACGTCGAGGTCTTGGTGCTGGACGAGCAGGGCTGCGAATGCCCGCCCGATGTGCCGGGCGAACTGGTGCACCGAGGTCCCTTGGTGGCGATGGGCTATTGGGGCGATGCTGCGCGCACGGCGGAGCGCTTCCGGCCCTTGCCGCCGGGTGTGGCCGGCCGCTTGCCCGAGCAGGTGCTGCCCGAGTGGGTGGTGTATTCCGGCGACCGCGTGCGGCGCGACGCCGACGGCTTCCTGTATCACCTTGGCCGCTTCGACGAGATGATCAAAACCTCGGGCTACCGCGTCAGCCCAGCCGAGGTGGAGCCGGCCTTGCTCGGGGCACCAGGCGTGGACGAGTGCGTGGTGTTTGGTCAGGCCGACGAGGCCTTGGGTCAGCGCATCGTGGCGGTGGTGGCCGGTTCAGGCACCGCAGCGGATGACGCGACACGAACACAGGCACTGCTGCGGCATTGCCGCCAACAACTGCCCGCCTACCTCGTGCCGGCACGGGTGGTGTGGCATGGCGCTGTGCTGCCCCGAAACGCCAACGGCAAACTGGACCGAGCGGGCCTCAAGGCCCAGTACGCCCCTTAAGGGAATCAGGGTCTGCAGGGCTGGCCGGCCCCCAGGTCGGTCAAACCCGTTGAGCGGACTCCACGAAGGCCCACAAACTGCCCACGGTGGCAAAGGTGCGGCCGTCGATCTCATCGTCGGCCACCCGAAGGCCCCAGCGCTGTTCCAGGGCGGCGATCAGGTCGATCACGGCCATCGAATCCAATTCCGGCAAGGCACCCAGGAGGGGAGTATCGGCATTGAAGCTTTGGGCACGCCCTTGCAGGCCCAGCACTTCATCGAGGAGGAACAGCAACTCGCTCACGGCTTGGTGATTTAGGGAAAACCCGCATTCTCCCTGATTTCACGCCTGGCGTCAGCCGGTTGGGCCTCGGTGCGCGCAAACCGGGCAGTGGGGCTGGCGCGCCAGGCGAACCTCGTCCCATTGCGCGGTGCGCAGGTCGAACATGCACAGCCGCCCCGCCAAGCTGGTGCCGGTGCCGGCCAGCAGCTTCAGGGCCTCGGCGGCCTGCAGGCTGCCGATGATGCCCACCAAGGGGGCAAACACCCCCATGGTGGCGCAGCGCACCTCCTCAAAGGTGGTCTCGGGCGGGAAAACACAGGCATAGCAAGGGTGCTGTGGCTGGCGCGTGTCATACACGGAGATCTGGCCATCCCAGCCGATGGCCGCGCCCGACACCAGGGGCACGCCATGCACCACGCACGCGGCGTTGACGGCGTGGCGCGTGGCGAAGTTGTCGCTGCAGTCCAAGACCACATCATGCTCGCCCACCCAGGTCTGCAGACGGCTGGCATCGGCCTTTTCCTGCACGGTGTGGATCCGAGCCAGCGGGTTCATGTCCAGCATGCGCTGCCGTGCGGATTCCACCTTGGGCCGGCCAACGCTGTGCTGCCCGTGCGCGATCTGGCGCTGCAGGTTGGTGACGTCCACCGTGTCGTGGTCCACCAGGGTGATGTGCCCCACGCCGGCCCCGGCCAGGTACAGCGCCACGGGGGATCCCAAGCCACCGGCCCCAATCACCAGGGCTCGCGAGGCCAAGAGCCGCTCCTGCCCCTCCACCCCGATTTCGGGCAGCAGGATGTGGCGCGAGTAGCGCAGCAGCTCGTCGTCGGTCATGCCGTGCCGGGTGTGCGAGGACAGCCCCAGCCCTGATCGTCGATCAGGACTCGGGCGCCTGAGCCTTGCGCTCGGCCGCGCTCTTGCTGGCCATCACCGGCTTGCCTTTTAGCCGGTTGAGCGCCTGCTGCAGGGGGAAGTCCTCGGCGCTGCCGAACTCCGGCAGCGGCTTGAGCTCGTTGTTCTTGCTCATTTCCTCGAGCTTCTTGCGCGCCTCTTCGCGGGCCTTCTCGCGGGCCTCGTCCTTGGCTTCTTCACCCTGGCTGAGGTGCTTGGTCAAGTCGGCCTCGCGCGTACGCAGGGCAGCAAACACGTTGCCTTCTGCCGTTTCATCCAGCCACACATCGGGCACGATACCCTTGGCCTGGATGCTGCGGCCACTGGGCGTGTAGTACCGCGCGGTGGTGATCTTGAGTGCCGTGTCAGCCGACAGCTGTCGCACGGTTTGCACCGATCCCTTGCCGAAGGTCTGCGCGCCCATGATGGTGGCGCGCTTGTGGTCTTGCAGCGCGCCGGCCACGATCTCGCTGGCCGAAGCCGAGCCTTCGTTGACCAGGACCACCAAGGGCACCTTCTTGACCGCATCGGGCAGACGGCGCAGCGGGTCGTTTCCACCCCGGCGCAGGTAGTGTTCGGGCGTGGCCTTGAAGACGGCCTTGGAGTCCTGCAGCTGTCCGTTGGTGGACACCACCACCACGTCCGAGGGCAAGAAGGCTGCCGACATCGCCACCGCGCCTTCGAGCAGACCGCCCGGGTCGTTGCGCAGGTCCAGCACCAGGCCCTTGAGGTTGGGGTCTTGCTTGTACAACTCGTCCAGCTTGCGCACGAAGTCGTCGACGGTGCGGTCTTGGAACTGGCTGACCCGCAACCAACCGTAACCGGGCTCCACCATCTTGGCGCGCACGCTTTGCATGCGGATCTCTTCGCGGATGATGGTCACTGGAAAGCTGCGGCTCTCCGCTTTGCGGAAAATGGTGAGGACCACCTTCGTGGCCGGTTCGCCGCGCATGCGCTTGACGGCCTGGTCCATGCTCAGGCCCTTGACGGGTGTGTCGTCAATGCGGGTGATCAGGTCGCCGCTCTTGAGGCCCGCCCGAAAGGCTGGCGAGCCTTCAATCGGGGAGACCACCTTGACCACGCCGTCTTCCATGCCGATCTCGATGCCCACGCCCACGAAACGGCCGCTGGTGCCTTCGCGGAATTCCTTGAAGCTCTTCTTGTCGAAGTACTGGCTGTGGGGGTCTAGGCCCGACACCATCCCCGAGATGGCATCGGTGATCAGCTTCTTTTCATCCACCGCCTCGACATAGTCGCTCTTGACGATGCCAAACACGGCGGCCAGCTGCTGCAGCTCTTCCAAGGGCAGCGGCGAAAACGCGCTGCGCGCATACGCGGAAAACTGCAGCGTGGTGAGGGCACCGGCCAAGGCGCCGATGGCCACCAGGCCGGCAACTTTAAATTTCGAGCTCATGTTCGATCCGATCCCGCGTCACCGCGATCCGCAAGCAAGTTCCCAATTCTAGGGACATGCCGACGTTTGAGGTGCCCCGTTGGGTGAAGTTCCTGACCCCGTTCAGGAGATGCGTGGGAAGGTCACCACGTGGTCCATCTGCAGCCGAATGCCGATCCATTCGCCCAGGTGGTGGTCGTGGTGGCTGGGCACGTGCGTCAGCACCTGTTCCCCCGTGGCCAGGCGCAAGGTGTACAGGAACTCCGACCCACGGAAGGCCTTGCGCTCGATGCGGCCCTTCACTGGGCTGTCGTCGTCGTGCAGGATGTCGTCGGCGCGCAGCAGCACATCACACTGCCCGTCGGGGTAGGCGCTGGGCAGCGGGCACTCATTGGGGTTGTCGATTTCGCCCAAGGGTGTGTGCACACAGGGGCCATGCGCGCACAGGACGATCTGGGCTGGGGTGAACACCGCGTGCCCGATGAACTCGGCCACGAAGCGCGTGGCCGGGCGGTGGTAGAGCTCATAGGGGCTGTCCCACTGCTCCAGCTGCCCCTGGTGCATCACGCCGATGACGTCGCCCAGGGCAAAGGCTTCCTGTTGATCATGGGTGACGAACAGGGCGGTGGTGCCCGTTTGCTTGAGGATGGTGCGCAGGTCGTGGGCCAAGCGCTCTCGCAAGTCGATGTCCAGGCTCGAGAAAGGTTCGTCAAGCAACAGGAGCTGCGGCCCGGGGGCCAGGGCGCGCGCCAGGGCGATGCGCTGCTGCTGGCCACCCGAGAGTTGGTGCGGGGCGCGTTGGGCGGCGTGCGCCAGCCCCACCACATCCAGCAACTCGGCCACGCGCCGGCGGCGCTCGCCGGCGGCCAGGTGCTTGATCCCAAAGGCCACGTTGTCCGCCACGCTCAGGTGCGGAAACAGGGCGTAGTCCTGAAACACCATCCCGATCTGGCGGTCCTCTGGGGCCACATGCTGGCCCGGTCCGCTGAGCAGGCGGCCCTGCACGCTGATGCGGCCCTCGCTCAGGCGCTCGAGCCCCGCGATGCCGCGCAGGAGGCTGGTTTTGCCACAGCCCGATGGCCCGATGAGCACCCCGATCTGGCCCGTGGTCAGGCTCAAGGACACGCCATCGGCAGCGGGCCGATGGGCGCCGGGGTAGCGCAGGGTGGCCTGGTCAACCTGGAGGAACATCCGCCTATGATACGGGTTTGGTCGCAAATGCAAACCATTCTTATTCAATAGTCCACCGGCCCGCTGGGTACCCCGGCCGGCCGGCATCCCCTTCCACATGCGTCTGATCAGCCTCGTGACCGCGCTCCTGTGCGCCGCTTTGGGCCTGCCCATCCTGGGTGTGCTGGGTTCGTGGGCGGGTGCGGATGCGCAGGCCTGGGCCACCCTGGCCCACCAGTGGAGCACCGTGCTGCCCGGCTACGCGCTGAACTCGGCCCTGCTGGTGGTGTCGGTGGCCCTGGGCGTGACCCTCTTGGGTGCCGGGGCGGCCGCAGCGGTGACGCTCTTCGACTTCCCGGGCCGCCGGGTGTTCGAGTGGGCGCTGCTGATGCCCTTGGCCATGCCGGCCTATGTGATGGCCTATGCCTACACCGACGCGCTGCAGTACAGCGGTCCGGTGCAAACCGCGTTGCGCTCGGCCTTGGGGCTGCAAGGTGCCTTGTGGCCCGATGTGCGCAGCCTGGGTGCGGCCGTGGTGCTGTTCACGCTGGTGCTGTACCCCTATGTGTACCTGCTCACCCGCACCGCGCTGGCCGAGCGGGGTGTGCAGATGATGGAGGCCGCCCGCCTCTTGGGCGCGGGCTTCTGGCGCCGGGTGGCCGAAGTGGCCCTGCCCCTGGCGCGCCCGGCCATCGTGGCCGGTGTGGCGCTGGCGCTGATGGAAACCCTGGCCGACTACGGTGTCAGCGCCTTCTTTGGTTTGGACACCTTGGCCACCGGCATCTACAAGGCCTGGTTGGCGATGAACGACCGCTGGGCGGCCGCGCAGTTGGCCAGCCTGCTGCTGTTGGGGGTGGCCCTGCTGCTGTGGATGGAGCGGCGGGCACAGGCGAGGCTTCGATTTTCCAGTGCACGCCAGGGCCCAGCGGGTTCGCAGGATGCGCGGCCCCTGGTCTTGCACGGAGGCTTGTCGGTGCTGGCCTTTGCCCTGTGTGCACTGCCGGTGCTGTTGGGCTTTGTGGTGCCCGTGTTGCTCCTGCTTCGGCTGATGTGGCAGGAGCTGCGGTTTTCGGAATGGGGCTTGCCCCTGGCCCCGTTCGGACAGTGGGCGTGGACGAGTTTGCGCTTGGCCTTGTGTGCGGGGCTGCTGGCCACGGGCTTGGCCGTATTGCTGGCCTTCTTGCTGCGCGTGAATGGCCGCTCGGTTCAAGGCCCCTGGGACCGTGGCGTGCAGCGGTGCCTGGCCGGTGGTGCGCAGGTGATGGGCCTGGGCTACGCGGTGCCGGGGGGCGTGATTGCCGTGGGCATCTTGTTGCCCTTGGCCTGGGTGCAGGCCTTGGTGCCGCAGTGGGGTGTGCCGGCCTTGTTCACCGGTACCGTCTTGGGCCTGATGCTGGCGTACATGGTGCGCTTTTCTGCGGTGGCCCTGCAGGCGGTGGAGGCGGGCTACGCCCGTGTGCCCGCGGCGGTGGACGACACCGCACGGCTGCTGGGTGCGCGCCCTTGGCGTGTGCTGTGGGAGCTGCACATGCCGCTGCTGCGGCGCAGCGCCTTGGCCGCACTGTTGTTGGTGTTTGTGGACGTGATGAAAGAGCTGCCAGCCACCTTGGTGCTGCGTCCGTTCAACGCCGACACCCTGGCGGTGGTGGCCTTCAACCTGGCGCGTGATGAACGACTGGGCGAGGCCGCCTTGCCCAGCCTGGCCATCGTGCTGGTGGGTTTGATCCCGGTGGTGATGCTGTCGCGCGCCTTGCGCAGCCCACCCGTGCAGCCCGCCGGCTGAGGGTCCTCAGGCCCGCAGCAGGCCGGCCACCAGCGCTTGCAGGCCCTGGGCCTCCAGCGCCGGTGCAAAACAGGCGGCCCGCTTCAGGCTTTGCGCCTGCAGCGTGGATCGAAAGCGCGCATCGGTCTGAAACCGTTGCAGCACCTGCGCCAATCCATGGGCATCGCCCACCTCGAAGTAGCCGGCGTAGTCGCGGCCCAGCATGCCCACATTGCCCGCCACTCGGCTGGCGATCACCGGTGTGGCGCTGCACAGGGCCTCCATGATCACATGCGCACCGCCTTCCACACGGCTGGTGTGCACCAACACGTGCGCAGCTTGAATCAGCCGCCGGGTCTGTTGGTGGGTGCAGGCACCGCGCCACCGGTAGAACGGACAGTCGGCTTGCGTGGCCAGGGCTGCGGCACCGAGGTCTGGATCCAGTGCCGCACCCAAGTGGTCGATGTGGATGCGCAGTACAGGTTCGCGCGGCTGCGCCAAGGCGCTCTCGTGCAGCAGGCGGGCTGCACGCATCAGGGTCAGGGGATCTTTCTCGTCGCGCAGATGTCCCACCATCAACGCCTTCAGCGGCCTGCGCTGCAGGTCGGGCTTGGCCACCGCACGCCGTGTGCTGCACGATTGATAGAGCACCTGCGCCTTGTCTGCAAAGTCCACGGGTAGGTCGTGCAGGGCTTGGTCCTGCAAGACCACCAAGCGTTGGGCCGCCTGAAGGGACTGCTCCACCGTGGCCACCACCTCGGCATGCGCGCTGTGGAGGTCTTTGTAGAGGTCGGTGCCTGTGAGCACCACCGCCAAGCCCCGGGCGCCATGCAGGTGGTGCCAGGCTTGGATCGAGGGGGCCGATCGGCGGGCGTGCAGGGCCACCAGGGCCTGCGCTTGGCTGGCGAGTTGGCGCAGCTGTGCGT
>JACCED010038989.1_pt1 | contig 33324 bp, 23 predicted proteins | sample 7455021 | NCBI WGS metagenome assembly JACCED01 (sample SAMN15323456, study PRJNA562643) | freshwater metagenome | isolation source: river surface water | place: USA:Blue River Watershed | collected 2017-08-19 | reverse complement strand
GGTGGGGGTGGCGGAAAAGGGCGGGACAGCTGCGCAGTTGATTCGCCTCTGAGTTTCCACAACGCCCGCGCTCAGAGGACACGCGTCGCACGGGGGTGTTTGGATCGGTCCGCTGCGGACTAATTCATTTAGTGGGCCGCAGCGTCCGCCGGCAGGAACGCACGGAAGCGGTTCTTGTCCGTCGCTTTCATGTAGGCCTCCTCCGCAGTGACAATCCCCTCCTTGAGAGCGCTGTGGATCGCGTCGTCCATGAACTGCATGCCCTCTGATTTTCCTCCGACGATCACATCCTGGAGTTTTTGGGTCGCGCCTTCGCGGATAATCGCACTCGCCGCCGGGTTCACGATGAGAATTTCATTTACCGCTTTGCGTCCGCGGCCGTCCGCTTTTTTCATCAGCAACTGCGCGACAACCCCGCGCAGGGAGTTCGAAAGCATGGTGCGCACCTGTGATTGTTGATCGGAGGGAAACACGTCAATGAGACGGTCCACAGTCTTGCGTGCGTTGTTGGTGTGGAGAGTGCCGAATACCAGCAGGCCCGTTTCGGCTGCGGTCAGCGCGAGGCTGATTGTTTCAAGGTCGCGCATTTCCCCCACCAGCACGATGTCAGCGTCTTCGCGAAGAGCCGCCTTCAGTGCAACTGGGAAACTTGGAGTATGCTCGTGCACTTCACGCTGGCTGAGAACCGAGCGTTTGTTCGGATGCACAAACTCAATCGGTTCCTCGATTGTTACAATATGGCGCGAGTAGTTCGTGTTGATGTAGTCAATCAACGCGGCCAGCGTCGTAGACTTGCCCGAGCCAGTCGGCCCTGTCACCAGCACAATCCCGCCCCGAAGCTTCCCAAAATCCTTGATGACCTCGGGCACGCCCAGTTGTTCGAGCGTCAGGATTTTTGTTGGAATGATTCGGAATACGCAGCCCAGTCCGTTTGCCTGCTTCAGGTAGTTGCAACGGAATCGCGAGGTTTCGTCCATCTGATACGCGAAGTCCAGATCCCCAATCTCCAGATAACGCGCCCAGCGTTCGGGGCCGCTTATCTCACTCATCATGTAGGCCATCTCCTCGTACGTGAGGGGCTCCTCTCGGATCGGGACAACCGAGCCATGCTGCCGGATTTTTGGAGGCGCGCCTTCCGCCATGTGAAGGTCCGAGCCACCCGAGCTGACGAGCACTTGGAAAAATTGGTCGATGTATGCCATACGGAGAAAGCGTTAAAGCGTGTTTGAAAGAAGGGTTTCTTGCGGTTAGCGGCCGATGAATTTTTTGAACAACGATTTCTGCTCGCAGCGCGCATATGCCTCGTCGCCGCTGATCACACCAGCCTCGACCAGCTCCATGATCGAGTCGTCCATGAGTTTCATCCCGGCTTTGCGGCCGGTCTGTATCACGCCGGGTAGCATGAAAGTTTTGCCGTCACGGATCAGGTTGCCGACCGCCGAGTTGTTGGTGAGCACTTCCAGCGCCAGCACCCGGCCTGTACCGTCTTTGCGCGGGATGAGCTGTTGCGAAATAATGCCCCTTAGCGATTCTGAAACCATCACGCGGATCTGGTCGCGCTGGTCTGAGGGAAACACGTCGAGAACGCGGTCCAGGGTTCGGGCGGCATTCCCCGTTGTCAGGGTTCCAAGCACCAAGTGGCCCGTTTCGGATGCAGAAATCGCAAGCTGGATGGTCTCCAAATCCCGCATTTCTCCAACCATGATCACGTCCGGATCTTCACGGAGCGCCCCGCGCAAAGCAGCCGCGAAGCTTTTGGTGTGCGTTCCAACCTCGCGCTGCGTCACATGGCACCCGGCAGAGGGGATGCGGTATTCAATCGGATCCTCCAGCGTGATGATGTGGTCCCCGCGGTTCCGGTTAATCTCTTCGATCAGGGCCGCCAAGGTTGTGGACTTCCCCGAGCCCACCGGCCCGGTGACCAGCACGAGACCGTTGTGGAATTGCGTCAGGGATTTGAGCGAGTCAGGCAGGCCCAGGTCGGCCAGGGTTCTGAGTTTGTTGTAAATGATCCGGAAAACCAGATCGGTGCCGAGACGCTGTTTGACTACGGAGGTTCTGAAACGGCCGTAGGGGGCCTCGTACGCAAAATCGATATCACCTCTGCCCGTTACCTGCGCGGCCTGTTCAGGAGTCAAAAAGCTGAGGGCGATCATCCACGTGTGCTCCGGCTCAAGAGGAGCCGCATCAGGGAACATGGGTTCCAGGTTGCCGTTGCGCCTCCAGGTCGGCGCGGCTCCCGTGCAAAGGTGGACGTCGGACGCCTCTGCTGACTGGGCGTACTGGAGAAATTGGTCAATGTGATACAGCTCGGTGCCGTTGTAGACGTAGGGGGTGGCGGCGGGAGCTTCGGCCGCAGGTGCGGAGGTCTCGTGCATAGGGTTGGTGCGAGGGAAATGCTTGTTCCGGTGGGGGCTTGAAACTGGGGATTTTTGAGGAAACAGATTAAGGACGAGTGAAAAGGGGGCGCTTTGGCTCGCCGACCCGAAACCAATAGGCTGGGTGAGGCGAGGAGGGGCAAGCGAAATTCATGTGGCGCCTAAGCGGGGTAGGGGTTAACGGTAGGGGAGCCTCGGGCCGCCGGCGAGCCTTGGCCTGCGTGGAGGCCACCGCAATTTCAGCGGTTACCCCACGGCGCCTCTCTTGTCGCTCTTGTCGTTGCTTGAATTTTAATGTTTAGTGAGTGACCCGTTTGCAGGGAAACCCTTAGCCGCTATCGAAATGTCCATTACTACCTCCGGTTCCGATCCGACTCGGGTGTCAGCGTCCGATCCCAAAACCTTGCGCGCGGGAGACCGGATCGCCGATGTATATATTCTCAAGAGCATCCGGCATTCCGAGGAGTCCGAACTGACGGTTTGGTTGGCGGAGGACGAGGTTTCCGGGGAGGATGTGGCGCTGCATTTCGTTCCCCCAGAGGTGGTGGGTGATGCGAAGCTGCGCGAGGCGCTCAAGGCTGAGGTGCGGCGCACGCGGCAGATGATCCACCCCAACATCCTGCGGGTGCGCGATTTTGTGAACGAAGAAGACCTCGCAGCCGTGGTGACCGACTCCTACGACGGCCAGACGCTGCTGCAGTTGGCCTCCCGGGGTGGACGCGGTTTTTTGGAGGCCCGCGACATGGAGCCGCTTCTTCGAACCATCCTGCAGACCGTCTCTGACGCCCACCGCGCCAACCTTCTGCACCGCAATTTGAGCCCCTCCAGCATCATTGTCTCAGAGGATGGGCATATTTTTCTGTCCGGATTTGGGGTCTCCCGCCTCATCGCCGATGCAGTGACCCGGGCGGGCATCAAAACGCCGGCGGCGCAGAAAGCGTATTCCTGCACGAGCCCAAACATTGTGAATGACGGGTTGGCGGGTATTTCGGACGATCTTTACTCGTTCGGGGCGACGCTCTTTCAACTGTTCACAGGGCGTCCGGCCTTTTGGGGTACGGATATCGTGCAAAGGATCCTTTCTGAGAGGGCTCCATTGATCTCAGAAGCGCGGGCGAGCAACAAAATTTCTGGCGAACCTTTGTTCAAAAACTGGGAAAAAGTGGTTGCCTTGTGCCTTTCGAAAAATCCTTCGGAGCGGCCCCCCTCGATGTTCGATGTTGGAGTCCAACTCGGGCTCCTCGGGGACCAGAAGGCATTGGAGCCTGTGGTTCCTCCACCCAAGGCTGAATCTGAGCCCGCGGAACCGGAACCGGTTCAAGCGGAGGCTGAGGAGGTGATGGATGAGGCGGATGAGGCGCCGGAGGAGGATCCGAACGATAGGTTCTCCCCATCGCCTCGCCCGATTTTCATTCCGACATCTTCGAGCCCGGTGGACGAAAGCGAGCGGGGAAATCGCACTGCGCTTTTCGCAGGGCTGCTCCTGCTCGCAGCCGCTGCCGGAGTCTGGGTTGGTACAAACATTCTAATGAAGCAGGACGAGGAGGCCGAACCCGAGCCCGAGACGGCGGAGAAGCCTGCGATGGTTGCGAAGACGGATGAACCGCCGCCCGTTCGTTTTATTCCGCCGCCGATTGGTTCCGAGGACGAGGGTACCCTACGGCCCGGGCTTCCTTTGAAGCCCAAGCGCAACCCGGAGAATCCGAACGAAGTTGTGCCTCAGGATTCGGCTTCCCCTGTGACCGTCGAACCCCCTGCAACCTCTGTTCCTCAAGGTGCGACCGCGCCAAGAATGGCAGGCAAGCACACCGTGGAGCAGGAGATTCCGGATTCCAACGCGACCAAACTCTCAACTGCTGTCGCCAATTCCCCAGTCGAAGACCCGGTTGCAGGCGAGAAAAAGGCACTCGATTCAGCTTTGTCGAAGAAAGAAAAGGAGGCTCTGAATCGATTGACTTCTGAGGCCGAGGCCCGCGCCAAGGATATGCTGGAAAAGGCTGCGGCCAACCCAATCAGCAAGACGGGGAAAGATGCGAAACCCGTCCAGTTTACGCCCGCGGATCGCCAGAGGTTGGAAAGCGCTCACAAGGCTGAGATGGACCTGTACGAGGCGCGTCGCACCCTTGCCTTGGCCAGAGGGGAGCAGCCTCCGCCGGCTCCAGCGCCATTGCCGCCCGACCCCGCCGTGGAAGCCGGGGGTGTCGTCGAAAACTCGATTGGTATGAGGTTCGTGCCGGTTGGGAACGCCCTGTTTTCGGTGTACGAAACGCGTGTGAAGGACTACGCGATGTTCATCAAGGAAACCGGTCATGCGAAAAGCGCTTGGCGCAATCCCGGCTTTGATCAAACCCCCGATCATCCGGTGGTGAGGGTTAGTTGGACGGATGCCATGTCTTTTTGCCAGTGGTTGAGCGACCGCGAGCACATGGCCGGCGCGCTGCCTGCAGATGAATTCTACAGGCTGCCGTCTGATCTGGAATGGAGCTACGCAGCGGGATTGACCGGTGAGCGCGGGCTCACCCCCGAATTGCGCGACATGGGTGTGTTGGACGTGTACCCATGGGGCAAGGACTGGCCTCCAAAAAAGGGGACGGGCAACTACACAGGCGAGGAAACCGGCTCGGATGTTGCAATCGTGGGGTTCAATGACGGGTTCCCGTACACTTCACCCGTGGGGAGCTTCAAGCCCAACGAAAAAGGTTTGTACGACATGGGTGGCAACACCTGGGAGTGGGTTCTTGACACGTGGAATCCGAAGGCGCGATCACGCGTTTTGCGCGGTGCATCTTGGTTCCAAGGCTCACTACAGCTCAGTCTCCTTGCCTCCTGCAGGGTCCATTCCATGCCGGATCGGGAGACAGACAATTACGGGTTCCGTGTGATCCGCACAAGCGCACCCGCAAAGACTCGGTAGGGCCTGTCGAGGGTACTCAGGATTCCAATCAACATGGCTTCAAGCAGCCTTGTTGCTCTGCACCAATAGAGACGTGAGCGGGTTTTACGGGAAAACTTTCGTGTCCTATGGAGTTCCTGAGAATGAAATCCGCCCTCGGCCTGATCTTCGGTGCACTCGTGCTGCTCAGTCTTCAGGCGCCCTTGGTTTTTGGCCAGGGTAGCGCCGTGTTGATGGTCAGGGAATACAAGAGCGGACTGGCTTTCGTTCAGGGTAAAACGGGGCAGGGCAGCGGCTTCATTACCATTTTAAAGGGGCAAAAATATTTGCTCAGTAACGCGCACGTCGTTGCCGGTGTGCGCCCTCCGAGGTTTACGCTTCTGGATCGGACGCCTGTCGGCGTTGGCTCGGCATCCGCTGCAGTCGGTCACGACATTGTCGCCGTAACGGTGGTTTCTGGCGGCACACCCATTCCCGCGATGGAATCAGTTGAAAACGAAAGCAACATTGGCGATGCCGTGGTGGTCTTGGGGAATGCGGAAGGTGCAGGTGTTGTAAACCTTTTGGAGGGACGTATCGTCGGGATCGGGCCGAATCTTGTGGAGGTGGATGCACCTTTTGTTCCCGGCAACAGCGGTAGCCCGATCATTCACATACGGTCTGGCAAAGTCGTTGGAATCGCAACATACCTCACGATGCGGCGCAGTTTGAGCGGTGGTCAAACCGTGCGACGTTTTGGTTACCGCCTCGACAGTGTCCAGAAATGGCAGGCGATTGATTGGACTCGGTTTTATGCGGAAGCGGATGCCATGACGAAAATCGAGAAGACCTCCGAGGAACTTGGTTCGTTACTCTCAGATTTAGTGAAGGCTGGGCGGCCTACAAAGTCTTATACATCCGCTCCCATCCGTGCAGCGCTTGATTCTTTTGAAAAAGCTAAACGCCCGGGCATGCAGCGGTCTGATGTGGAGCGCGCAACGGAAAACCTTCTCACCACGCTGCGGGCCGCAAGCGTTAAAGACGTGAGGGAGGCTGCTCAGCGTGTGGGGTATGATTTTTTCCGCCGTCAACTCGAGGAAGAGGAGAAAAGCAGAGATGAAATCTTCAAAGTACTGGATCAGGCAGTGAAAGCGCAGCGGAAGTAGTGGTCGGGATACAATGTGGCGAATCACGTGCGAGTGACGCTTTCCACTTCCCTTTCCACCTCCACTTGATGCCAGTAACGGACTGCGAATCGCGTTTCAACGACAGCGGGCGAACTGCAGGCTCCTACAGCACCGTGCTCTTGCACGATTGGTTTTCTGATCAGAAAAATGTCCAACAAAAAATTGGCTCCTTGCTGATTTTTAAAAACAAATCGCGCGACCGTCTCTCGCCGCGAGCGATTCACAGTGAAATGATAAAACCAACTCATTTCAAATTTCTGGGTAAACTCTGCTTTGTTCTTGGTTTTGCCTCCATCGTCGGCTCCATCGCCATCTGGTTTCTCGCGGGTGGTCAGACGGCTGACACGCAGGGGCACGCCGAACGTTTTGGCATCTTTGTCGGGTTGTGGGCGCCGACTTTTTTTATCCTCTCGAACTGCTTCGATCATTTCTCTCAGAGGTCAGTCTAATTGTTTGGGATTTTGATTGATCCCGCGGATATGGGGTCTTGAGCGGCCCCGCCTCGATCTCAGGCGAACCATGATGCGGGGGCAGAACCCTTGCGAAGCAGGTGAAGGAGCTGTGAGCAGCCCGGGTACCAATGATGGACGACATCAGGTTATCGATCTAATGGGATGGTGTTGCGTCGATCGATCGCCCCCATGTTTCTTTTGGCTTCAATGACTTGCTGACCGTAGTAGCGCATCGAGTTCCTTCGCGTTGGTGACGGGTGCTTTACACGTGAAATTTTCACACACGTACGCCGCCGCTTTTCCACCGATTGGCTGCATTTCGGCAATGGACGCGAACTTTACACCCAGCCCTGCAGCTTTCGCCTCGTGGCAAGCATGCAGAACCAAAGCGTCCCCCAAATATGGGGCTCGGGCCGCCGCCAGCAAAGCCTGGGTGTCGGGGCTTGAAAGGTCACCGGCAATGACGATCTGACGCGGGCTGCTTGCGCTCGGCATGATATTACAGAGCATCTGGGGCATCGAAGTCGGTGACTGCACCAGCAACGGTTCGAAAGCATGGATTGTTGATTCCGCCCGAATCCGTGCGTCCTCGGCTCCGGTCAGATTGGCAACACGCCGGAGGTTCCGCGCTGAGATCGAGCTGGCGGCTGGTTCAGCGGAATCATGGTCTTCCTTGAGGCGGATCAGCACGCGGGCATCGTCAGCCCTGCTGCTGAAATAGCCGCCGTCAGCGGGATCCCAGAAAAGCCGGTCCTGAGTGGCTTGCAAATCAAGCGCCCATTGAAGCCAGCCGATTTCAAAGTCCGCCTGGTACAAGTCCAGCAGTCCTTGAATGAGGAACGCGTAATCCTCCGCGAATCCCTCAACGGAACCCCGGCCCCCGCGGTAGGAACGGTAAAGTCGTCCGTCTGAGAACAGACGTTCTTTGATCATAAGCGCTGCCTTCCGCGCTGCGGCCAGGTAGCGCGGCTCCAAAAGCACGTTTGCGCCGCGGGCAAAGGCTGAAATCATCAACCCATTCCAGGATGTCAAAATCTTGTCGTCTCTGTGCGGTTTCGGTCGTTTTGATCGGGCCTCCAACAGTCTGTTTACACATCGATTCAAGCGTGATTCCAAATCCGCCTCGCCGACTGCAAATCGTGTGGCGGCATCTGCATTTGATAGCCTACGGATCAACGTGTTCTTGCCCTTGAGCTCGCCGTGAGGATCGCTGCCTCTCGGGGAATTGCCATCGGCTTCGACACCGAAAACAGCGCTGAAAAGTTCCGAATCTTCGCCAAGCAAATTCTGAATTTCCTCCCGGGTCCAGAGGTAACAAGCGCCTTCCCCGTGCTCGGGCTTGCCGGATTCAAAAAGAGAGTCTGCATCCTCGGCCGAATGAAAGCCCCCGCTGGGATCTGTTATTTCAGACTGAACGTAATCCAATGTCTTGCGCGCGATTACCGCAAATTCAGCAGACCCGCTCAGTTGGTAGGCGTCCAGATTGGTGCAAACCAGCTGCGCCTGGTCGTAGAGCATTTTTTCGTAGTGCGGCACGTGCCAGAACCGGTCTACGGAGTAGCGGTGGAATCCGCCTCCCAGCTGGTCGTGCAACCCTCCCGCAGCCATCTTGCGAAGCGTCTGCAATGCCATGCCCGCCGCAATTTGCGCATCCTTTTCACCCGAGGGCTTCTCGCTCGCAAAACGAAGCAGAAAATTCAGCGTCGCGGGGCGCGGAAATTTCGGTGCGCTGCCAAACCCGCCGTGTTCCTCGTCGTACTGCCGGATCAGGGTCTGCATGGCTGTTTCGAAGATCGGTTTTGGACCCACAGGGTTGGCGGTTGTTGAAAGGGTTGCCGGCGTCGAAATCTTGGCCCGTGCCTGAAGCGCCGCAAATGTATCAGCGGCGCCTTCCAGGATCCGGGGCTGATCATCCCTCCATGCCGTTGTGATTCGCTCCAGAAGGGTCCCGAACCCGGGCCGCCCGAATTTGTCGACGGGAGGGAAGTAGGTGCCGCCGAAAAAGGGCTTCAAATCTGGCGTGAGCCACACGCTCATCGGCCAACCGCCTCCGCCCGTGGTTGCCTGGACAAAACTCATGTAAAGCCGGTCGACATCCGGGCGCTCCTCACGGTCTACTTTGATGCACACAAAATCGCGGTTCAAAATCTCCGCGATGTCACGGTTCTCGAAGCTCTCATGGGCCATCACGTGGCACCAGTGGCAGGTCGAGTAGCCGATGGAGAGAAAGATGGGTTTGTTTTCGGTCTTCGCGCGGTTGAAAGCCCCTTCACCCCAAGGCATCCAGTGTACCGGGTTTGTTGCGTGCTGGATTAAGTAGGGGCTTTTCTCGCTGGAGAGCTGGTTAGACTGATTTTTAGATTTCACAATATTATCAGTTCCTAGTGCGCGCCCAAATAGGGCATACATACACAGCGTCGCTAGACAGAATCCAACATTGACCGAAAGTTGTGAACGCATGGAAATCTTAGACAATAAAACTCACCTGAACGACTCTCGGGATCCTGTTGTTTTTTACCGTTCAATACGAAGCATTTTACTCGCCGCTGTCGCTGTCGTTCTCTCGGCCTGCGCCGGCACCGGTGGGGTGGGGCAGGTCCGGGACAACGCCCGTACCTTCAGAACCGTCATCGTCGATGCAGGCCACGGGGACTTTGATTCCGGTGCCCGAACTCGAAAAGGGGCCCTCGAAAAGAACCTCGCGCTGGATGTCGCCCTGAAGGTCGCTCCAAAACTGCAGGCTGCAGGCTTTCAGACCATTCTTACCCGAAGCTCTGACAGGTTCGTGCATCTTGAGGATCGCGCCAAACTTTCAAACCGGTATCAGGACGCCGTGTTTGTAAGTATTCATTTCAATGATGCGGGCCGGAAACCGGTGATGGGCATTGAAAGCTATTATATCTCTCCGGAATCAAAACGGATGGCTGAATGGATGGTGCATGCGCTCGCCAAGGAGCTCAACATGCCTGACCGGGGCGCGCGGGTCGCCCGTTTCCGCGTGCTGCGCTCGAACGAGAACCCCGCCGTGCTCATGGAATGCGGTTACTTGAGCAGCGCGAAGGAGGCAGCTCTGATTGTTCAGGACAGGTACCGCGAGCGCATTGCCGAGGGTATTGTGAAGGGGTTGATCGGCCAGAGGGGCGGGCCGCTTCTCCGACTCGCGGCCCAATGACGGCGGAGCGGGGCCGGGGTTGATGCAGTGACTCTCGTGGATGTTACGGCAAAACCTTGACGTGTTTTTTGCGGGTTTTTTGCGGGTTGTTGGTGACGCACTTGCCGCTTCAAATCGCATCGCATCTTAGTGACGCGCCAAAGTTGATATTCGCAAAAATTTAGGGCTTCGTGCGCGCTACGTAGCGAAAGTATCATTGCGGGGCAGGTCGGCTGGAGCGCTTGGGGAGGGTTTAGGGAACACCTTTCGGGGACACCGCTGGCCGTCTTCTGAACCGGATGTGATGCGGAGATTTTCTTGCCGGTTCCGCCATGGGTTGGCGGGTGTTTGTGTAGACGGGAGACGCGCAAGGTGGGGCGGAGTTTAACGTGTGTGCTTGCCTGTGTGTGCTATGTGCGATTAAGAGGCTGCATCGCTCGGTTCTTCATGGGTGCGGGAGGGTTGGGATCAAAGCAAAGGTTAATGCGGGAGAGGGAGGTATGCGAATATGCGGGATCTCATTTTTGTTTCGCTGGAAAATTGGGACGAGGTTTGGCGGCGCAACCAATTTATTTGCGCCGCGCTCTTGAGGCGGTTTCCGAGCATGAGGCTGCTCTTTGTGGAGCGCTCGCGTGATTTTTCAAATGCCGTCAGAATGCTTCAGCTATCCAGTTTACGAAGGCCCGCCGTGCGGCAAAGCCACGACTTTCCCGGGCTGACGATGTTCAGCCCACTGAAGCTACTTCCCAATTCCATCGCAAGCGCGCGGCAATTCAACGCACGCATGCTGCGCCATCAGTTGCAGAAAGTTGCATCGCAGATTGGATTCAAAAGTCCTTTACTGTGGATTAACGACCACTTTGCGGCTCACCTCTGCGGGTATCTCGGCGAGCGCGGCGTGGTCTATGATGTTACCGACGATTGGACCGTCATGCCGTCGACGGGGGCGGCGGAGCGGGCTCGCATCATTCAAGCTGACAGGCAGTTGTGCGAGCGCGCTGATCTGGTCGTCGTCTGTTCGCAGTCGCTGGAGGACTCCCGCAAACCGGTGGCGCGGCGGGTCGTGCGCATTCCGAACGGCGTGGATGCCGCTCATTACCGCTCCTGCACCAAGGCCCAGGTTGCGGCGCCGGCGGTGGAGTCCTCGGCGGTGGAGCGGCCTCAAACCGCTCCGGCACCTGTGTTCGGGTACCTCGGGACTCTGCATGGCGACCGAATCGACACCACCCTCGTCCTTGCGCTCGCAGACCGTTGGCCCGCAGGCAAAGTGGTTCTTTGCGGCCCCGATTTTCTAAGTCCAATCGACCATCGGAAGCTCAAAACACGGTCAAACATTGAGATACGTGCGGCTGTTTCTTACGCGGACGTCCCCAAAGTGATGGCGGGCTTCGAGGTGTGTATCCTGCCTCACCGCTGCAACGCGTTCACCGAAAGCTTGAATCCGATCAAGCTTTGGGAGTATCTCGCGTCTGGAAAGCCCATCGCCAGCACCCCCGTGGCGGGGTTCCGTGATTTTTCGCACCTCTGCAATCTTGGGGAAGGAGTGGAGGGCTTTTTGGATGCCTGCCGTAGCGCCCTGGAGGAGGACCCCGCAATCGGCTTGTGGCGTATCAAGGAGGCGGAAGGACATTCTTGGGAGCACCGTGTGGATGATCTTCTTGAGGTGTTCCGACAGCAGGGATGGCTTGGCTCGCGCGGTTCGCGCAGTCGCAGGGTTCCAGCAGGGGCCAGGCAACGCAACCCCGTCAGGCATTCAGCCACTCGCGTTTGCCGCGCGGAAAAAGATTTGTGCCATGGATAGCGGGATTCAAGCGGTCGTGGTCAGCTACAACACGCGCGAGCTGACATTGCGCTCGATCTCCTCGCTTCTCGCGTCGACTGTCCCGCTGCAAGAGCTTGCCGTGGTGGACAACGATTCCACCGATGGATCGCGCTCAGCTCTGCTGGGTTTGTGCGGGCCGGCACGATCCACGTTCCGCTCGATCCTGCTTCCCGAAAACATCGGGTTCGGCGCTGCGAACAACCGCGCAGCTGCGGGTTGTGATGCGGAGTTCATCGCGCTTGTGAATAGCGATGCCTTTGTCGATGAAACTTGCATGGAGCGGCTGCGCGAATACCTGCAGCGCCATCCGGAAGTCGGTGTCGCCGGCCCAGCCCTCAGGAATCCCGACGGTTCACGCCAGACCTCCTGCTGGCGTTTCCCGACTCCCCTGCGCTCCTGGATGGAGTGTCTTGGACTTTTGTGGATGCAGAAGATTTTTGTCTCCGCTTGTTTTGGTGGGGAATCCCAGGGAGCCCCGAGCTTTTCCGGTGCCGTCGATTGGTTGAGCGGCGCCTGCCTGATGATCCGTCGAAAGGCTTGGTCGCAGGCGGGTGGGTTCGATGAATCGTTTTTCTTGTACTCCGAGGAGACGGACTTGCAGCGGCGGATACGCGATGCGGGTTGGCATGTGCATTTTGTTTCGGGCGCCGGAGCGGTGCATTTGGGGGGCGCAAGCGGGCAGGATTGTTCCGAGCGTACCAGGGAGCACTTCTTCGCAGGCGTAGACCGTTATTTCGCGAAGCACCACGGATTTCTGGGCGTGCTTTCTTTGCGAATTGCGACCGCGGTCGGGGCTTTTTTAAGGTGGCTTGTTTTCAGCGAACCGAGGCATCGCACGGCCAAGGCGTGGCTTTTTAGGAGGCAATGCCGGGCCGCGTTGCCGAGGGTGAGCGCGATGTCAGAAACGAGGTGCCAGTGAGCGCGGATTCAAACGGATTGACACTTCTTTTGGTGGGGCTTGGTGCCGCGCTGTATGCAACGGCGTTTTGGATCATGTCACTGCGTTATCCGGCGATCCCGCTGATCGCCGTGTTCTCGCTTGCGCCGTTTCAAAACGATTTGTCAGGCCTGGGGTGGCTGCACTTTTCGCTTTCCGAGCTGCATTTGCTGCTCGCGGCACCGCTGATGCTTCTGAGGGGCTGGCAAGGCGGCCTTGGCTGGCTGAGCGTGCCAATCTGGGGAACGCTGATTCTAGCGACAGTCATGACGATCCCCACCTGGCGCGAATCCTCCGGGATTTCGCTCGTCCAGATGTCAATTTATTGGGTGGGCGCCGTTGCGCTGTTCTCGATTCTGCCGACGAACGCCAACCAGTTGCGCGTGGTGTGGCGGGCCTTGGTGACTGTGGGCGTCGTGCTGGCGGTGGCTGCTCTGCTCACCCGGTCGAGTTATTTTTTGGGACTCAACAAAAATGGTGCAGGTGCGTCGCTGGCTTGCGCGCTGATTGTGTGTGTGGAGTGCTGGCTGAGTGAGCCGAGGGCGCGTCAGTGGAGGTGGCTGCCCGCTTTGGGGCTGATTGCCGGCGGGCTGATCATGGTTCTTTCCAGGGGCGCCTGGTTGGCGGCGCTCTCAGGGGTCGCGTTTCTGTTTGCATGGAAGGGAATGTACCGACGTCTGCTCATGTTTGGTTTGGTGTTGATTCCCGTTGTTGGCGTCGTGTGGGCCAGCCTTCCCGAGGAGTCGCGCCAGTACGCCAGCAGCTTTGACAGCGGGAGATACAATATCCGCGCGCGGGAGTTGAATTCCGAATGGGCGCTTGAACAGTGGAAGAGCAGCCCTTGGATCGGAGTTGGGGTGGGGCTCCGGAAGGAGTTTGACGCCACCAACGTGATCCTGCTCACGCTTGCTGAGAGCGGTCCGCTGGGTGTGCTTGCGCTTATTGGCGTTCACTTTTGGGTATTGTGGGGCATGTGGCGGCGGCGCAGCGGCCTGAAAGATCTCTCTGCGCCCTGGGCTTCTTCGCACGCTCTGGCGGGGGCGGTGGTCTTGTCCAAGTTTGTGCACGGATTGGTGGATCATTATTGGAGTCGGGGAGCGATCATGATTGCGTGGGCCTCAGTTGGTTTTGCGCTTTCTGCATCCCGCATCTCAGGGGCGAGGACGCGTCATGCCGCTTTGCCACGGCGGCTGCCGCAGAAAAAAATGGTGCGCACCCACAAAGGCAGGGCGGCGTATGCGTGAGAAATTGAAATTCACTTTCCAACGGGTCGTTTTGGGTCCACGCGTGAAGTCCGGTCCCGTTGGCGGCGCCATATGTCGTGAAGCATGGGGGCGCTGCGTATGAGGGTTTTATTGTGGACGGATTCCGACTGTTTTGCGGGCACGGAGCGGCATTGCTGCGACCTTGCCACTGGACTCCAGGAGCTGGGGGTCGAGGTAAGCGTGGGGTGCAGGGATGGATCGCCCCTGGCGCAGCGTGTATCAGCGGCGGGCGGCGTCGTAGAACTGCTGGATGCGAGCCGTTTCCCGATGGCCTCGGTTGGACGCGTGCAGGAGCTGCTGCGTTCGCAAGCCGTGGATGTTTTGCATGCCCATAACGGGGTGACCGCGTTTATGTCCGCGATTGCGCGACGCAACGCGGCGAGGGGGGCGCTGGTGGTGTCTCAACATTTCATTGAGCCCGCGCGGGTCGCCCGGCGTGGCATCAAGAAGGTCGTGTCCTCGCTGGTGCATTCTTTCACGGAGCGGCATGTCGACCAGTGGGTGGCTGTGTCCAAGGCGGTGCGGGATGCCATGCTGGCACGGGGGGACACGACCCCGGGCAAGGTCAGGGTTGTTTACAATGGGATTCCCGCGCCTCAATCCGGCGAGCCTGAGCGCATGGCAAGTCGCGAAATGCTGTCCATCGGATCAGAGGAACGAATTCTTCTGTGTGTCGCTCGCTTGGAGGCGGAGAAAGGGCATGTAACGCTGCTCAACGCGTTGTCGATGTTGCAGTCGGAGGGGTGCGCTTTCCGCGCGGTGTTTTTAGGCGAAGGCGCCCTCAGAAAGGTGCTTGAAGCGCAGGCGCAGGCGCTTGGATTGTCGTGGCGGGCGCAGTTTTTGGGGCAGCAGGACAATCCGAACGTGTGGATGAGGGCGGCGGATGTGCTGGTGTTATCAAGCCCGCTCGAGCCGTTTGGACTTGTGCTTCCCGAGGCGATGAGCCGGGGTGTGGCTGTGGTTGCCGCTAACGCGGGTGGTCCTTCGGAGATCATCGGAAGCGATGGTGGCGTATTGTTTCGCCCAAACGATGCGCGCGACCTCGCGCGAAAACTTTTCGAGCTGCTCAATCGGCAGGATTACCGAAACAAAGTAGCCGAAAACGGGCACGAACGCTGGCGTGAACAGTTTGATTTGTCGGCGATGTCCAAGGCGATGTCTGCACTTTATATGTCTGTGCTTTAAGCTGAACTGTGAAGCGATGAGTGCGCGCAAGCCGCACAAGCGCTCTCAACGTACAGTCGCGAAAAATACAAGAATTTAATCGGTGCATCCGATGTGTTGTGTGGGGACAGGCAGTTCGCCTTGCGCAGTTGGGTGCGCGTGTGTTTGAGGAACAGGGGGATGAAATGAGCATTGCGAATGGAACGTTGGAGCGGGGGGCGGAAGGAGGGAAAAAGCAGGGGAACGCCGGCACTGCGGTGCTCGCTGAATTTCCGCAGGCGGCTGAAGCCGCCGCTGCAATCGAAGCGGCGGTGTATGGGGAGAACGCGCGAGTGCATCCTAGTCCGGCGGTGAAGGTGCTGAAGATCCGTCCGCGCCGCCCATGGAGCTGGGCGGGGGTCGTCGAGTTCTGGAGCTACCGCGATCTGCTTTGGACGCTCGCCCTGCGTGACCTGAGGTTGCGCTACCGGCAGACTGCGCTGGGTGTGCTCTGGGTGGTTTTTCAACCAGTCGCGGGCGCCGGCGTTTTCTCGGTTGTTTTCGGTTGGATCGCCGGACTGGGATCGCGCGACGGATCGTATTTTCTTTTTACGCTTTCAGGAATGCTGATTTGGAACGTGTTTCAATCCACGCTGGCGAAGGCGGGCATGGCGCTTGTGGGGAACGCTCCTCTTGTTTCAAAGGTTTATTTTCCCAGGCTGCTCCTGCCTTTTTCCACAATCCTCTCGACGATTGTGGATTTTGGAATTGGGTTCTTGGTTTTCGTGTGTGTTGCGGCGTTCAACGGTTGGAAGGCGTCGGTCGCGGGGTTGTTGGTGTTTGGCGGCTGGTTGTTGGTTGGATTGCTTGGCGCATGCGGCCTGGGGCTGCTGGCATCCGCGCTGATGACCCGGTTCCGGGACGTCCAGCATGTGCTGCCGCTCTTGCTGCCTTTTGTCATGTACGCGACGCCCGTGGCCTACAGCTTGCAGCGCGTGCCTGAAAAGTGGCTGCCCGTCTATTCCTTCAACCCCATGACATGGGTTTTGGAGGGCGGCCGTTTCGCGCTTTTCGGCGAGGGAACTCCTGTGTCCGCAGGATGGGCTTTGTACACTCTTGGGGCTTCGTTTCTTGCCTTTGGAATCGGGTTATACGGCTTCCGCCGGATGGAAAGGAGTTTTGCTGATGTTCTCTAAATCTACACCGGGTGAACTTGCGTTAAGCGTCCGGGGACTTTCGAAGCGGTTCGTCATCAAGTCGAGGCAGACCGCTCCCGGAGTTTTTGGGAAACGCTCCGTGCAAACCGATTTCTGGGCGCTCCGGGAAGTGTCATTCTCGATCGGGCGTGGCGAGGTTCTGGGAGTGATTGGACGCAACGGGGCTGGCAAAAGCACGCTGCTAAAAATCCTCACTCGCATCAGCGCGCCGACGCAGGGTGAGGCCGATCTTTACGGACGTGTGGGAAGCCTGCTGGAGGTGGGGACCGGCTTCCATCCGGAATTAACCGGGCGCGAAAATATCTACCTCAATGGATCCATTCTTGGGATGCGCAGGCGCGAAATCACAGCTCAGTTTGACGCGATCGTTCAGTTTGCAGGCGTGGAGCAGTTTTTGGAGACTCCTGTGAAGCGCTATTCGAGCGGGATGTATGTGCGCCTGGCGTTTGCAGTCGCCGCGCACTTGAAGTCAGAAATTTTGCTGGTTGACGAGGTTCTGGCCGTGGGCGACGTGGAGTTCCAGAAGCGGTGTCTTGGAAAAATGCAGGACGTCGCGAGGAGCGGGCGCACGGTTGTGTTTGTGAGTCACCATCTCGAGTCCCTCTCGGGATTGTGCAACCGGCTGCTTGTACTAGACAGGGGCGCACTTGTTTTCGATGGCGATGTGGCGGGTGGCGTCGAGCGCTACATGGCTTCTTTTCTCGAAAATGGAAAAAGATCCCTCGCAACCGAGAAGCGCGCCGGATCGGGCGAGTTCCGGGTTGTTTCTGCGACTCCATCGAAGGATTTTTATGAATGCGGCGAGCCCAAATCGGTGTCAGTCCGCCTGAGGCGTAAAGACGCTTTCACGGGAAACTTTTTTGTCTCGGTGCACGTGGTGGACTCTGCCGGCATGGTCTTGCTGCATTGCGACTCGAGGCTGGTGGGCACGTGGTTTAAAGACGCGCTCGAGACCGAGGTGAAATTCACGCTGGAAGCGCCGTGGCTGCGGCCCGGCCGCTACCGGCTGGACCTGTTTGTGTGCTCTACGGGCGTGATCGACCACTGCGAAGGAGCGTGTTTCTGGGATGTGCTACCACTGCTCCCGTATGGAAGCGCGGTTTCCGAGGACGCCACGGCGCACGGCTTGGTTTTTGGTGAATACGCCTTTGAGCAGACTGCTTAGTGGCGCGTGGGGCAACGCCTGCGGGCAGACTTTATTTTGGTAGGCACGCGCCGTTTGGTCCGGTTGCTGCGATTCAAAACCGGAGCAGTCGTTGTGTTGGTCGGGCTGTGGACGGATGGATGAATGTTATGGGAAATGATCATAAAACCGGCGGAGTGGCTTTTTTGCATCCGTTTTGGTTCGGGTTTGAAAGGCGGAGGTACGAGGAGGGCGTGGTGCCGTCCCATCGGCTCTGGGGGCAGATTGAGTTGGAGAGGATGGGGCGTTCCACGTTGCTGTGCCCGCAGGCGCCCGAAGCGTTGAATCTCTTCGGCGATCTCGGCTGGAGGGTGTGGCAGGCGTTGTGGGTTTGGCGTAGCCGCAAGGATTTGTCCGCGTGCGTCGCAGTGCATGAGGTCAGTGCGCTTGGTTCCTTGATTTTGGCAAGGTTGGGCCTCTTACGCACTCCGCTAATCGTCATCAACTTTGGACTGACCCATTCCCGGCAGGTAAGCGGCCTGAAGCGCTTGCTGTGGACTTGGGCGCTCGGCGCCGCCTCCTGTGTCGTTTCGCTTACTCAGGCTCAGATCAGGAGTGTGGAACATTTTTTTGGGGTTCCCGCTGCAAGGCAGCGACTCTTCCTGATGCCGTTAGATATTGACTTCATCGATAGGCAGACCGCCAAGTTTCAGAGGCGTGGGACTGGGCTTGCGGCCCAGATCATTGACGGGGGCCCGTTCGGACTGGCGGTGGGCACCAACGACGGCAAGGACTTCGAGACACTCCTTGAGGCGTGGCCCCTTGGGGAACGTTTGGTGATTGTCACCGATTCCTACAATGCGCGACTGATCCGCAGGCACAGGTGTTTCGGGCATGGCGTGGAAGTGCATGAATCGGTGCCGATGCCCGAGCTGTGCGCGCTTTACCGAGCTGCGAAGCTGGTGATTATTCCACTCAGGGACTCCTCCCACGGTTCGGGGCATACGGTGTTGGTGGAAAATATGGCGCTTGGAAATCTGCTTGTGGTTTCTGCCTCGCAAAACATGACGGACTACGTCAGTGACCGGGTGAATGCGTTGAGCGTTCCCGTTGGTGACGTGCTGGGCTTGCGGAGGACAATTGAGGAGGCTGTTTGCGAGCCCGAACGTTTTGACGCGATCCGATTTGAGGCGGCTAATCATGCGCGCCGAAACTTCAGCATCGTTCGATTTGGCGAACTTCTCTCAGAGCTGATTAGCGAGGTGGAGCGCAAAAACGATGGCGTCAGGTTGACTTCTGGAAGTGTGGAAATAGGGCCGGTTGTGATGACGGACGGGAGATGATTTATGCATGTATTCAAGGAGCTTAGCAGGAGGGCGCAGTCTGGCGCGGTGATTCGGGTTTGTGTGGTCGGCACGGGTTCCATGGGGCGTGGAATCGCGATGCAGCTCAGGGCGATGGAGGGTATGGAACCTGCGATTTTGGTGAATCGCACCGTCTCCTCCGCAGTGGATGTGTGGCTTGCGCTTGGATCGCAGCGGGACGAGATCGTGGTATCGGAAGATCCGCGCGTGCTGAGCATCGCCGTGGAGCAGGGGTTGCCGTGCGTGTGCAGGGATCCCTTGGTTGCCGCCTCGGTGCCGGAGATCGAGGCGGTGGTGGAGTCCACTGGAACCATTGCGCCGGCTACGATGGCGGTGCTTGGCGCGATCCAATGCCGCAAGCATGTCGTGGTCATGAACGCCGAGCTGGATGCGACTCTTGGGTGCTACCTGGCGGAGCGTGCAAGGCAGCAGGGGGTTCTTTACGGATACGCCGACGGCGATCAACCGGGTGTGCTCGCGCGGATTTTGGATTGGGTGCGTGCCACGGGGTTTGAGGTGGTTGCGGCGGTGAACTGCAAGGGGTTTTTGGATGTGAGCGCAACCCCGTCGTCCTCGATGGAGTGGGCGGCGAAGATGAGGACAAGCGCGCGGATGGTTTGTGCCTTCACTGACGGCACCAAAATGAATCTGGAGAATGCAGTGGTTTCGAACGCCACGGGGCTTGTGCCCGACAAACGCGGAATGCACGGGGTGGTGACCAACCAAAAGAACGCGATCAATGATTTTACAGGCGTATTGTCTCGTTCGGGCGTGGTGGACTACTCGCTCGGGGGGGACTTCGGCGGGGGGGTGTTTGTGATCGGGCGCAGCGACGATTGGGAGCGGGTGGGGCATTACTTTGATTACCTCAAAATGGGGCGGGGGCCGGAGTACATGTTCTTCAGGCCCTACCATCTCTGCCACCTTGAAGCCCCGATTTCTGTCGCAGAGACCGTGCTGCTCGGCGAGCCCACTCTTGCGCCGCAGGGCGCTCCCGTTGCCGAGGTGATCGCCATCGCCAAGCGCGACCTCAAACCCGGCACCGTGCTCGACGGCATTGGTGGCTTTTGCGCGTACGGACAGATCGACACGGTGGAGCGAGCGCGGGAGTTTTTACCGATCGGGCTCAGTGAGAATGCTACGCTTCTGCAGCCTGTCCAGCGAGGTGAGCCGATTCCGCGCTCGGCTGTCGAGCGTCCGGAGGGCGATTATGTCGGGTACATCCGCCAACTTCAGGATTCGTTGTTCACCACATTTGAACCAACCAAATCGCATGTTCTCTCGGCCATTGATTAGCATCATCGTTCCTGCGCACAACGCGCAGGCGTACATAGGCCATACGGTTGCATCGATCCAGCGCCAGACCCTCGGGGACTGGGAGTGCGTTGTGGTGGACGACGGCTCTGCTGACCGCACCGTTGATGAGGCGTATACCGCAATCGACGGGGATCTGCGCTTTCGCGTTATCCGGCAACCGAAGCAAGGTGCGTCTGCCGCGCGCAACCGCGGCTTTTCGGAGTCGTCTGCCAACTCTTCGTTTGTGACGTTCATGGATGCGGACGACGTCTGGATGCCCGATGCCCTGCGGGTCCTGGCCGAACGATTGGAGAGTTCTCCGGGCGCTGTCGGCGCGCATGGTCTCGCTGAAATGATCGACTCAAGCGGGCGTCCGCTCGAGTCTGGCACCTTTTCGGCTTTTGGCAGGCGGCGGCTTGGCTATCGAAACGGAGGGATTGTTGAATGGCCGCCTGGCGAGCCCACCGTATTCGAAACTTTGGCGTGGACCGGGCCGCTTTATCCGCCGGGACTCCTGCTTGCGAGGCGTGCCGCCTATCTGAAGGTCGGCCTCTTTGACGAGCGCATGAGCCTTTGCGAGGACTGGGACATGGCGCTGCGCCTGTCGAGGCTGGGTCCGCTGGAATTTTTAAACGAAGTGATTCTGTTTTATCGCAGGCATTCCACGAACCAATCACTGCGTGTGCGCGAAAACCGAAGGGTGGTGCGGTGGCTTCACCGGAAAACGTTTTTCTCCGCAGAAAATTCCCCGGAGCAGCGCCGCTACCTGATATCGGGTTGGCGCGCGTGGCAGCGCTTTAAGATGCACGAAAAGTGGGGAGCCGCCTGGGTTGGCATCCGCCGTGGTTCTCTGAATGAAACCCTTGTCGCGCTGCGCGATTCGCCGGTCCACGTGCTCCGCCACTTGCTCGGGTTTCCGAGCGATTTTGCGTAGGGCTTTGCCTGATATAGCCGCGCGGCGAGGCGCCATCGCGGCGGTCCGTTCGTCAGTCTGAAGTCCTGAGAGTCAGTGTCAGGCGTCTGAGGTCCATGACCGATTTGCCGGGGATTTTGACCGCACGAAGAACAATCGGCCCCGCCCCTTTTTCCAGACTAATATCTCCGAGATCCAGCGTGCGGAACTCTTTCATCTGCGATTCTCCGTGACCGCGTGGGATCGTGTCTTGATTGGTGTAAAGCGGCGGATCCCATGCTGGGTTCACAACGGCACGCACTGCACTAGCTTTAAAACCCAATTCGATTTCCGAGTTTTCATCTCCCGCCGCACAAGTGTAGTCCACCGACGCGCGGTACACGCCCGCGGTCGCCACCTCCACATTCCACTCGATCCGATCATCCGTGCTCTTCCAGTTCACAAAGTAAGAGCAGTTCGGCGCCGGGCTGCTTCGTTTGACGTTCCCAAGCGGTTCTCCATCGCGTGCCGGCAGCATCGTAATCGGAAACTCACGGTATCCGACGGTGAACGGTCGCGCATCGACTGCGGGGCCTTTTTTCGCACGCGCCTCTTTCGTGGGGAACGCCGTCGGGGGCAGTTCTGTTTTCCAGGCTTGCACGGCGTGTTGCAGCCGGCTTTGGACCTCGGGAAAAGCGGCTTCAATCGGAGTGGTTTGGCCGGGATCGGCCTGCATGTCGAATAAGTGTCCCTCGCTGTCGAGTCGGTGCCGCTGGGTGCGTGCGCTGACCCTTCCTCCCCAGCTGGAGAAAATGATCCGGTCCACGGGTTCTGCAAAATGCCCGACCAGAAGGTTCGAAAGATCCCGTCCGTCCAGTGCGTTTCCGCCTTGGATCTTCACGCCTGCGAGCCCCGTGAGGGTTGGCAAAAGATCGATTGCGCCGCTGATTTCCGGCACCGTCCGTCCCGGCTTGATTCTGGCGGGCCACTGGATGAAGCAGGGGGAGCGCACGCCGCCCTCATCGGTCGAGGATTTTCTCCCCTTCATCCCCCCGTTCCAGCGCGCGCTGTTTGGTCCGTTGTCAGAGATGTAAACAACGATCGTGTTGTCGGTGAGTTTAAGCTCCCTGAGTTTCGCCAGAAGCCGACCCACATTCGCGTCCTGGTTTTCAACCATGGCCAGCGCGCAGCGCGTCTGGCTGGGATCCTCTTGCGCGGGATCAGTGGCCTGCTGCTCGAGTTTCTTGTCCTTGAAATGCTCCCAGTTCTTCCTCGGCGCAGCCCAAGGTGAATGCGGCGTGGTGAATGGCACGTAGCACAAAAATGGCTTATCCCGGTTTTTTTCGATGAACCCCAGAGCGTAGTCGGTGCAGATGTCGGCGATGTACCCCTTCTCGCGCTGCATGCGGCCTTCGTGTTCAAGCGGAGGATCGAAGTATTCGCCCCAGTGCCCTGCGGTGTGGCCGACGTACGTGTCGAATCCGCGGGCCATCGGGTGATAGGGCCACTGGCTCCCGTTGTGCCATTTGCCAAAAGCTCCCGTCGAATACCCCGCGGCTTTGAAGTGGTTGGCGACCGTCTTTTCGTCAAGGTTGAGGCGCTCCTGCCCGAGGGACACCCCCGTCACTCCGCAGCGCAGATGGTACCGGCCCGTGAGCAGTTCCGCCCGCGTCGGCGAGCACACCGGGCATACGTAAAACCGGTCCAGCGCGACCCCGTTCTGTGCGATCGAGTCGATGTGCGGGGTGCGGATGGTGGTGTTTCCGTTGAAGCTGTAATCTCCCCAGCCGGCATCATCCGCTTGAATGAGCAGGATGTTCGGCTTTGTTGCTTCGTTGGCGGCAAAGCCGGCGGCCGACGCCAGACTGACTGCGAGCAAAAGCGCGAGCAGGCGGGCGGCATCATGTGCGAAGTTGGATTGGACGGACGCAAATGCGGGGGGAGTCATGTTGATGCGAGGGATGTGCTTAAGGCTGGCACCGGCGCGCGGCCTGCGCAAGACAGACGCAAGAAGGTGACACCCATGGGGCGTCTGCCGAAGGGCGCTCTGCTTGCGTGGCTGCGTTCGGTGGGGGCGCGGCTCTGGTCGCGCTCAGTGCTGCGTCCCGACGTCGACTGGCTCCCTTGGACGCCGCATGGAATCAAGGTCCGCAAAAAGGGACTCGAGGGACGCCGCTTGGCGGGCGCCGATCACGGTCAGGGCCTTGTGGTAGTTGCGGGATGCGCGTCCGCCCACAAGCACATGGACTTCCTCGGGGAGCATCTGCCGAAGCTTCAGCAATTCATCGGACAACCTCGCATCGTCCTCCGGATAGGTGAGGCTCAGCGCGATGCACTGTGCGTTGAAGCGGCGCACCGCCCCAGCAAGCTCATGAGCGGGCAGGTTCGGCCCGACAAACGCCACGTTCCATCCGAGGTTCGCGGCGCACGCGGAAACCATGAGCGCCGCCATATCGTGCAGCTGGCCGCACGGGGTCCCCACCACAATGCGCGGCGCCTGCGCGTCCGTCTGGTATTGGCGGGTCAGGTTCCAGATGAAAATCTTCGCCACGTTCGAAAAAAAATGCTCCTGCGCCATCGTCAAAACGCCAAGACGCCACTGCTCACCGATGTGCTCCGCAAGAGGCGCCACGACAAACCGCAGGAGCCCGAGGTCACCCAGCGTGATTTGCGCCTCCTGCAATTCCGATTCAAGCCGGCAGGTGTCCAGATCCGAAACCGCCGCCAGACAGTTCCGCCTGAAGGGCTCCCCGATGTCGGGGCTTGGCCGGCTCTTTCTCCCCCGCGCGCTGTCCCAGGGCGTCTCCGCCCCATCAGAGGCGGGTGAGGCGCCTGGTTCGCGCACCGATGCGGCCGCGCCATCGATGATCTCCAGAAGCTCCACATTGCTCAGCCTTGCAATCTTGCCGATACCGTGTCCGAGCCGAGAGACCTCTGCTAACAAGCCGAGGCGCCGGATGTCCGCCTCGGAGTACAGACGGTGGCGGCCGACGGATCGAGATGGGTCGATGGCATGGTGGCGCCGCTCCCATGCACGGATGGTGTGGGTGGACAAACCTGTCCGGGTTGCCGCCGTATGAATCGAGGCGATCGCCGACATAATTCCGGATTCTAGGGCCAGTGGTTTTTTTGTTCAAGTTTTGTGTAGGTTTTAAGGTTTTTATCCGAGTCATGCTTGACGAAAGTTTGACGCTGAACGATTGTTTGTGAGTGGGCTTGTTTGTGTGCCAACCGAGGTCTCCCTGCTCCTTAGGGGCCAGAGCAGTCTCAGTATCCCGAATCGGGCTTTGATCGGCAGTTTAACCGGTCTTTGGCACGCAGGGTTCAATCCGGAGCGCGCCTCCGTTGAAAAGGCGTTGCTTGGCGGGTCAGTTGCATCAACGTACAGCATTTCTTTTATGGGTTTCTTCTCTTCAAACATCGGTACTGCGGGGCGCATTGTGCGGGGCGCATGCGGCTTGGGGTGCGCCGCGGGGGCGTGGTTCCTGCGGGATCTTCCAGTTCCTGCCGTTGCGCTCGCGGGCAGCGGGGTTTTCATGTTGTTCGAGGCGTTTAAGGGCTGGTGTGTGGCGCGCGCTTGCGGACTGAAAACGCCGCTCTAAAAATGCTCCGCCAAGACTCGAAAAACACTTTTTAGAAATGACCACCCAACTGCGCGGATTTCGATCCACACACAGTCCTCACCTCATTCCGCACTTCAGATGGACGGGTCTTGTTGTGCACGCACCGCTGGGATCCGCGGGACCTGCCCCCTATGGGTGCGGGACTCGGCTTCAATCAAAGATGAACTTACAAACCCTCCAACAATCGCATGCTTAAGCCAAAGGAAGTAATCGTCGTGGGCGCGGGGCCCGGAGGGCTCGCAGTCGCCATTCAACTTGCGGTTTCGGGGGCTCGAGTCGTCGTGCTCGAGCGCATGGGGACTGTTGGCGGCCGGACTTCCTCGATCGAGGAGGACGGTTTTCGCTTCGACCTCGGCCCGACCTTCTTCTTATACCCGCAGATTCTTGACCAGATCTTGCGCACCGCGGGCACCAGCTTGCGGGAGGAGGTGGAAATGGTTCGCCTTGACCCGCAGTACCGCATTCAGTTTTCCGATGGAGCGAAGATCGACGCCACGCCGCGCGCGGAGTTGATGGAGGCGCAGATCGGCGCGATTTGCACAGAGGACGCCGCTGGGTTCCGGCGTTTCATCAGGGACAACCGCGAGAAGTTTGGCAGCATCCGTTCGTGCTTAGAGCGGCCCTTCCTTGGGTGGGGCAGTCTGCTCGCAAAGGAGGTGCTGGCGTCCGCGCCGCACATCCGGCCATGGGAGTCGGTGGACGGGTATTTGCACCGTTTTTTCTCAGATGAACGGGTGCGGCTCGCCTTCAGTTTTCAGAGTAAGTACCTTGGCATGTCGCCGTTCCGGTGCCCGAGTTTGTTCAGCATCCTGAGCTATCTGGAGTACGAGTACGGCGTGTGGCATCCGATGGGCGGGTGCGGCGAGGTGAGCCAGGCGATGGCGCGCGTCGCGCAGCGTCTGGGAGTGGAGATCCGCCTGAACGAGCCAGTCACCTCGCTGGATTTCGCGGGTCGGCGGGTGGTGGGCGTGCGCACCGCCGTGTCGCGCTACGCGGCCGACGCGGTGGTCACAAACGCGGATTTCGCTCACGCGATGCGCGCACTGGTGCCGAATGAAAAGCGGGAGCGCTGGACGGATGAAAAGCTTGATTCGAAGCAATTCTCCTGTTCCACCTTCATGCTGTACCTCGGCGTGGAAGACAGGTTCGGCGAGATGCCGCATCACACGATCCAGATCTCCTCCGATTACCGCCGAAACCTGCGCGAAATCGAGGACTTGAAGGTTCTGCCCAGCGACCCGTCTTTCTACATGCAGAACGCGTGCGTGACCGACCCCTCGCTCGCTCCTGAGGGCCAGAGCGCTCTGTACCTGCTTGCGCCCGTTCCGCACCGGACGGCTAATATCGACTGGGAGCGTGAGGCTCCCGGCTTTCGTGCGCGGCTTCTCCAGAAGGCGGAGGCGCTCGGATTCAAGGGGATTTCGCGCCGGATTCGTTATGAAAAGATGGTCACCCCCGCGGATTGGGAATCCGGTTACAAGATTCACAAAGGGGCCACTTTCAACCTCGCCCATTCCCTCACGCAGATGCTTCATTTCCGGCCGAGGAACCGGTTTGAAGATATCGATGGAATGTATTTGGTTGGCGGCGGGACGCACCCCGGAAGCGGGCTCCCGGTGATCTACGAAGGCGCGCGGATCACGGCCCGGTTGATGTGCGAGGATTTTGGCATCCCGTTTCCGAGTGGTTCCCGGGGCGGCGACGCCGAGGACTCGTCGGAAGTGTCATCCGGAGAACGGATTGAAGGGTGGGGCGCGCTCGCAGCGAGGACTCTGGCGGGCCAGTTCGCCGGGGGGCAGTAAGAGGGTTGGGGATTTAAGTTAACCCCGAACCTTTACTTTTATTGCTAGATTTCTGAGATAAAATTCCTATGGTTTGCCGAGAACGAAAAGCAGGGCCGCTACCAGCCGCCGCCTCGTTCAGAGGATCATTCGCGTCCGGGGGGACCGCGGATGGTTCTTTTCGCGAGGCGTCGGCTTGTGGTGGTCCTGTTGGTTTTCGGACGGCGGGCGGGCGGTTCGCCTTGGGGTTTGCATCGGCATCGGATGACGCGGTTATCCGGATTCCCTCCTTGCGAATACCCTCCTTGGACGGATCGGCCGCCGCGGTCAGATTTGCCTGTGACCGCAACTTTCCGCTCCTCTCTGCGCGGCTGCCATGCCTTGCTTCAGGTCGCAAGCAGCAGCGTTGTGGTGAGAAATTACAGGGTGCGCATCTGCCACTGAAAGGGTTCACCTCGTGACTGCGCTCCCCGCCGCAAGCTCAGTGATGAACCTTGGGAGCCACCATGGCGCGCAGGGGCAGCGGGATGGTGGGGCGGCGGTAGTAGGCGTGCTCGCCGATGAGCATTTCGACGGCGTCGGGCAGGTGGTTGTGTTCGCCCGCGCCGCGCAGAGAGTGTGGTCAAAGTATGCGATTGGCGAGAAACTCGCCATGTTGCGGCGGATGCGTGCGCGGCTTGCCGAGCGCGCGGGTGATCTTGCGGTCGAGGGTTCCTGCCCCGGACACTCCGTGTACGAGGTGCTTGCCGCGGAGTTGTTGCCGCTGATGGAGGCGTGCCGGTTTCTGGAGCGGAACGCGGAGTGTATCCTTTCGACCAGGGTTTTAGGATCCTCGGGAAAGCCGGTTTGGTTGGGCAGCGTCGAGGGGGAAATCCGTCGGGAACCCCTGGGGGTCGTCGGGGTGATCTCGCCCTCAAACTACCCTCTTTTTCTTGGAGCTGTGCAGGTGCTTCAGGCGCTTGTTGCGGGGAACGCCGTGGTCTGGAAGCCCGCCCTTGGGTGCGCCGAGGTGGCGCGATCCTTCTTGTCCGTCCTGCTGGAATGCGGGCTGCCGCGCGGGGTCGTACACGTGTTGTCCGATTCCGAAGATAAAGGCAGAGAGCTCGTTGAGCAGGATCTGGACAAGGTTTTTTTTACGGGCAGCCACGATGTGGGCGTCAGGGTGGCCGGGGCGCTCAGCGGGCGGGCGATCCCCTTGGTGGCGGAACTGTCCGGATGCGATGCAATGTTCGTTCGTGAGGATGCCGAAATGCCGAGGGTCGGCGCGGCGTTGCGTTTCGGTTTGGGTTTCAACAACAGCCGTACCTGCATCGCTCCGCGCAGGGTGTTTGTGGCGCGCAAGGCCGCGATCGAGTTTGAGCGCGTTCTCCTCGAAACCGTGGCGTCTCTGCCCTGCTCGCCGGTGGCGGAGAGGGATCGTGTGCGACTGGCCGCCGTGCTGTCGCGGGCGAGGGCCACGGGCGTGAGGTTTCTGCGCGGCGCTGAGGGTGGCGATTTGCATCATCCCATGATCCCGGTGGTCGCGTTTGTGGATCAAGAATCGGCTCCGATTTTTCACGGCGATTTTTTCTTTCCCGTGCTTAGCGTGATGCATGTCGCGGACGATGCGGAGGCGATCGCGGCGGACGCCGGATGCCCTTACGCGCTGGGGGCTACGATTTTTACGCGCAGCGAATCAGCTGCGGAGCACTTGGCGTCGAACATCCGTGCGGGTTGCATCGTGGTCAACGATGTCATCGTTCCCACGGCAGATCCGCGGATCCCCTTCGGTGGTAGTTTGCGCAGCGGTCACGGGGTGACTCGAGGCGCGGAGGGCTTGCTGGAGATGACGCGTGTGAAGGTGGTGCAGACTAGGCGTGGCGGGATTCCGCCGCATCTTTCGGGGGAGGCGCCGCCACCCGCGCTGCTGTTGGCGCTGATCAGGGTTTTGCACGGAGGCACTCTGTGGGACCGGGCGCGCGCTTTGTGGGCTGCTGCCAGACTCGGCTTCCGGCAGTGGCGGCAGATGCGCTCGCGCAGCGATTTTAAAGAGACAAACAAAAAACAGGACTGAATGACCAACTCGCAACGGAGGGTGAACATATGACAAACCAAGACTCGCAAACGGTGGCTGTGATCGGCGCTGGACTCGGTGGGCTCGCCGCGGCGTGTACGCTCGCGGCCCGCGGGTACCGCGTTCGTGTTTTTGAAAGCAACTCCTGGGTTGGAGGCAAGGCTGCGGTGCACCGCGATCAGGGTTTTCGCTTTGACATGGGGCCCACCATTGTCACGGTCCCCTCGGTGTTGCGCCGCATTTTTGGCGAAGCCGGCCGGCCCCTTGAATCGGTGTTGAAACTTGTGAAGTTGGATCCGCAGTGGCGCAGTTTTTTCCAGGATGGCACCACGCTGGATTTGGTCGCAAATGTGGCTGAGATGTCCAAAAAGATCGAGGCGTTTGCACCCGGCACCGAGGGCGGCGACGGGTTCCGGCGCTTTCTGGCGTTATCGCAGAAGCAGTCGGAGATTTCCGACCGCGTGTTTTTCTGGAAACCCGTGGGTGGTTTTGCCGACATGTTTAAGCCCGAGGATCTCTTCACCTCGGGCTCTCTTGCGGATGTATTTGCGATCCGGCTTGGCCGCACGGTCTCGGGGCTGCTGCGTTCGTATGTCTCTGACGAGCGCGTCGCGCAGATGCTGGATCATTTTACGCAGTACGTGGGCTCGTGTCCCGAGCAGTCGCCGGCGGTCCTTTGCGGAATCGCGCACATGCAGTCCAGCGAGGGGGTGTCTTATCCCATCGGCGGCACGGCGGCGGTGCCGGAGGCGCTCCGGAAGCTTGCGGTTGAGCTTGGAGTGGAGATTCACACGGGGACGAGCGTGCGCCGGATTTTAGTGGAGGAAGGGCGTGCGGTTGGTGTTGAAACAAGCGATGGCGAGTGCGTTCATGCGGGCGCCGTTGTGTCCAATCGCGACACTGTGCGGACTCATCGCGACTTGATTGGCGGCAAGGTTGGTACGCGGTTTGAGAGGCGCAAGGATTACGAGCCCGCTTGTTCCGGCGTGGTGATGTATCTCGGATTAAAGAAGCGGTATGAGCACCTCTTGCACCATAATTTTGTCTTCAGCGAGGATCCCCACGAGGAGTTCAAGGCCATTTATCAGGAGGGCGAGCCTGCGCCGGATCCGACGTGTTACGTGTGTGCGCCTTCGTCCACAGAGCCCGAGGTTGCGCCGGAGGGAGGCGAAGCGCTTTACGTGCTCGTGCACACTCCGTTTTTGCGGCCGCGCCATGACTGGAGTCGGATGCTTCCCGAGTACCGCAGGGTGATCTTGGAAAAGCTGCGGACAACGGGCGGGATGCCGGACATCGAGGAGCGGATTGTCACGGAGCGCGTGCTGACTCCGCAGGATATCCACGACCGCTACCAGGTGCTCAACGGCGCCATCTACGGACTCGCAAGCCACGGCCGTTTTACGGGGACATTCAAGCCCAGCAACCGGAGCCCGGACATTGATGGGTTGTATCTTGCGGGCGGCTCTGCGCATCCGGGGCCGGGGATGCCCATGGCGCTTATGAGCGGCTGGATCGCGGCCGACGCTCTGGACGCTGACGGCTTGTGCGAGAAGGCGAGGGCGGGCGCGGTCGCCTAGCACGGTTGGAGCCCGTGGCTTGGCGCCCGCCGGGCGCGCGGTTCTTGGACACCCCTGAATGAGTGCGAGTGATCAGCGAGATTGGACTGCGGTCGTGGCCGGCGTGCGGCCGTGGTTTGTGCGCGGATTTTCCAAGTACGTGGGCTGGATGCTCCGGGGGCAGTTCCGGGCGGTGCGATTAAGCGCGCGCGGCTGGCGTCCCTCGTTGGATGCGCCGCGACCGCTCGTGGTTTACCTCAACCATGCGTCGTGGTGGGACCCGCTGATTGCGTTTTGGCTGGCCCGCCGGTTTCTGCCCGGGAACCGGCACTTCGGGCCGATTGATGACGCGCAGCTTGCTCGATACGGCATCTTTAAGTGGATCGGGCTCTTTGGGGTGGAGAAGGGCACGGGGGCGGGGGCGCGGAGGTTTCTGCGGGTTGCGCAAGGGCTGCTTTCAACACCCGAGTCGGTGCTATGGCTGACACCGCAAGGGCGGTTCGCTGATGTGCGTGAGAGGCCGGTTTGTTTCGCGCCGGGGTTGTCGCATCTGGCCGCGCGTCTTCCGGACGCTCACTTTGTTCCGCTGGCGCTGGAGTACGGATTCGGGCAGGAGCGCCTGCCGGAGATTCATGCGAGGTTTGGCGCGCCGGTTTTGGGATCGGTTCTGGCGGAACGTGCCGGTGCGGGGTTGGAGGGGGCTGCGCTGCCTGCGGCGGTGGCAGCGAATGCCGCGCTGGAGGCAGGGCTTGAAGCCTCGCAGGATGCGTTGAGGGCGGACGTTCTCGGCGGTGCGGGGACGGAGTGGGAGGTGTTGATGGAGGGCGCGGGAGGGACGACTTTTGTCTATGATTTTTGGCGCCGGGTGAAGGGAGTCTTGCAGGGACGCCGGGTGCAGGTGAACCATGCGGAGCGCTGAGCCGCCTTTTATGGAACCGATACCTGCCATCCCGCCCGAGTGGAGCGAAACATTCATGATGTTCTGCTGCATGGCGGCTGCATTGCCCGCGGTGATCATGGCCCGTAATGTGTTTCTCTACCGGCCGCTCGGGCAGCCTGCGGTGCGGATTGTGCCCTCGGTTTCGGTGATGGTGCCGGCTCGGAACGAGGAGGAAAACATCCGTCAGCTTTTGGAGTCCGTGTTGCGATGTGAGGGTGTCGATTTGGAGGTGCTGGTGTGGGATGATGGTTCGACCGACCGCACTGCGCAGGTTGTGCGTTCCTTTGAGTTGAATGATCCTCGGGTGAGGCTGCTGAGCGGGATTGGATTGCCCGCCGGTTGGGCTGGGAAGCAGCACGCCTGCCAGCGGTTGTCGGAAGCCGCGAAGGGTGAGGTCTTCGTCTTTGTCGACGCCGATGTCAGGCTGCGGCGCAGCGATGCGCTTTGGAGGATCGCCGGGGCCTTCCTTAGGCAGGACTTGGATTTGCTTTCGGGCGTTCCCCTGCAGCGGACCGACACTTTTTTTGAGAAGCTGATCGTTCCCATGATTCATTTTGTTCTCCTCGGTTTCCTGCCCATTGATGCCATGCGAAAAACCCGCGACCCAGGCTTTGCGGCTGGCTGCGGGCAGTTGATGGCGTTCCGAGCCTTGGCCTACCGCGAGGTGGGCGGTCATGCGTCGGTACGCGACAGTTTTCACGAGGGAATCACATTGACCCGACTGTTTAGGGCGGCGGGTAAGACGACTGAGCTTTTTGATGCGCAGGACTTGTGTTCGTGCCGGATGTACCGTGGGTTGCGCGAGGTGTGGGACGGATTCGCAAAAAACGCGCACGAGGGGCTTGCCTCGCCAAAGTCGGTTTTGCCCATGAGTATCTTGTTGTTTTTTGGGCAGGTGGTTCCTTTCCTGAGTTTGATGGCTGGCACTCTTTCCAGCGGATTTTCCGGGGACTGGGCCTACTGGGCACTTGCCGCGTTAGGCCTCGGAATCGGGGTGCGGGCGGTGGTGTCGGCTTGGTTTTCGCAGCCGCTCTCGATTGCATTGCTCCAACCGTTTGCGGTCCTTTGTCTGCTGCTGAATCAGTGGTACGGCGCGATCCGGACGGCTCTCGGGATGCCCGTTGGATGGCGGGGCAGGACGGTTGTGCGGGGTGTCGCCAAAGCGGCGTCGAATGCCGCGCTGCTCTGTGTGCTTTTTGGTGTTGCGGCGGGCGGCGCAGACTCACTGCAGCCTCAGCGCTGCCCCAGTATGCAGTTGGAGGACCAGCATGCCCGGGCACAATCCATTCAATTCCCAAGGGAACGCCCAGGTCTTCTCGTTATCGCCGGCAGGCACGGCACTGGCGAGATCACAAAGTGGGTGAAGCCTGTGCGGGCGACCTTTGGAGAATCGGTGGACATTATCGGCTTGGCGGATGTGCATGGGGTTCCGGGAATCTTCCGTCCTGCTGTCCGTGCGATGGTGAAGAAGGGCTCCGAATGGCCAGTGCTCATGGATTGGACGGGTGAGACGGTGGGGGCGATTTTCATGCCCGGAGCGGACATCGAGGTTTTGGTTTTAAGCAAGACGGGGCAAATCCAGGCGCGGGTCGCAGGACCGGTCACGGAGGAGGGTTTGCAGAAGGTCAAGGAGCGGTTGGCCGCGCTTGTTCCCAAGGCTGCGCTTGCGCGGTGATCGGCGTATCTCTGGGTCGCGCAAGGTCGCGCGAGGCTGCCGTGGACTGAAGGATTGATTGTGTCGGGCGGTTTGCCATTTAAGACTGGGGCATGGGCGTTTTACGTCGATGGCTCCAATCGCTATTTGGTCGCACCACACTTTCCGCAGACGAGGTGGTGTTTGAGCGCATTGACGACGCCGAGATTGCACCAGGCGCACAACCGGCGGATGTCGCGCCGGAAGTGGTCTCGGCATCAGCGTCTCTCGTAGCGCCCGCACCCATCGGGAGGTCGGTTTCAATTGAGGAGATTTTTTCGCGCACCCCAGTGAGATGGCGGCGGACGATGGACGGTGTGGATGCACAGGTGATTGTCCTGCCGCCGCAGGCGCTCTTGTCCGCCGGCGGTGAGCGGCCGCAGGCCTATTCACTGCGTTATTTGGCAAAGCATTATCCAAGTGTTTTCCGCGATCCCGGTATCCAGGAGGCGGATCCCGGGGTGGATTTGCCGATGGAGTTTTTGAAGGATCCGGAGGCGGATCTTTCGGCTTTGCCGGTGGACGCCGTGAGCGAGGTGATTTCCGACCGCTCCACATTCGCCGTTTCGGAGGAGGAGG